>Ga0224512_10001459_pt1 | contig 22733 bp, 23 predicted proteins | sample SF_May12_sed_USG_4_FD_169103 | JGI IMG/M metagenome (GOLD analysis project Ga0224512, IMG submission 169103) | Sediment microbial communities from San Francisco Bay, California, United States - SF_May12_sed_USGS_13 | ecosystem: Environmental > Aquatic > Marine > Sediment | place: USA... | reverse complement strand
AGTGGGAGGTGTTCTGGAACGCCGCCGGGCACCTGGTCCTGCCGGCCTCGATCCTTGGCTACTTCAGCCTCGCCTACATCAGCCGCATGACGCGCTCGTTCATGCTCGAGCAGCTGCGCCAGGAGTATATCGTCACCGCCCGGGTCAAGGGGGTGACCGAGTGGCGCGTGATCTGGGTCCATGCCCTGGGCAACGTCTGGGTGCCGCTGGTCACCGTGATCGCGCTCAGCTACGCCGGCCTGCTCGAGGGCTCGGTGCTGACCGAGACGGTCTTCGCCTGGCCGGGGCTTGGCTTCTACCTGACCCAGTCCCTGCTCAACGCCGACATGAACGCCGTGCTCGGGGCCACGCTGGTGGTCGGCGCCATCTTCATCGGCGTCAACCTGCTGTCGGACCTGCTCTACCGCCTGTTGGATCCCCGGGCGCGGTGAAGGGAAGCGGATGACGGCGGCCACGCAAGAGACTGACAAGGGGCTGCGTACCTGGCTGCTCAGCGACACGCCGGCCTCGCGCCACCAGGCGCGGCTCGGCCGCACCTATCTGGCCTGGCTCGCCTTCACCCGCAACCGGCTGGCCCTGATCGGCCTGGGCATCGTCGTCCTGCTGCTGCTCCTGGCGGCCTTTGCGCCCCTGGTGGCGCCCTATGGGCCCAACGCGACCGACCTGTACAACCGCCTGCAGCCCTTCAGCGCGGCGAACTGGCTCGGCACCGACGAACTCGGCCGCGACATCCTGTCGCGCATCATCTACGGCGCGCGCCTCACGCTCTACGTCGTGGTACTGGTCGCGATCATCGCCGCGCCGGTCGGCCTACTGATCGGCACCGCCGCCGGTTATGCCGGCGGCTGGCTCGACACCGTCCTGATGCGCATCACCGACATCTTCCTGGCCTTTCCCAAGCTGATCCTGGCGCTGGCCTTCGTCTCGGCGCTGGGGCCCGGCATCGAGAACGCCATCATCGCCATCGCCATCACCTCGTGGCCGCCCTATGCCCGCATCGCCCGGGCGGAGACCATTACCATCCGCACGTCCGACTTCATCAGCGCGGTGCGCCTGCAGGGCGCTGGACCGGTCAGGATCATCTGGTCGCACATCGTGCCGCTTTGCACCTCCTCGCTGATCGTGCGCGTGACCCTCGACATGGCCGGAATCATCCTGACCGCCGCGGGCCTCGGCTTCCTCGGCCTCGGCGCGCAACCGCCCCTGCCCGAGTGGGGCGCCATGATCTCCAGCGGCCGCAAGTTCCTGCTCGACCAGTGGTGGGTGGCGACCATGCCCGGCATCGCCATCTTCGTGGTCAGCCTCGGCTTCAACCTGCTGGGCGACGGCCTGCGCGACGTGCTCGACCCCAAGAGCGGGAGCCAATGATGACCACGCCGCCCCTGCTCAGCGTCGAGGACCTGCGGGTCGACTTCCTGACCCGCAAGGGCCTGGTCGAGGCCGTGCGCGGCGTCAGCTTCGCCATGGGCCGGGAGAAGCTCGGCATCGTCGGCGAATCCGGCTCCGGCAAGTCGGTCACCGGCCGCGCGATCCTGCGCCTGGTGCCGCCGCCCGGGCGGGTACGCGCCGAGCGCCTGGAGTTCGACGGCAACGACCTGCTCGACGCTGACGACAGGGCGCTGCGCAAGATCCGCGGCCAACGCATCTCCATGGTCATGCAGGACCCGAAGTTCTCGCTCAACCCGGTGATGACCGTGGGCCGCCAGATCGCCGAGGCCTACCGCACCCACGCCAGGGTGCCGGAGCGCGAGGCGCGGCGCCGCGCCATCGAGATGCTCGAGGCCGTGCGCATCCGCGACCCGGAGCGGGTCATGAAGGCCTATCCCCACGAGGTCTCCGGCGGCATGGGCCAGCGCATCATGATCGCCATGATGCTGATCCCGGACCCCGACCTCCTGATCGCCGACGAGCCGACCTCGGCGCTCGACGTCACGGTGCAGCTTCAGGTGCTCGCCATCCTCGACGACTTGGTCAGCCAGCGCGGCATGGGGCTGATCTTCATCAGCCACGACCTCAACCTGGTCGCGTCGTTCTGCGACCGGGTGCTGATCATGTACGGCGGCCGCATCATGGAGACCTGCGACGCGGCCCGGCTGGGCGATGCCCGCCATCCCTATACCCGCGGCCTGCTCGACTGCCTGCCCACCATCGGCGGCGGCCAGGGCGAGCTGTCGGTCCTGAAACGCGATCCGGCCTGGCTGGAGGGGCCATGATCCGCGTTGCCGAGCTCTCCGTCACCTTCGGCCACGGCCGCGACGCCGTGCGGGCGGTGCGCGGCATCTCCTTCCAGGTGGCCGAGGGCGAGTCCTTCGGGCTGGTCGGCGAGTCCGGTTCGGGCAAGTCCACCGTGCTGCGCGCCCTGGCCGGGCTCAACCCGGACTGGAGCGGCCGTATCGAGGTCGCCGGCCAGGCCCAGGGACCGCGCCGCGACAAGGCCTTCTACAAGAGCCTGCAGATGGTCTTCCAGGACCCTTACGGCTCGCTCCATCCCCGCCACACCGTCGACCGTATCCTGGCCGAGCCGATCGCGATCCACGGCCTGGGCGAGACCGAGGAGCGCATCCTCAAGGTGCTCGAGGAGGTCGGCTTGGGTGCGGGCTTCCGCTTCCGCTATCCGCACCAGCTCTCCGGCGGCCAGCGCCAGCGGGTCGCCATCGCCCGGGCGCTGATCCTCGAGCCCAAGGTGCTGCTGCTCGACGAGCCGACCTCGGCGCTCGACGTCTCGGTCCAGGCCGAGGTGCTCAACCTGCTCGCGCGCCTGCGCCGCGAGCGCGGCCTGACCTATGTCCTGGTCAGCCACAACCTGGCCGTGGTCGCCCACATGTGCGAGCGCCTCGCGGTGATGAACCACGGTCTTGTGGTCGAGGAGCTCTCGGCCGAACAGCTGCGCGCCGCAACCCCGGCCAAGCGCTACACCCAACAGCTCCTGACCGCCAGCCTCGGCTACGACCGCGCCGCCATCGACCGCTTCGAGGACTTCGGCGCGGAGGCGTGATGGACTCCACCCCGACCGCGCGTTCGGACGAGGGCGCGCCGAGACCAACCCGATTGTCCGCGGCTCGACACCCTGGCACGGCAGGTTTCGAAAAAGCCGCGAAGCCTCAACACTTTTCTGGTTTTTCCATATCTTGTGGTTGGTCCTTGTAGCGTAACAACATCTTGACAAGTCGATTCGCTTATGCCATTCGGTCTAGCGAGTCGGCCGCAGGGCTTGCAAAAGTCGGCGGTCCTTCGAGGGTCCGTGGACCGAACGGCGAGAACATGGCGTCCATGCCGCTTCTCTTGCCTCATTGCCTCGGAAAGGTGCCTGCCTCACCGGTGCCCGAACGAATCCTTTCGCCGCGTTCTTCCCTTCACCCGATGGCGCGGCGCTTCATCCAAAAAATCGAACAGCGGTCGCCCCGCGGGGCGGCGGAGGTCTTGGTCGGGCTCTCACCGGCGCTTCGGGCGCCGAGCTGACGGGCGGCAGCGCAACAGGAGAGCACCAAAGATGCGGATCATATCCCTGGTTTCACAGAAAGGCGGCTCGGGCAAGACCACGCTCGCCGGACATATCGCCATCCAGGCCGAAGGCATGGACCTCGGCCCGGTCGCCGTGCTCGACGCCGACCCGCAGGAGAACCTGGCCGATTGGCTGATCGAGCGTCACGCCGAGACGCCGATCTACGACAAGACAAGCCTCTGGCAGCTCGACAAGCACGTGGTGCGTTTCCGCCATCTCGGCATCAAGCTCCTGATCATCGACACGCCGCCAGGCATCACCGAGCTGCACCGCAAGATCATCGGCATCTCGGACATCGTGGTGGTGCCCGCGCGCCCAAGCCCCCACGACCTGCGCGCGCTGGGCAAGACCGTGACCATGATCGAGGACCAGGCCAAGCCGCTCGCCTTCGTGCTCAACGGCGCCTCCTCGCGCGCCCGTATCACCTCGGAGACCGTGCTCGCCCTGTCCCAGCACGGCACCGTGGCGCCGGTCATTCTCCATCAGCGCGCCAACTTCGCCTCCTCCATGATCGACGGCCGCACGGTGATGGAGACCGACCGCCGCTCGCGTTCCACCGCCGAGATCGCGCAGCTCACCCAGTACCTCAAGAACCGCCTGAACAAGGACCGCACGACCCTGTTCCCCAAGGCCCCCTATCTCGACGCGCCCCGCCCGGTCGCCAGCGAGCGCCCGGCCGCCTCGCACACGCCATCGCCGCCCGCGTCCGATCCGTCGTCCACCTCATCGGCCGCGGGACCGCCCCCGCCGCCCCTGCCCGAGCCGCCCTTCGTGCAGCGGGTGCGCGAGACCGATTAGGCCACATCAAAAAGCCTGGCCCGGTTTGAGCTTGGTGCCGTCGGAAAAGCGGCCGAAGCGGAAGGGCGTCACGTCGACCGTGGTCGGTCCGCCCATGACCAGTTCGGCGGCCAGCTTGCCGGCGCCCGGGCCGATGCCGAATCCGTGGCCGCTGAAGCCCGTGGCGAGGTAATAGCCCCTGGGGTGCTCGACCGCGGAGATCACCGGAAGGGCGTCCGGCGTGACGTCGATCATGCCGGCCCAGCGTTCCTCGACCTTGAGACCGCGCAGCCCGGGAAAGGCCGCGCGTACCGAAGCGAGCACCCGCTCCAGGATCGGCCGGCTCGGCGCCGGGTCGAGCACGCGGGTCTTCTCGAAAGGCGTCACCTGGTCCGGCCGCCACCTGCCCGGCGTTGTCAAGGCGTCGAAGAAGGCCCGGCCGAGCCGCAGCTTCAGCTCTCCATGCGCCGCCGTGAAGCTCGGCCAGAAGGCGCGAAAGAACCTGAAGGCGTCCGGCACGACCTCGACCTCCACGACGCCCCCGTGGGCCAGGGTATAGCCGCCGTCCTGGCGCCGCCTCATGCCGAAGTCCCGGTACCAGATCGCCCCGCCCCAGACCTCGGGCAGGGGGACGGTACGGCAGACCGAGCCCCTGACCGTGAGCTGCGGCAGCGTGACGCCCAAGTTGCGGCTGAACAGCGAGGACCAGGCGCCGGCCGCGCAGACCACGGCCTGGCAGGCGATCGGGCCGCGCTCGGTCACCACGCCGGTCACCGCGCCGGCCGCCGTCTCCAGCGTCCGCACGGCGCAGTCGGGCAGGATCCGGGCGCCCAGACGCTCCGCCGCCGCGGCGATCGCCGGCGCCGCCTTGGCCGGCTCGGCCCGGCCGTCGCTCGGCGTCAGCAGGCCCGCCTTCCAGCGCCGCCCGGCCCCGGGCAGGCACCGCGCGACCTCGACCGAGGACAGCAGCTGGCTGTCGATCTGGTGCTGCCCGGCGATCTCGAGCCAGTCCTCGAAACCGCTTAGCTCCTCGTCGCTGTCGCCGAGGTAGAGCACGCCGCCCTGGTGCCAGCCGATGTCGGCCTCAAGCTCAGCCTCCAGCCCGCGCCAGATGCGCAGGGACTCCATGATCGTCGGCACCTCCGCCGGGTCGCGGCCCTGCTGGCGCACGAAGCCCCAGTTGCGGCTCGACTGCTCGCCGGCGATGCGGCCCTTCTCGCAGAGCACGACGGGCAGGCCCCGCTTGGCCAGGAAATAGGCCGTCGAGCAGCCGATGATGCCGCCGCCGATCACCACCACCTCGGCGGCGGCGGGCAGTTCCCCTTGCGCCGACTTTTGCGCCTGGCTCATGGTCGCGTCCCCCCTGCGCGGCTTCACTGCCTTTAAGTGAGGTTGTACTGTCGCCGGAAACCGCATGAAGTTCCAGGCTGGGGAGGCAGTGATGAAGGCTTACGAGATCGTTTCACCCGGAGGCATCGACGCCTTGCATCTGGCCGAGCGGCCCGACCCGCGGCCCGGCCCGGGACAGGTGCTGGTGCGTCTGCGCGCCAACTCGATCAACTACCGCGACCTCTTGAATATCCTGAACCCGCCGGCCCGGGGCATCGTCTATCCGCGCATCCCCAACTCGGACGGGGCGGGCGAGGTGGTCGAGGTCGGCGCGGGCGCGACCCGCTTCAAGCCCGGCGACCGCGTCGTCGGCAGCTTCTTCCAGCGCTGGCCCGCGGGCGGCATCACCGCCGAGGCCATGGCGAGCGCGCTCGGCGGCCCGATCGACGGCCTGCTCTGCGAGCACGCGGTCCTGGGCGAGGACGGCCTGCTGCCGATCCCCGAGCACCTCTCCTACGAGGAGGCCGCCACCCTGCCCTGCGCAGGTCTCACGGCCTGGCACATCGTGGTCGAACTGGGCCGGGTCAAGGCCGGCGAGACCGTGCTGATCCTCGGCACCGGCGGCGTCTCCATCTTCGCCCTGCAGTTCGCCGCGCTGCACGGCGCGCGGGCCATCGTGACCTCGAGCAGCAACGCAAAGCTGGCCCGCGCGACGGAGCTGGGCGCCTGGCGCACGGTCAACTACCGGACCAACCCGGACTGGGAACGCGAGGTGCTCGAGCTGACCGCCGGGCGCGGCGTCGACCTGGTCTCTGAAGTCTGCGGCGCCGGCACGCTGCAGCGTTCGATCGAGGCGGTCCGGATCGGCGGCCGTATCGGCCTGGTCGGCGTGCTGACCGGCGGCGAGATCAATCCGACCCGGGTCATGAGCAAGTCGATCCGCCTGCAGGGCATTTACGTCGGCAGCCGGGCCATGTTCGAGACCATGAACCGCGCAATCGCGGCCCACGAGCTGAGACCCGTGATCGACAGGGCCTTCGCCTTCGACGAGGCCCGCGCCGCTTACCGCCACATGCAGGGCGCCGGCCACTTCGGCAAGATCGTGATTACCGTGTGAGGCGCCGGATCGGCGAACGCAGGTTAGTTGCCCAGCAGTCCCTTGAGCGCCTTGCTGCCCTCGGTGGCGAGGTCGTCGGCGACACTGCCGGCGCCGGACAACTCTTTGGCCACGCTCTCACCGGCCTTCTTCAGGGTGCCCTTCGCGTCCTTCAGGCCGGCGTTCACCGCGTCGCTGACGGCGGAGATGTCGAGCTTGGAGACGGCGCGCGTCAGCTTGGGCAGGAGCTGGTCCATGACCTGCTTGGCCGCTTCGGCCGGGGTCGCGCCCTTGCCTTCCTGGCCGATGTTCTTGAGGTGGATGTCGGGCAACTCGGCGGTGATGGTCTCGTCGGTGAAGCGCGAGGCCAGCACGTGCACCGTGCCGCGCTTAAGGTAGAGATTCCTGATCACGATCTTCGGGCCCTCGCCGGACGCCGCGCCGGAAGACGATGAGGAACCGGTGTCGTAGTTGGCCACGTTGCCCTGGATCGCCTCGATGTTGCTGCCCTCGGGCGCCAGCTCGTAGGTGATCTCCGGCGCGATGACCGAGATCTCCTCGATCACGATGGGATCGCTCGCCACGCTCGCCGGATCGAGCTTGACGGTCACCTCGTCGAACCTGAAGGCCTCGTCCGCCTCGAAGCCCGAGGGGTTGGTCATCTCGAAGCCGAGCAACGTGCCCCGGCCCTCGCTCAGGGAGATGTCCACGTCGTTCAGCGTGACTTGCGTTCCGGTCACGTCGGAGCCGACCTGCTCGACCGCCGCCCGGACGATCGAGTTGAGCGACGAGAACAGCAGGGCCACGCCGACCCCGACCAGGACGACAAGGGCGAGCAGAATGCCGCCGCCGATCTTCACGCTGCGCTTCATGTCAGGGCTCCTGTGTAGGGTTTCCGGAAGTCCAGAAGCTAGAAGCCATTTGCTAATCAGCCGTTAACCATAGCCGACGGCGGAGCCTCAATTGCCGACGGCCACACTGCGGGCGTCGGCGACGAGTGCGGCCAGATTGTCGCCGGTCAGGCTCTCCAGGAAAGCGACCAGGGCCGCGACCTCATTGTCCTCGAGGCCAAGCGGCCGAATCAGGGGGTCGAGGCCCGGATGCGCGATACCGCCCCGGTCGTAGAAGCGCACGACCTGCTCGAGCGTGGTGAGCGAACCGTCGTGCATGTAGGGCGCGGTGACCGCCACGTTGCGCAGGCTCGGCGTCTTGAACTTCCAGAGATCGGCCGGGTCCAGGGTCACCTCGTGGCGGCCCAGGTCGCTCTCGGGCGGCAGGCCGACGCTTTCGATCACGCTGCGCGGAACCGGCACCGCGACCCCCGGCGCGATCTCGACCGGCACGGGCCCGCGGTCGGCCGGCCGGAGCCGCTGGTCGCGATAGCCGAGCCCGGTATCGTGGAACTGCTGGTCGGTGAAAAGCGCGTGGTCGTCGCCGATCATGTGGCAGGCGGCGCAGCCGGCCTTGCCGGTGAAGAGCGCGAAGCCCGCCCGCGCCGCCGGCTTCATCGCCGTCGCCTCGCCGCCATAGCGCCAGCGGTCGAAGGGCGCGTTGGCCGAGAGCAGGCTGCGCTCGTAGCTGGCGATCGCGGACCCCAGCCGGCCGATCGTCGGCCCGCCGCCGAAAGCCGCCTCGAAGCGGCCTGCGTAGTCGGGCAGGGACTCGATGCGGGCGATCAGATAGCCGATCGAGGGGTTGGCCATCTCGACGCGGGCGAGCAGCGGGCCGATGACCTGGGTCTCGAGCCGGGTCTCCCGGCCGTCGTGAAATAGGCTTTCCTGATAGGCGACGTTGAACAGGCTGGGCGCGTTGCGCCTGATGCTGCGGCCTTCGGTGCCGATCGGACGCGCCAGCTCGTTGTTGGTGAAGCCCTGCTCCGGAATGTGGCAGATGCCGCAGGACATGGTGCCATTGCGCCACAGGCGGCGGTCGAAGAAGAGCTTGCGACCGAGCGCGATCCGGGCCGCCGTTGGCGCGCTGTCGGCGGGCAGCGACAGCGGCGGCAGGCCGAGCGGTGGAGTTTCCATGCGCTCCAGCGCCCGCCGGTCGAAATCTTCCTGCGCAAGAGCTGTCGCGACCAAGGCCATCGCGGCCAGAAGACACCCTATGGCCGGGACCGCGAGCCGGGGCCGCCGGCGCATGGCACTATAAACCCTTGGCCGCCTGCTCTTCCATCAGCAGAGTGCGGATGTCAGCCAGCAGCAGGCGCGGGTCGAGGAACCCGAGGCCGTAGATGTTGCGTATCGCTCCCCGCCGGTCGATCAGGTAAACGCGCAGCAAATGGTTGATCGTCCCCGAGACCGCGCGGCCGGGCGGCTCTCGATCCACCACCTGGCCGAAGCCCTGAAGGATCGGGTCGAGCTCGCGGCGTGACGCGGTGGTGAGGAAGTCCCAGGGGCACTTGCCTTCGGCTTCGGCCAGGGCTGCATAGCCGTAGGACGCCATGGCGTCCGGCGTGTCGCGTTCGGGATCGAAGCTGAGCGAGATCAGCTTGACCCGTTGGACCAGCTCGGGGTCCTCCGCGCTTGCGTAGTAGAGGTCGTAGAGCGCCGAGGTGCCCAGGGGGCATTCGGTCTCGCAGGCCGTATAGATCAAGCTCAGCACGACGATCCGGTCCGCCAACAACGTCGCGAGACTTTGAGGCCGGCCTTCGATGTCGACCACCTGGCCGTCCGGCGCCCGGCGGATGACCGGCAGGTGGTAGCTGCCCGGTTGCGGCGGCTCGTACTCGAAATCCCCGAGCGGTGCCTGTTCCGGCATTTCGGCCGGCTCGTCGTGCGCCCGGGCGGTACCCGTCACACCCGCCACGATCAGCGCGGCGGCAAGAAGAGCAAAGCCTGGAATACTCTTGCCGACTTGCACCCTTGATCCACCTCCATTTTCCCGCACGGAGGTTGGCGCGGAGCGGTTCGGCCGCCCCGCGCAGCGCCTCAGCTGGAATAGAGCTTGCTGCTGCCGAAGCGCATGATATGCGGCCGGCCCAATCCCAGCTCGTTGAAGTCGAGTGAGAAGCGCTCCTTCAGCGCCGTGCCGTCCCAGATAAAGGCCTTGAGGAACTGCTCGTTGTCCTCGCCCTGCTTGTCCCAGTTGGCGAGCAGCGAGGAGGTGAAGTAGAGCCGCTGGCCGTCCCAGCTCTGGGAGACCATGTTAAGCTGCTTGCCGATGATCTTCTCGTAGACCTGCTTGGGATTGTGCGGGTCGCTGACGTCGAAGGCGCGCACGGTGCCGTCCATGAAGGAATCGACCCACAGTATGGCGTCGTCGCTGCTGAGGCTGATGTCCACGGGCAGCGGGATCTTCGAGGGGTCGCCGATGTCGGCCACGGCCTTAGCCTGCCACTCGCCGCCCTCGTCCTCGTAAATCAGCCAAAGCTGCGAGGTCAGCGCCGTGGTGGTGAAGGCGTAGTTGTGGCGCGGCCCCCAGGCCCAGCGGATCTCCAGCGGCGCGCCCGGCACGTCGAAAACCTTGCGCGGCTTGCGCGCATGCAGGTCCCACAGCACGACGGTCTGACCGAAGCGCTTCATGGCCGCCTCGTCCTGCAGCATCTGGCCGAAGTCCATCATGTAGTTGGACCAGCCCGTGAAGGACGAGGTCAGCATGACGTTCTTGCGCGGCAGCGCGCGCAGGTCATAGCCGTAGCCGTCCGCGACCTTCTGGACCGAGGCCCCCATGCCGTCCTTCTGGTCGGGCATCCAATGGGTCGCGATGTAGGCGCCGTCGTTGGCGTATTCGACCAGCGCGGTCTTGCCGCCATGGTCCTTGTCGTTCGACAGCCCGGTGATCATCATCCGCCCGGGCAGAGCATAGAAGGTGTGCGGCCCAACCGCGCCGCCCGAAGCCTTGACAAAATCGGTGATGGTTTTCTCGAGCTTGGGCTTGGCGGGATCGCTCGCCACGTCGAAGACAAAGATCTGGCTGGTGTCGAGACCGCCGAGCCAGAGATGGCGCCGGTCGTCGGTGAAGCCGCCGTGATGGGCTTCGTGCCGGCCGCCGACCGAGACCGAATGGATCACCTGGCCGAAGGTCGAAGAGCCGTCGCGCGTATCGACCACCACGAGCTTGTCCGAGCCGTCGCCCATGCCTTCCACGCCGAGCGTCCAGACATAGACGTATTCTTCCGATCCGGTGATCTTCGGCAGGTAGGGCGACTGGCAGGTCTCGTCGGCCTGTGCCGAAAGTGCGCCCGCGGCGGCGAAGATCGTTGCGCCCAGGAGTAAAGTGCCCATGCCGCGCAGTGACCTAGGCCAAGACGTAGTGAATTTCATGCTGGTGCCTCCCCTTAAACTGTGGCCGGTCGGACCTCGCTCTCGTCTGGCCATCCAGGCGAGAGCGGGATGCCGGCATTAGCGCTCGCGTTTCGAGTATGGCACGGATTGCCGCGCTCCGCACAGCCCCCAAGGGCCCGCGACGGTCGCGCACGAACACTCCAGTCACAAGGAACAGACCTCGACTGCCGCAGAGGTCAGCCGGTCACCTCGCCGCCCGCCTGGACCCAGGCCTGAAAGCCGCCGGCCAGATTGGCGACGTTCCTGAGGCCCATATCGTGGAGCGTCTTGCTGGCCAGCGTCGAACGCCCGCCCGAGCCGCAGAAGACGACGAGCCTGCGGCCCGAGGCGAAGGCCGGGTGGTGCATCGGCCCCTCGGGATCGGCGACGAACTCCAAGAAGCCGCGCGGCGCGTGCACCGAGGTCGGGATCGTGCCCCGGGCGCGCTCCTCGGACTCGCGCACGTCGATGAAAACCACGTCGTCCCGGCCCATCAATTGGACGGCGTCATGGGCCGAAATCACGTCGACCGCGGCGTTGGCCTCGGCCAGCAGCTGCTTGAACCCCTTGGTCACCATTGGCATGCCTCGCCTTCCCGTTTCCGGCCCGCTTCGAATATGGGCCGCCGCAGCGATCCTTGCCAGCCCGGACTTTTCCCCAGGATAGGGTCGTCACGGGGCATATTGGCCGACAGGCTAGGAAAGGCGCGCAGTGGGCTCCCGCGAGCGATGCCGGAGCATCGGGCAAGCGTTTTGACGCGGACTGTCGGCCCATCTCCCCCGCCCCCATGGGCCGGCCCCACGCGGGTCGCGCCGGGCGAGCCGCCAGTGGGCTCCATGGGGGGCATCGAAGGCCTCAAACTTAGCTATGGCTACGCTTTTCGGCCTTCTCCTGGCGGCTCGGACTCCGCCCGGTGCGATGACGACCCTATCCTGGGGAAAAGTCCGGGCTAGAGGGTCGCGCCGGGAACCGCCAGGGCGTACTCGGTCAGCTGCTCGGTGATGTAGTCGAAGGCCTCGTCCACGGAATCCGTGCGGAAGAACAGCTCCGCGTCGCCCGGGCTGATGGTGCCGTAGCGCTCCAGGGCCTCCAGGTTGATGACCTCGGCCCAGTACTTGCTGCCGAAGAGCACGATGGGCATGCGCTTCTTGACCTTCTGGGTCTGCACCAGGGTCAGCATCTCGAACAGCTCGTCCAGAGTGCCGAAGCCGCCGGGCATGACCACGAAGGCCTTGGCCAGATAGGCGAACCAAAACTTGCGCATGAAGAAGTAGTGGAAGGCGAAGGCCAGCTCGCGGGTGATGTAGGGGCTGCCGGTCTCCTCGAAGGGCAGCGCGATGCCGAGCCCCGCGTTGACGCCCTTGGCCTCCGAGGCGCCCCGGTTGGCCGCCTCCATGATGCCGGGACCGCCGCCGCTGCACACGACGAAGCGCCGCTCGCCCTGGTCCAGACTCTTGGACCATTCCGTGAGGCGCCGCGCCAGCTCGCGGGTCGCCTCGTAGTAGGCCGAGAGCTCGTAGTGCATCTCGGCCCTGGCGAGCTCGCCGCCATCGCCGCCCCCATGGGCGCCCGCTGCGGCGCCCGCTGCGGCGCCCGGCGCGGCCCGGGCCGCCTCGAGCGTCTTCTCGGCTTCGTCGCGCGGCTTGATCCGGGCCGAGCCGAAGAAAACGATGGTGTCGTCGATGTGATAACGCTCGAAGCGGGCCTTGGGCTCCAGATACTCGGCCAGGATGCGCAGCGGGCGGGCCTCCGAACTGCCCAGAAACTCCCGGCTGCGGTAGGCCTTTTCGGTATAGCTGGACTTTTCGCTCATCGGTCTCGGAATCCGTCCTCTTGGGGCCGGCTAACTTAGGCCGGCGCGGGGGTCGACGGCAACGGCGCCTTGGAATGCCCCCAGTGCAATCGCTTCGGGTTAACGGCGATTTCTCTGGGGGAGGGTTGTTCGGCCACGGGGAGATGTGATTCATGGAGGGCTTCGTTGAACAACGAGGCCCGACAATGTCCCAATCGCAGCCGACAAGCTCCCTTCTCGATCATTTCTCGGCGCTGGAGGATCCGCGCCAGTCCTGGCGGGTAATCTACCCGCTGCCGGAGATCCTGCTTCTGGTGCTCTGCGCGACGCTGAGCGGCATGGAGGATTTCGTCGAGATCAAACTGTGGGGCGAGCAGCGGATCGACTTTCTGCGCCGTTTCCTGGCCTACGATCGCGGCATACCTGCCCATGACACCTTGAACGACGTGATGAACGCCCTCGACCCGAAGCTGTTCAAGGTCTGCTTCACCGCCTGGGTGGCGGGCTTGCGCGAGACCGAGCCCGACACTATCGCCATAGACGGCAAGACCTCCAGGCGCAGTCATGCCCGCTCCAAGGGGTGCGGGCCGCTGCATCTCGTCTCCGCCTGGGCCTGCCGCCAGCGCCTCGTGCTGGGCCAGGAGGCGGTCGGCGACAAGTACGAGATCACAGCGATCCCGCTCCTGCTCGAACGCCTGGCCCTGACCGGGGCGCTGGTCACCATCGACGCGATCGGCACCCAGACCGAGATCGCCGAGACCATCGTGCGCCGCGGCGGCGACTATCTGCTCGCCCTCAAGGCCAACCGGCCCCTGCTGTTCGCCGATGTCGAGGCCTTCTTCGCCGACCCCGAGGCCGATCCTCTCGACACCTTCGAGACGACCGATGCCGACCATGGCCGCATCGAAATCCGCCGCCACGCCGTCTGCCACCACGTCGACTGGCTGTTCTCCGACCGCCGCTACGCCGACGAGCCGAGCTTCCCGCACCTCGCCGCCATCGCCATGGTCGAAACCAAGGTCGAGCGCAACGCCAAGATCGAGCGTGAAAAGCGCTACTACCTCTCCTCCGCCACCCTCGACGCCAAAACCTTCGCCCGCGCCGTGCGCGACCACTGGCACGTCGAAAACCGCCTCCACTGGGTCCTCGACGTGATCTTCCACGACGACCTCGCCCGCCTGCGCTCCGGCTACGGACCCGAAAACATGGCCGTCGTCAAACACATGGCCATGAACCTCGTGCGAAAACCCAAGGACCGCCACAGCCTCAAGGTCCGCCGCAAACTCGCCAACCTCAATCACGACTACCTCGAAAGCCTGCTCCGACAGAACAGCGCGTTAACCTGAAGCGATTCCCCTGGGAATGCCCCTGGCAAGCCCCCGGGGGTGCGCCCTGAACGTAAAAGGGCCCCGCCTAGGGAAGGAGTTGGCGGGGCCCTATCACGCAAAGGAGGCCCAAGGGTCTTACGTGGTTAACCCTTGGAGCGGTCAGCATAGCCACCAATTACTTACAATGTACTAACCACATCGCCAAAATATGGCGGCGGCGCGCCGTGCAGGGGCAGCCGGAGGCAGCGAAGGAAGCCGAGCACCATGATCGAAGTGATGATTGAACGCTGGAGCAACGCGGACGGCAGCACCGATCATATCTGGTCGCTCTGGCGCCAGGGCAGCCGGCTGCAGATCGGCAACCGGCACGACACCCCGGAAGCGGCCGAGGTGGAAGCGCGCGCCTTCTGCCTGCAGGCCCTCGGCAGCGAGCCCGACCGGGTGACCCGGCTGTGACCCCGCACGAGCAGCCCCAGCGGCAGCCCCAGCGGCAGCCGGTCTTTAACGCCCCACCCGCGACCCTCTGGACCTGCGGCGTCCTGATTATCTGCCATATCGTTTTCAGCCTGGCCGGTCCAGGTTGGCAGCACGCCGCCCTGAGCGCCCTGGGTTACCAGCCCCTGGTTTTCCTCGCCCAGTTCGAGGCGGGCGGCGCGGGTCCCTCCCTGCTCGGGATCCTGCCCCTGTTCGGCCACGTCCTCCTGCACGGCGACCTGATGCATCTTCTGCTCAACACAGGATTCCTGCTCGCCTTCGGTTCGGCGGTCGAGCGCCGTCTGGGACCCGGCCTCTTCTTGATGGTCTTCGCCGCGACGGCGGCCGGCGGCGCCCTGGCCGAGACACTTTTCGTCGAGCAACCGGTTTTGATGATCGGCGCCTCGGGGGCGGTCTACGGCATGATGGGCGCGGTCCTGCCCTTCCTCTTCGGCCCGGCCATGCCGGCCAGGCGGCGGCGCATGCTGGAGTTCGTCGCGGTGATCATGGCGATCAACCTGCTGCTCGGCGCCTTCGGCCTCGGCGACATTCTGGCCGGCGCTGAGATTGCCTGGCGGGCCCATATCGGCGGCTTCGCGGTAGGGCTGGCGCTGTCCTTCGCCCTGGCGGCTCGCGCCCCAAGGCGTGGCTAGCTTGGCGAAGGAACCTCAGCCGCCGAGCAGTCCCGCCTGGCGCGCCGCGGCGAGCAGGATAAAGGCCGCGACGCCGGTGGCCACGCCGGGCAGTACCTTGCGCCGCCGGGCGAAGAAGACCGCAAAGGCGAGCCCCATGGCGATCAGCCGGTCGGCCAGCGGCGCCTCGGCGAGCCCGCCCAGGGGCAGCACGGTCATGCGCGCGATGAGTCCGGCCAGCATGGCGTAGGACACGCAGGTCACACACTGAAAGACGGCGCCTTCCGGATTCATCCGGGCGGAAAGCAATACCCCGAGCGCGCGCCAGACATAGGTCGCCGCGATGGCCAGGAGCAACAGCGGCCAGATCCCGAGTGTGCCGGTCACGAGTCCGGTCCTTTGCGCTTGAGCTTCCGACCCAGCCAGAAGGCGGCACTGCCCGCGAGGAGCCCGGTGGCGAGCAGGCCCCAGTCGGGCGAAACCAAGTGCAGCAACGGCCCTGTCACGGCGCCGATCATCAGCGCCAGGGCGGTTGCCGGGATGCGCGTATCCGCGAAAATCAGGGCGAAGAAGACCGGGTTGAGGAAGATCAACCCCAGGGTCACCGGCCGCGGCAAAGTCCCGGTGGCGAAGAACCCCGCCGCCGTCCCCAGCAACGCGGCACCGATGCAGACCGCGGCGAAGCTCACGAAATAACGCCGGCGGTCGGGTCCGGCCAGGGCCGGGCCGACCCTGAGCCCCGCCGCCCAGGTGTTGACCGAGATGAGCTGCGCCAGGGCGAAGAGCCAAGCGCGCCGCCGGAGGCCCGCCCCCATCATGGGCAGGAAGGCGACCGCCATGGGCAGGAAGCGGGCGTTCGCCAGGGATACCGCCATGACCACGGCGAGCGTCTCGCTGCCGGATGCGTAGAGCTCGGCCAGCGCAATCTGTCCCGGCAGGCCCCAGATCCCGGCGGTCGCGCCCAAGGCCGCGGCCAGGGAGAAACCGCTTTCCCGCGCCAGGCTGCCGAAGCCCGTCATGCTGGCGAAGAGCACCAGCGACGGCAGGCCGAGCGCGTCGCGCAGAGCCCGCCTTGGTACACTGCCCCTGCCGAGGCAGTATGGCGGCTGCGGCGGCGCCTCGCTATCTGGAGACTGGCCGGAGATCGCCCTAGGCCCCGCCAGCGAAAGCCGTTGGGTGGCTCATTCCCGATCTCGGTCCGCGCCGGTGCGGTCCCCGGGGCGGTACCCGGGGCGGCCCCCGGGGCGCCCCAGGGACCAAAGCACGTCGCGGGTATGCGCGCCGAGGGCGGGGGGCGCACGCCGAACCTCCGGGGTTTCGCCGCCGAATGCGAACGGCGAAGCGATCATGCGGGTGGCAATGCCCGACGGCAGGGTGATCTCTTGAAGCAGGCCCAGATGCAGGACCTGCGGGTCGTTGAGCGCCTGCGAGACGGAGTTGATCGCCGTGCAAGGCACGCCGCGCCGGGTCAGCTCGGCGAGCCAGTCGGCCACCGGCTGCCTCGCGAGACGTTCTTCCAGCAGATCCTGCAGGTCGAGATGGTTCTCGGCCCGCTCGGCCGCCGTCGTGAAGCGCGGATCGGAGAACAGCTCGGGGTGCCCGACCACTTGGCACACGCTGTGCCAATGGCGGTCGTCCGAGGCGGTCAGCACGAACCAGCCATCGGCGGCGCGATAGGCCTGGTGCGGTCCCTTCCAGGGATCGGCCGAGCCGCGCCGCTTCGGATCGCGGCCGGTGCCGAAATAACTTGCCGTATGCAGCGGCATGAGCGCCAGGGCCGCGCTCAGCATTGCGACGTCGATGTACTGTCCCGAAGCACCGTCCCGCAGAGCCAACAGGGCGGCCTGAATGGCGGTCGTGCCATAAAGCGCCGCCGCCAGGCTCGCAAGCGGCGCGCCGAAACCGGTCGGTGGCCCCTCGGCTTCACCGGTCGCGCTCATGAGGCCCGATACCGCCTGAACGGTGACGTCGTCGCCCTCCTGCAGGGCCCGCGGCCCGGTCTGCCCGAAAGGCGAGATCGAGCAGTAGATCAACTTGGGCTTCGCCGCGGAGAGTGCGTTGTAGCCCAGGCCCAACTTGGCCAGGCCCCCCGGTGGGTGGCTCTCGATCACCACATCCGCGAGCAGCGCGAGCTGCAGCGCCGCTTCGCGACCCTCCGAACTCTGCAAATCCAATGCGACGGAACGCTTGTTGCGGTTGAGCGCCGCGAAGGTTTCGCTGTAGCCCTGGCTCAGTGGCGGACAGCGGCGCAGAGCGTCGCCGCCGTCGGGCTTTTCGACCTTTATGACGTCGGCGCCCAGATCGGCGAGGATCATGGCGCAGTAGGGGCCGGCGAAGCCCTCGCAAAATTCCACGACACGAAGGTCTTTCAACGGCAGCATGATTTGTCCGGCCGGTATGTGGTACAGATCACGGGCCGTCCATGGCGGCCTCGCCCCCTTACCACAGGATTCCCTCGGCGGGCAGATCATTCATCGAGCGTAGAGTCACCGGGACGGTCCTCGCCAAAGGCACGGCCGAGCGCCGCCGCGGCCTCGCGCAGTTCGGTCAGATGGACCCGCGCCTCGGCCTCGCCCATGCGGGCCAAGGGGGCGTGCACCGCCAAGGCGGCGGCAACCTCTCCGACGTGATCGCGGATCGGCACGGCGATGCCCAGAAGGCCGACCATGTATTCCTGATCGTTGATGGCAAAGTCCTCGGCGCGGATCGACGCGAGCTCCTGTTCCAGGCGCGCCGGATCGGTGACGGTGTGCGGCGTGTAGCGCTTTAGGGGCGCGCTCGCCAAAAGCCGGCGGCGCGATTTCGCCGGGAGATGGGCGAGCAACAGCTTGCCAATGGCGGAGCAGTGGGCGGGCAAGCGGCTGCCGGGTTGAAGTTGCAGGCGCAAGGGCCAATCGCATTCGACGCGGTCGAGGTAGACGACCTCGACGCCGTCCAGCATGCCGACATTGCAGGTTTCTCCCAACCGGGACACCAAGCCGCGCAAAACCTCGTGGGCCGCGCTGCCGCGCTGTGCCGCCGTGAGCGCGGTAAGGGAAAGTCGCTTCAGGCGATGGCCGACCAGATAGCGCTCGCCGAAGGGGTCATGGCTGAGCAGGCCGCTGTCCGTCAGTTGGCGCATCACCCGGTGAGCGGCCTGACGGGACAGACCGGTTTGCCGGGCCACTTCGGCAAGGCCGAAGCGGCCGTTTCGCTCGACGACGGCCTCCAGAACCGCAACCGCTTTTTCGAGCGCCGAGCTCATGCCCCAGTGTCCTTCCGCCTCGGGTCCGGAACCTTTCGCCGTGCCAAAAGGCATCATGCTTTCGAGCACAGTTTAGCTGTGCTCACGGCAAAATTCCAAAAATTTTTACATATTGTCTAATTTTTTGATATCGTTGCGAAAGGTACCGGTGTAGATTGCAGGATTAATTCGTGGTCAAATCCCGCGGCGAAATCGCATTGCGCGCTTCCGCGGAACACGATCGGCCGGTGCTCGATGCCCGTGAGCAGCCGGCGGAAAATAAACGCTTTTAGGGAGGAAACGATGGATACCAGACGTGACGTAGTGAAGTTCCTCGCCGGCGCCGTGCTCGGGGCGAGCCTGGCCGCACCGGCTTTCGCGGCCGGTGACACCTTGCCGGAGACCATGGACAAGCCGGGCGGCTTTCCCGAGCGCCCGCTCGCCATGATCGTCCCCTATGGCCCGGCTGGCGGCTCCGGCCAGGTCGCCCAGGCCATGATCCAAGGCGTCAAGGACGCCACCGGCCTCGACATCACGCCGGACTACAAGCCCGGCGGCTCGGGCATGGTCGGGCTCAAGACCTACATGGCTGCCCCGGCCGACGGCTACACCGTGCTCGAGCACATCGACGATGCGACCAGCGCCTTCGCCATCGGCAAGAGCGACATCCATCCGGCGAACGACCTGATCCCCCTGGTGATTTCGCAGATCACCTTCAGCCAGATCTATATCCGCGTGAACGAGGACCGCTTCACCGACTGGGACTCCTACGTCGCCTACGTCAAGTCCCAGGGCGGCAAGTCGACCATCGCCAACGTTTCCGGTGAGGGGTCGATGGAGCGGATCAACATGAACCGCATCGCCGATCATTTCGGGATGGAGCTTCAGCAGATCAGCTTCGACAAGGGCGCACCGCGCTACGGCGCGCTGAAGGGTGGCCAGGTCGATGCCTTGTTCGAACAGCCGGGCGACGTGCGCAACTTCCTGGAGAGCGGCGACTTCAAGCCGATCCTGACTCTGCTCAAGGAGCGCCCGGGGGCCTTTCCGGACACGCCGTCGATGACCGATGTGGGGCTCGACTTCACGCCGTTGATGCGCTTCCGCGGTTTCTACGTGCACAAGGATGTGCCCGCGGACCGCGTGGCCTATCTGCAGTGGGCCTTCCAGAAGGGCTTCTATTCCGACAGCTACCAGGCATTCAACAAGAAGAAGTTCATGGATCTCATTCCGAGCTTCCGCGATACGGAAGGCGCCAAGGTCCTGATCAACGACACCATGGAGATCTACAAGGCGACCTATAAAGAGATGGGACTGATCGAGTAAACACGGCCGGTCCGGTTGTTGATGGCGGCTCCGGCGGAACGAACCTCCGCCGGAGCCGACTTTGAGGGAGGTGCGCCATGGGCAGGTTGAGCCCCGGCCAATGGTTCGAGGTGGGTGCTTGGCTGGCGGTCGCGGGGGCGGCCTACGGCTTCAGCCTGCAGTTCGATCGCGATATCGAGATGTACCGCTTCGGCGCCGCCGGCTGGCCGCGCCTGATCATCCTGCTGATCGCCCTGGGCGCCCTGGGCCAGTTTGCCCAGGACCTGCGCAAGGCCCAGGGCGAGCCGCTTTCCGGGACCGGCTATTTCGACCGCTTCAGCGAGCACGGCGGCGGTTTCTTCCTCAGGATGGGCCTGACGCTGGCGCTGCCGGTCGTCTATGCCGGCCTGCTTCAGGGCATGGGCTACTACTTCCTGACCCCGCTCTTCCTGATCGCCTACCTCTATCTGACCGGCGAGCACCGGATCAAACCGCTGATCCTGGTGCCGCTGTTCCTCTACCTGGTCGTGACCTTCATCTTCACCCGCCTGCTCTACGTCGGGCTGCCGACCGGCTACTGGCCAGGATTCTACGACTTCGGCACCTGGTTCGTCGTCCTCGTCCGCGGGATCTGAGCGCTTCGCAGAGGCCACCCTTTTATGGAACAGTTCATCGCAGGCGCGCTCACCCTGGTCGGCAGCCCCTTGAGCGTCGGGATATTCTTCGCCGGTCTCATCGGCGGGCTCCTGTTCGGCGCGATCCCCGGCGTCAGCATGCTGACCCTGGCGGCCATCTTCCTGCCCTTCTCGGGCCTGCTGTCGGCCAGCGACGCCATCATGTTCTATTCGGTGCTCTATTGCTCGGGCACCTATGGCGGCGCGGTCACGGCGATCCTGTTCAACATCCCCGGCGCGCCCGAGAACGCGCCCACGGCCTTCGACGGCTATCCCATGACCCAGCAGGGCAAGGCCGGCAAGGCGATCGGGGCCGCGGTGCTCTGCTCGGCCCTGGGCGGCACCTGTTCGGTGATCCTGATGATGCTCGCCACGCCCTTGCTGGCCGACATCGCCATCACTCATTTCGGGCCGCCGGAGATCTTTGCCCTGGTCTTCTTCGGCATCGCCGTGGCCTCGTCGGTCGGCGCGGCGACCCTATGGAAGGGCTGGCTCTCGATCCTCCTGGGCCTCCTGCTGGCGACCGTCGGGCTCGATCCCGTTGCCGGGATCGAGCGCTACACCTTCGACTTCGTCTACCTGCTCGCCGGCCTGCACTTCATTCCGGTCATCCTCGGCTTCTTCGCCGTCGCCGAGGTCCTGGTCCAGGCCGAGCGCCGCGTGCGCGGCTCCTACGACATGCCGAAGTTCGTGACTTCCTTCCCGACCCTTCACGAGTTCTGGAAGCTCAAGGTGGCGGTTGCCCGCTCCGTCGGGCTCGGCTTCTTCTCCGGCATCTTGCCCGGCGTCGGCGCCACCCTGGCTGCCTTCCTCAGCTACAACGAAGCCGTGCGCTGGTCCAAGCGCAGCCACAATTTCGGCAAAGGGGAGCTCGAGGGCGTGGTCGCTTCGGAGACCGCCAACAACGCCGCCACCGGCGCCGCCATGATTCCCCTGCTCGCGCTCGGCCTGCCGGGCGGGGCGCTGACGGCGATGATGGTGGGCGTCTTCCAGATGCACGACATCGAGCCGGGCCCGCTTGTGTTCGTCAACTCGAGCGAGCTGGTCTGGGTGGTCTTCGCGGCCATGTTCTTCGCCAACATCGCGATCCTCGTGCTCGGCTTCCTGGAAACCAAGACCGTCCTTCACCTGCTGCGCATCCCCTTTCAGTTCCTGGCCCCGGGGATCCTGCTGCTGGCAACCATCGGCGCCTACGCGGTGCGCAACCTGGTGATGGACGTGGGCGTCATGTTCGCGGCCGGCATCCTGGCCTACCTCCTGCGCCGCACGGGCTACTCCATCCCGGGGATCGTGCTCGGCCTGATTCTCGGCAAGCTGGGCGAGCAGAATTTCGCCCAGGCCATGCAGCTGGTCAGCTACGACGTGGTCACTTTTGTCACCCGGCCCATCGTCGGCGTGCTTCTGTTCGCCGGCCTTGCCACCATCCTGACCAACGTGTACCGGGCCCTCAAGGACAGCCGAAAGGAGATCGAGGCGTGAGCGCGGCGCCGGAAGCGATCGTCGAGGCGCTGGTCGCGCGCGCGCGCCAGGCGATGGGGTCTTTCTCGGACGCGGGCCAGGCGCGTATCGACGAGGCGGTCACGGCGCTTGCCTGGTCGATCTACCAAGCCGAGAACGCCCGGGCTTTGGCCGAGATGGCCGTGGCCGACACCGGCCTCGGCAACGCGACCGACAAGATCACCAAGAACACGCGCAAGACCTTCGGCACCCTGCGCGACCTGCTGCGCGCCAAGTCCACCGGCGTGATCGAGGAGGACCCGGCGCGCGGCTTGGTGATCTACGCCAAGCCCGTCGGCGTCGTGGCCGCGGTCTGCCCCTCGACCAACCCATCGGCGACCCCGATCAACAAAACCATGATGGCGCTCAAGGGCGGTAACGCCGTGATCATCGCCCCCTCGCCCGCCGGCTGGCCGACCTCCGCGCGCACGGTCGAGCTGGCACGCGAAGAGCTGGCGCGCATCGGCCTGCCCGCCGACCTGGTACAGGTGCTGCCGCAGCCGGTCACCAAGGGCCTGACCCAGGCCTTGATGGAAGGCGCCGATTTGGTGGTCTGCACCGGCTCGCAGAACAACGTGCGCCGCGCCTATTCCAGCGGCACGCCGGCGATCGGCGTGGGCGCCGGCAACGTGCCCGTGGTGATCGACGAGACCGCCGATCTGGCCGACGCGGCCGGGAAGATCATGGCCTCCAAGTGCTTCGACAACGCGACCTCCTGCTCCTCGGAGAACGCCCTGGTGATCCTGGACCGGGTCTACGACAGGGCGATCGCGGCGCTCGAATCCGCCGGCGGCTATCTGGCGACGCCGGAGGAGAAGGCGCGCATCGAAGACCAGGATCAC
>Ga0224512_10001458_pt1 | contig 22736 bp, 38 predicted proteins | sample SF_May12_sed_USG_4_FD_169103 | JGI IMG/M metagenome (GOLD analysis project Ga0224512, IMG submission 169103) | Sediment microbial communities from San Francisco Bay, California, United States - SF_May12_sed_USGS_13 | ecosystem: Environmental > Aquatic > Marine > Sediment | place: USA... | reverse complement strand
TGCTAAGCTGTACGGAAAACCAGCACCTCTGAAAATGATCCGTCGGCTTACGGGCAAGGGCAAGAATCAAGTCATCGAGGAAGTAGCTGAGCATGTCGCTGATGCTGGTATGGAGGTCATCGCTCATCCAGCACTCAAAGGATTGCAGGTCCCAACCGAAGTAGCACGGTACCTCAAGCAGTTCAATAAGACCTTCTTCGGTGATGGGGCTACTCAGAAAATCTTCAACGGTTACCATCGTGTTCTCGGCGTATGGAAGGGTTACGCTACCTTCGTCAACCCAGGATTCCACGGTCGTAACTTCTTCTCTAACATCTTCCAACTGTATCTCAAGGACGGTCCTGAGGCCATGAACGTCGCTCGACATAAGCAGGTCGTCGACATGATGATGGGCAAGGACGTTGTTTGGGATCTAGCTGATGGATCGAAGGTTGGATCAGAGCAGATGATGAAGTGGGCTCGTCGGTACGGAATCTATGGCCATGGCTGGTTCATGTCCGAGATTGGTGGTGCTGACGACGTCACTCAGTTCTTGTCTAGAAAGACCTCGTGGTGGAATAAGGTTCTTGGTACTGAGAACCCTGTCATGCAAGCTGGTCGACGTGTGGGCGGTGCTGTAGAGAATGAGGCTCGCTTGGTTGGCTTCGTCAACGACGTCATCCGTATGGGCAATCCACAAGCCGCAGCGTCCAACACTAAGAAGTACCTATTCGACTACGCTGAGCTCACTGAGTTCGAGCGCAATGTTATGAAGGGTATCTTCCCGTTTTACACATGGATGAGGAAGAACGTTGAGCTTCAAGTTTCTCAGATCATGCAACAGCCTGGTAAGTACGGGAATATCGAGCGAGTTAAGAGTAACCTCGAGCGTCAGTCGCCTGACGTCGATGAACGGTGGTTGCCTAAGTACTTTCCTGAGCTCTACGCTACTCGGCTTCCAATTACTACTGACAAGGGAAATCCCGTCTACCTGAATCCTAACCTTCCGTTCCAGGACCTCAATAGAATCTTTGACCCAGGTGATTGGATGTCGTCCCTCGCCCCTTGGAAAGTTATGGCTGAGCGGTATCTCAATAAAGAATTCTTCACCAACAAGCCGATTGAACGATACAAAGGAGAGCTTGCTCAGGTGGAGTGGCTGGATACCATCCATGAAATGAACCCTCGTCTTGGTAAGCAAATCGCTGACGTTCTGCATGCAAAGCAAATCTACGAGCCAGAGACGGGTGGCTGGCATTGGGGATTGCGGCGTAAGCTGCGGTTCACTATCGAACAACTTAACCCGTTCCTCAGGAATATCAGAGAGGTAACTGGCTTCTTTGGTGGTGAGGTCCCGTATTACAGGCAGGAGCGTCGTCCTTATGATGTTCTCTCCAGAATAACAGGCGTCAAGATGATTCCTTATAACCAAACAAAGGAGATGGAGAACTACATCTTTGAGCGTCGAGATCAGTTGAGGGACTTAAAGAAATCTCTACAGCAGCAGGGTAAGATTCCGTCCCAACTCTTTGACCCCGCTGAATTACCACCGAGGATGTAATGGACAACTGGGCTCTAGCTCTTTCTGCCGTGGGCGCTGGTGTTACTCTCCTGTATCTGGGCATACGATTAGGTATGGTAATCGCTTCAACCCGATCAGCCCATCATAGAATAGACAAGCTTGAGATTGACTTGAGCCGTAACTTTGAGAACTTTGCAACCAGGTTAGAGAACGCCATAGAGAAAGCATGGATGAACTGTCCACTCGCCCATAAGGATCACCATAAATGAACTTATTTCTACAACGATTTGCCTACACTCCTCACGGTACGTTTGGTCGTCTTCTCGTCAAAGACTGGGAGTGCTTTACAGTTGAACGCCCGTGGTTCAGCAATCAACCCAACATCTCTTGCATTCCGTGCGGTTTGTATTCTCTGTCCCTAGGGACGTACCACCGTGGGGGGTATGCTGCTTGGGAAGTGCTCGACGTGCCGAATAGATCTCTGATCAAGATCCATATTGGTAATACCATGGACGACTTGATGGGTTGCATCGCTCCAGGCATGAGTCTTGGGTACGTTAACGGTCTCTGGGCAGTGCTTAATAGTAAGCTTGCCCATCAAAAGCTCATGGAAGTTACGGCGTTTCCGGTTGCTGAAACCATCGACATTAACAATGTAGAAGGAGGTCACTTATGAGCTGGTTAAAGAAGATCTTCACTGGTGGTGTAGGTGAAGCGGTCGAGAAGATAGGGGGTGTTGTAGAACGTGTTAGCTCTGGTCATCTTGGGAAAAAGGAACTCAAGCTCGAGTTGGAGAAGATACTCCATGAGCAGTCGATGGCTCAGCTGGACATGGTTACTGCTGAGATCGGTGCCAAAGAGCGAGTCATGGTGGCGGAGCTCCAGCAAGGGGATGCATTCACCAAACGAGCTAGACCATCGATCGTCTATGCAGGACTCTTCGGAGCCTTTGTAGACGCTATCGAGTACATTGACTTCTCTTTCCCAACGGATTTCTGGTATGTCTGGGGCAGCGTGTGTGGTGTCTATGCCATAGGCCGGTCGGTTGAGAAGGTTAAGAAAAACGGTACTGTCGGCAAGGTTGCGGGTCTCATCGCTGGTAAGACCCCGTCGATCTTGTGATCCCTTTTCCTCAAGCATTGATCAATGCCATGACGTTTCCCTGCACCCAGTGTGGGGCATGTTGTCGACAAACTACTGCACTAAAGATCCTTGGTTTTGAAACGAAACGCGACGGTTCTTGTAAATACTTAACACCTGAGAATAAATGCAGTATATACGAGCGACGCCCTCGCGTGTGTCGAATACAGTCTAATTATCCGCTAAATGCGGAGAACTGTAATAAATTTCAGATACAGCTTGGGATTGATGAGAAGTTCAGAGTACATCTTCAAGATACGCCTGAATCGTTGTCTCTCCATAGAGACACCAGTTCCCCTCAAATATGTAGTGAAGCACTCCCTGCACATAGCAAATAGCATACCCTCCCGCTACATCTACTAATCTGAGAGCCGCTTCTTGATGTGGTCTTAAGCTCTTAAGACTGTCCATTTTCACTTCAATAGCTATGAATGATCCTTTGTAGCTACCTACGATATCGTAAGGTCGCTTGCTCACCATCGATATGGCTCCGCACTTTGGACACGCCGCGGGATCTGGAATCTTGTACCACCATGACTTAGGAAGTCTTCTCAAAGTTAGGAGGAGCTTTGCGGTGTAGTCTTTCTCTCGCGGCATTACCTATTGTCTCCATAGTAAACATCTCTGAGCACTTGCAACAGAGAAGGTTTCCAGACGGCTGAGGACCAACCATAACTTTTCCAGTACTCTTGACGTGCTGACACACGACCTTAACCATGTGTGCCATGAAGCCTGATTGACCACAGTTCGGGCACGGAATCTCAAATACCTCAGGCTTCTCTGGGATCTTCTCGTCGTGCTTTGCAAGGTCCCATTTAAATCCATCGTTAGACACGGGGAGGTCTCCTTATTGGCTGGCACACAACTTTTATTAAGCCACATTTATGGACGACTTGTCTTATTTCATTACCCTCATTAGGATGTTCAAATTCAACTTCAAAAGTTCCATCATTGTCTTGACCTCGACGCCAAGATCTCTTACAACTGGTGCAGAACCAGTCTATGTTAGGTGAAGTCATATGGTTCGAGTTCTCCCCATGAAGGTCCGATGGACGCTTTGGCAACGATCGGTGTACTACACCAATCAAAGTCCTGCATGATAGTTACTAACTCTGGGATAAGAAAGTGCTCATCATCATGTAAGAGGAAGTCGATCTCATCGTGGACAGCCATCATGATCTGGCTCTCGCATGTCTCTAGTCGGACTTCCGCTTTCATCTTACACTCTTTCAGCATGTCTGCCGTTACGCCTTGAATTAGGTGGTTTACTCCAACGTAAGCCTTATGGGCGGGAATTCTTTTGTGTCGTCCGTAATAGTTAAATAGGTACCCTCGCCTCCGCACTGTAGCTTGAACACGATCGATGAACTCCCTGATTTTGGAGAAGACATCCATGTATCTAAGGTAAAAGTTGCGAACTTCATTAAGACTGAGCGCAATTCCGTAGCCAGCAAGCGTTTTCCTGATTCGTTTATGGTACGCTCCGTAGACAACTGCGAAATCGATTTCCTTGGCAATGTCTCTGTTTCTCTTGGCATCTTCTTCTCCATCTTCGTACATCCTAGCGAAGTCATCATAGGGGGTTCCAAACAGTAGAGAACCAACAAATGAGTGGATATCTTTTCCTTCATTGAACGCCGCCGCCATCGTAGGGTCTTTTGCATAATGATTTAGTAGCCTGAGCTCGAACTGGGATTGGTCGATTGAGAGTACTGAATAGCCTGGCGGAGCTTTAAAAGCCTTGCGGATCCCGAAGGCGAGTTTAAGTGCCCGAGTAGCGAACTCAGGGACCCGACTATATCTTGGTAATCGTTTAGGTATCGCTTGGAGATTTGGCTCAGAGGCACTAGCGCGTCCTGTACGTGCTCCAATTTGGTTGTACGTTCCGTATATTCTACCTTGATGCACCCATTTTGGAAGTCCATCGGAGATCGTAGTGAGATTGTGATCGAGATTTCTCCAGCACGCAATACATTCTCCAAGTTCATTTTGCAGCTCCATTAGTTCAGGACGCCCCCAGCTATCTGCTGTCTTGCCCTGCATTGAAGACACATGCCCAAGACCCTTCATGACCTTGGCAAGTTCAGGACTGGATCCTGGATTAAACTCGCAGTGAGCTATGTGATGGATCTCCTCCAACAATCGGTCCCTAGCGATAGTCAACTCAGGGACAATGGCCTCACCTACTGAGAGATCGTAAGGGAAGCCCACACGCTCCATGCGAGCCACAGTAGCAGCGTAATCCCGCTCATGTACATATATACTTTTACGCACACCGTCACGTTGAATGCTATCTTCCTTAGTTCCGAGGAACTCAGCGTACTTGAGCCATAGCATGAGAGTGAGTACAGCGTCCTTCGCACCATAGGGTCCAAGTATGTCAATAGGAATGTTAGCGTAAGAAGTGTTGGGAAGCTTAAAAATACGATGCTGCTTAACATATGCTGCCACCTTATCCGCCTCGTCCTTCGATCCAGCGTCTACATACTTTCTGGATAGATCTTTGAGGCGATGGTTTCTTTCATTTTCATTCCTGAGAAACATTAGAAGCATTGCGTCTTCAACGTTCTTCAAAGGTATGTCGTGTCGCCACAACATGTTCATGTCGAACTTCAGATTGAAGAAGACTTTTTTGTATTCTTCGCTGTCGTAGAACTCCGAGAGCTCCATCTCCATGGTCTTAACGAACGGATAATTGGTGGGTACAATACCGCACATAGATGTAGTATGACGAGTAGGGATATAGAATCCATAGCTGTTAAGTTCTTCGTCAATGCAGCCCAAACAATGGCCAATGACCCCACCGTTGTACCACTTAAGACTACTAGTCTCAGTATCAGCTCCGATCCGCTTTCCTTTAGCATTTCGGAGTACCACCTTCATCGCCTCGAATCTTTCTCGCGTTAACACTACCTCCAACTTTGGCTCGAACTTCACGTGATCTCTCCCTTAGTATGTTGTATGGTTCAGGAAATTTAAATCCTTTTACTCCACCTTTCTTAGCCCAATATGCACTAAGCAAATTTACATGCATACCGAACCATGAATCGTCAGTGAATTTGTTAAAGCAAGGCCCAAGATCTTTTAAATCTCTTTCTGCATGTACAAGGTCATCAAGATCTCCGGGCAGCATCTCTGGTAGTACAACATCCATACTACCTGGATACTTCATAGCCCAGTTAACGTGCGGCCAGTCGTCTGAGTACAAGTGCATGGAACCAGTGATATGGGTGTAAGTACCACATCCCACACTCATAATAGCAGCGAGCTGCTTTTGAATGGTAGTAAATGTGTGGAGATCATATGGAAAACCAAGCCATAGGTCGTTACTTCTCATATAGACGATCAGGTTTAATCGACTTTCTCTAATGAGAAAATGCAACATGATTGTGCAGGGTATGTCTTTACTTGGCCCTGGACTTGGTCGCCAGATTGTAAGCACAGCTCGCCGTGTATTTGGATCTTGAGAAAACTTATCGAGGATATAGGATCTTTGCTGTGTAAATGGAGGACCATACGCCCCCGACAAAGTTTCTCCGTCGTCTGAGAACTTCGCCATCGCTTTGTTATACGGTCTAAGAAACTCAAGATCTTTCCTCCCGCTCCAGATCCACAATACCTCAGCTATGGCAAAAGCGTAGTTTAGTTTACGGTATGGATTAGTTATAAGGTTCCGGTTAAGGTCAGTCAGTACTAAAGCCATTGGAGAAATTTCAATTGATGTCAATTGTCTTGGAGCTACAGTATGTCCCCATCTAACTACGTCAAGGGCCTCGTACCATAGACTCTCAGCGTTGTCTCGTGTTAAAGTCCGCATGCTATCCTCAGTCCCTCCACGTACTCCGCCTCGTCTCCTGATCTGAAGCGGCTCCAGTACGCTGGATGGGGGATCTTCGTTGTTGGAATCCCCATGTCATCGAGTTTGTCCCGATACCTAGAGACGACCTGCCAGGCGACGTCCCCGAGACAGATGACTTTCTCTGGATTAAGCATAAGTACTTGCTCCAGGCTGAGCTGTTTGATATCTGATGAGATTGAGTTAGTAAAATGTGCTTCGCTCAGATTCACCCCTGCTTTTTTAAGTTGCTGAATGAGATACTCTCCAGACTTACTCCAAAATGTGATTTGAAATTCAGCTTTGTAATTGTACCGTTCACCGATAAAGAGGTACCGAGGTCGATTAATCTTACCGACGCCAGGCATACCGTATCGTCTCCAGTTTCTGTATCGTAACCAGGCATCATTATCCATAGCTTCGGTGATAGAGTATAGTATTGCATTCAAGTTTTCTCCATCATAGATCTTAACGTTGCCAATAGGCTGAGTGAACATGTCATCGTAGATTTCATATAGTTCTTTGAGCTCTGCAAGGTTGACGTAATCGTCGCCATCTCTGCACAGACGCATAGAAACTGTGTCCCACTCGGGTCTGCAGTAAATGACAACGTGTGGGATGGTCATGAGTATAAGCTCAAGCATTTGAAGCTGAAAAGGACGTATGTATACTGAGTTAGGTCGCTTGACGAGGCTGTACGGCATCTCACCGTAAAGAAACCTGTCGTAGATCTTTGGAACTAAGGTCTTGTAAAGTTCGTCAACGTAGTCCGGGACTGGATTGCCTTCCGGTACTCCGAACTTTCGTACAGGAAGATCACCGTACTTATCAGAGATCATTTTGCCTAATGTAGTCTTTCCTGACTTGTCAACTCCTTCGAGGATAATCATTTGTTTGTTACTCTCTCGTAGATTTCATTGAACTTGCTCTCTTGGAGCTCTGATAGTTCCATGTTATCTGGTTTACTTCTAAGGCTCTCGATGAACTGACACTCCCAAGTGTTAAGGTCCTCAGTGAATGAATCAAGTTCCTCCATCATGTACTTGTACTCGTGATCACCTACATTCATTTGACTCTGAGCCTCCAGATACAGTTTCTCGAAAATTGAGGATGGGCCGGCGCCAGTAGTATAGATAACAGATTGCTGTCGTAATATGGCTTGAGATTATTCCAAACCTCTTTCTCGGCAGGAGTCGCATGAGGTAGAAGATCCCGCTGGCTGGCAAAAGTACCGTAATGTGCCTCAATAGTGAACATTCTTTGAAGTTCCATTCGTAGCTCGTCGTACCCCCACTCATAGATATGGTTGCCTGCTTTTGATCCATTGTAACATGGAGTGGAGAGGAAGATGATGGACTTTTTCGAAGAGTAGACGGAAAGATTTTCCAGAAGCCGAAGTCCTGCCGACTTCGGCATGTGCTCGATAACTTCGAGACAGGAGACAATGTCCCACGAGATGCGGGCCGACTCGAGCTTATCCCAGTCCGACTCTTTGGTGACATCAAATCCTCCAAGCGTATCCACACGAAAGTTAAAGTCCGCTTTACTCTTTTCAAACTTAGTACGGATGTCTAAGCCACAATAGTATTTCGGCTTAAACTTATTTGTGTAAAACATCATCGCTAGTGGAAGATTCATACCACAACCAACGTCAAGAACATTCATGCCCATCTTCGCATGGCGTAGGATGTGAGTCCATCTGAGACAGTGTGCAATGTAGTCCCTGTGGACGATCTCCCGCTCTGCTGCCTTGTCGATATTGAGCTGAGTTTTATTGTACTGGTCGGTCATAAATCACCTTTGCAAGATCCGGAGCTTCCCAATCATCGGGCTTAGTCGTGTTCTTCCAGTTATCACCTGGAAGTTTCTTCATGTTAGCTTCTTGCACAAGATCCCAGCATGGGTTGATGTCTACTCCATGTGCCCTCACAGTGCCTATCGCTAGGTAGATAAGATCGACCATGGCGTCGACAGCAGCAGGTAATTCTCCTTCGAGTACAGCTTCCCTGTACTCACGAAGCTCTTCATGCATGTGTTGGATACGGTGGGTCAAGTTAACTTCAGGCTTGATGGTAGGGAACTGTGCTTCAGGATACTTAATCTTCCTGTGAAAGTCACCTACATCTTTATTCCAGTTTCTCATTTAATTCTCCCTTTGTCCTGGTTTAAGCGTCTCCATAGTAGGAATTTTATCAGAACTCCTCTTCAGTTTCGAGATTTCTTTCTCCACTTTCGATGCGCTTGAGTAGTCGAATAAAGGGTTGGGTTTTGCGGTACCAAAGCGACTCCGGACGGAGGGCTCTATTACGCACAAGAAGAGACACAAATGCCCTAACGCGATCACGGTCAAGACCAGTAAGATCCTCAACAATGTTCTGTCGGATAATAGAGTAAGTAAGTATGCCGCTAACAAAGTCCATGCCAAATTGACTAATTGCCTTAATGACGTCTTTCTCATCTTTCAAGGTCTCCGCATTGATGAGTTTCTTTGAGTAGGCTGCGTATCCCATGCTGGGTTTGCTGTAGAGCCTGTTAAGGAAACCAGCCAGATAGGTAGCATGCTCAGGACGAACCACAACAGTGTGACCATCATCAGTGCTAAAAAGACGGATCGCAAGAGACACCGCCAGCCTTGCGAGCTTTTCCGGCTGTTCTTCCAACTTGATAAGAGGTACTGAGTCATGATATTTCCGGGCTAACGCCTTTGATTGATGAATTATCTCTTGCTCTGTTTCTCTCAGGATTTCAATGTCTCCAGGTTTGCGACTCCACCCCCACATAACCAGTTCATGTGATGCAGCTGAGGTGTATTTGGATGTGATGTCCTTTCGCCGACCTCCAAATATAACTTCCTCTGGAACTTCCCCATTAGCGACCACACAGGCAAGATCAAACCTGGCAATGTCAGCTTGTCGACCAATGAGTTCTGGAACTGTAAGGACGCCATAATCGTAACCTGCAATTGGTCGACTGCTCCCGTCACGACCAACTCGAGGGTTAGAGATCCAAATAGCCCGTGTTCTAGCGAAAGTCTGTTCGGTCTGGATTTTAGTGATTCGGGCAACTCCCTCACTTCGAATTGTGGCAAATTGAGAAATAGCGTCAACTGATAAGTTCGAAGCCTCGTCGACAATAACGAGTCTTCTATCATTTCGTGGAAACTTACCCCAGACGATCGACCACTGTCTTGAGATTTGCTGCATACCGCCAATGAGTCCAGCAATGGAGGTATTTTCTCCAGTCCCCATTTCTCCAGCACGGTAATGTCGAAGAAGTCTTGAAGCTGTACGGGTCTTTCCACAGCGTGTGTCTCCTATGACAAGGACCTCTACCCACCCGCGAGTGAGGAGCTGACCCATAAAGTTGAATTGAAGGGCAGAGTGCCAAGCCAAATCATACGTGAGCATAAGATCATAGCGCTGGTAGATGTTAGTGACGTTATGCTCAAGGTCCGTGTAGATCTCATTCAGTTTCTTTTGAATCTGTTCCATTTAGTGAGAACAACCTTAACCTCTCTATGAGTTCGTCGTCCACTTTGAACGCTGATATTGTGTCCTCTAGGGGCGTGACGTCGTCTGATAGGTAAGTTACTTGTTGTGTTTTAGGGTGAGGTATGGTGAGTCCGACTATCTCGTATGCACAGTTAGCCTTTAACCCGTGTCCCATGTAGTAAACTTGCCTGATCACGTATTGAGAGTCATCGTCTGAGAAGTCGAGGTTTGGTATGACTTTAACTTCCTCAACGTTCTGCGCCTCCTTGATATCGAACTTGCAAATTTTGCAACGTGTGGGAATGCCGCAAAGTTCTTTGAAGATTCTCTGGTGGGAGTCAAGAGGCGACTCAACAAGTTGTAACAACTCGATCGTATCTCTGGTGAATGACAGATTGCTCTTTCCACCTTTAAAGGCCAAATCGCAACCAGCGCACATTTTTAGATCAGGCAGTGAGCAGCTCACTTTGACGTTCTTTGGTACAATGTAAGGTGAAAGCGTCTTACCCGACACCATGACTCGCAGGCGTACTAACTTCCGGTAATACCGCTGCTCTGACGACTCCGAGAGGGACGTCTCAAAAATCTCGCGATGTGCACTGGATTCCCCTGTACTGGTCTCCATCCCTGCTTCCACCACAAAAACTTTAGCCTCAGATACAAGCGTCTGAAAAGATTCTCGTGGTGTTTTACTTGAATGGATAAAGTCAGTGAAGTCTTGTCCTGCTTCTGGAAGATCAACTCGCTTCGTGCTCTCAGTATCTCGTGAAAGTAGTTGAGCAGCTCTTTGACTTCCAACTCCTCCTGCTTCGTCGTTGTCATAACATACGAGTACTTCCCTATTCCGGAAAAGTACTGGCCAGTCATTACCAAATCTTTTAGCTCCAGCTGTTCCAGAGATTGCGGGGAGTCCAAGTGAATGAGCCGCGATAACATCTGGTTCACCTTCGAGGAGCAGTACTTCACCTGCATTTCTGAGCGATCGTATGTTGTAAAGTCGAGCTTTACCGTAACCTTTGATGTTGATGACTTTGTACTCATCTGGTCCTGCTTTTGGTTTGTACTTTCTTACGTTAACAATGTCCCCAAATATGTTGAAGACAGGTATTGTTATCCTGGTACCGTCCCAACCAAGTTGAAGCTCTTCGATTGTTTCTAGGGACCAGTGGCGATTTTCGTGGAGATGCTGGAGAAGCTCTTTATGGTTCAAGAGCCGCTTGTGGTACACGGCAGGTTGGAAATCTGGAAGCTCCCACTTCAACGTAGCCGCTAACCAATTGAGCTCGTACCTGACTATGTCTTCGGAGTACCCAGTCGTTTTAGCGAACAGCCTAGGTATAGACCCTTTCTCGCCACATGCATGACAATTGAAAAGCTTCTTACCCGTATTAACAGAAAGCGACGGCTTGTCGTCGTCATGAAACGCACACTGTACAAGGTACTCATCCTTACCCGAATTGATCGGGTCGTAGAGCTTCTCCAGCAATCTGAGAAGCATTAGAATTCAGGATTACCAGTGACGTTCGTCGCCTCCGGGGAAAAGGACGTCCCGTTGCTCGGGTTAGGGTCAACGTCATCCTGTTGGAAGACCATGGTCTTCAGCAACTCTACCCACTCGTCTCTCTTCTTGAGCAGGTCATTGATGACGTCCTGGTTATTGATGTAACCCTTGAGTTCAAATAGAAGATGTGGGTACTCAATACCAGACTTGTTCTTCTCAGTTTCAGCTTTAATTCCCGTTCCCACCGTGTAGTACGGACGCTTGTTCTTGGCGAGCATCACCATGTAGTCGTCAAACGACTTTATAGAGCTCGGAGGAACAGTAAGAATACAAGGCATGGTAGAATCATCAGTTCTAAGAATAACCACCCGCTTGACATTTCTGCACGCCTTGCCGGGGAGCTTGTTACCTTCCGGATCACGAGCACTGCCAAAGCGATTGTGGGGACACTTAGCGCAAGTCTCAGATTGAAGGTTTTCGTACTGACTAGAAGGCTTGATACCGTCATGAGAAGCACAGTCTGGTACGACAGCATCACCTCCCCCGAACGGCTCAGACCAATACGCGTTACTTGCCGTCTGATAGAGGAGAACACCCACAACTTCCTTAGTTTCAACGTCAGCCTCGGCTTGCTGTTCAATTTGAAACTCCTTACCACGACCGGTAGGCATGATCATCTTGGGCAGCCGGGGTTGGACACCCTCCATGTTTTCTTGGGCTTTTCCTTCAAGCTCGTCTTTGAGCTCTGCTGGAAGCGCATTCGCTTCATCAAACTTCACCATCTCGTCAGCCATTTTTCCTCCTCATCGCAATGGTCTTGCGTGTCCAGGTCTTGAAGAACTTGTCTTCTATTCCAATGACAAGCTCACCCTCACGGTAATGCTTGTTCAAAGTTTGATAGTGAATTTGTCGCTTGATACTTGCCCCCAACCCATGAGCCTCAAGAGCACCGAACGCTTGATCTTCGAACTCTTTAACGATGGAGCATTCTCTCTTCAGATCAGGCTTGAAGGATCCGATGTCGATTGAGATCTTTTCAAGGCCCTCGGCAATCATCTTGTCGTACAGCACTTCGGCTAGGGACTCGCGCTCTTTCTTCGCTTCCTTGCGAAGGTTGTCGTAGGACTCTTCAGCGTCCTTCAGTTCGCGGTACCTAGACGCGATGTCGTGGATGGTGTCGATGTCAGAAGCAGTGTCTGCAAAGTCAATCTCTTCAGCTTGGCTGTCGAATTCCATCATGCTGCTCGACGCCGGCGAGCGATGCGGACTCGAGCTCGACTGAGAAGGCGACGCTGCTTCTTCTCGTACTTCACCCAGTAGTGCTGGCCATGACGCTGGCCGAGGTGATAGTAGTCAAACTGGTAACAAGCCCTGCACATGCCGCGGCAATATGAAGGCTCGCCACATTCTGGTGTGGAACATGTATGTTTCATAGCTGTCCTCTCATTAAGGTTTCGAGGTCTACGTTATCTTTTAAGATAAGGTCACTCAAGGACTTCTTACGCTTGAGAGCTTCATCTACCGTCTTTTCGACTGTGCCATCTATCACTGACGTCACATAGTTACAAAATGTACCTCCCCCACGGTTGATGCCGTGTACTCTATCTTGTGATTGTAGCCACTCTTCAAGGCTAAAAGAACGCTGGTAATAGTACGACGTATCACAACGCACATCAATCCCATGCATATACGCAGTGGTCTGTAAAATCAGACAGCGCGCCCGAGTATCGTTTGTGTGCGGATCATTGAACGTATCAATAAGCTCCTGTCGATTAAACGCAGACAACTCTGAACTACCCACGTCGATCTGGAGCTCAGGAAATTTCAGTTTCAGTTGTTGGTGCAGGAGTATGAGTGTGGCCTTATGGTACGCCCAGATGAGAAGCTTCTTACTGGATTTGAAGTGGTCTTCCATGAAGTCGACCAACTCATCCATCTTTGGGGTTGCAAAGCTCCTGTAGTTCCTCTTGTCATCAATGTACAAGAACCCTGCACAGTACTGCAAGCACCTTGCCATCTTAACAATAGCGAGGGTATTGTCGATCAGTCTTCCTTCTTCGATCTCCAGCAACGTGGCCTTAACAAGTTCTTCATACCCTTCTTTGAACTCGCCGGTTGGCTCGATAAGGAGGGGGCTGAAGGTTTTCGGCGGAAGATCGAGACAGTCGGTTTTAAGCACCCTGTACGAGTGACGCTCAATCTTATCAGAGAGCTCTTCGATATTTCGGTATCCTGTAACTTGGTAGCCACTCCAACCTCCAAACGTAATATACCTGTTTTTAAATCCTTGATGATTCTTGCCGAAGATGTTAGGATTAAGAAATCTGAACTGTCCATACGCGTCCTCTGGAGAGTTTAGGATCGGGGTACCAGTCAAGATAAGTCGATACCGCACTTGTCCGCCAAGCTTAACAATAGCTTTGTGTCGCTTTGTTCTTGTGGACTTAATAGCAGTTGACTCATCGCAAACAACAGCGTCCCATACTGTCTTGCAAAGCGGCCCCATAAATCTGGAGATGTAGTCATAGTTAATAATACAACACACGGGTCGCTGATGGTCATGATAACTCTTGGCCTTACGTAGTGCCGTTTCTCTTTCACTTCGAATCCCCTTCAAAACGAAAGGCTTGTAATCACTATGTTTCTTAACTTCTTGTGCCCACTTGTAGCAGTTACTGTTCTTACAAATAATGAGGACCATGTTACATAACTTAAGAGTAACATAGTCGAGAGCCATCTTAGACTTACCAGTACCTTGCTCACTGAGATTACCAGGAGCTCGGAAGTACATTGCCCACTCGAGCCATGTACGCTGGTGACCAAGCATCTTCGTCTTGATCAGCTCTTCATCTAGGGGATATGGATTGTTCTTGAGACCTTTAAAGTCGTCAAGCCGCTGAAGAAGTTGATCATCAGCTTCAGCTCGACCGTCGAGGATGGACAGGAGCTCGAAGCATGACTCGAAAGGCACTATCCAGTTAGGACTGTGCCACTTGCGAACTAACAATGAGCGAACTAAGATGTGATCGGCGTCTGATCCTGGGGTGACAATGACATTATTACCCCTCAGTTCCAGTCTTGTTTGCATCCGACTTATCCTTAAACAGATCTTCGCGGATATCTATGCTTAGAACTGAGCAGATGGCAGCAATAGCATCATCACTACCTTGCCCTTTGAAGATATTGGAGATGTGGGCAATACTATAACCCGTACATCGAGCAAGCGATGTAAAGTTATGGTGCTGCTCCATCATCCTAACTTTGATGCTCTGGAGGTAATCAGCACGCAGATTATCTGCGAGGAATTTGGTCATCTTCGCCTCTTTAACATTGAACGTCTGATAGCTCGTAAAGCATCTTGGTCAAGTGCCCTCGCACCTACTCTAACGCTTACAAGCAATCTGTGTCTCCCATCTGGATAACGCTTACTTACTTCGACCACAATGCCTTTACCATCCATAGTCGGGAGAAAGCGAATCTCGCGCCTGCTACCATCGAATGTCATGGATTTTCCTCATTCATATATACATTATATCACGTGTAAATAAAAAAGTAAAATCCTTTTTGACCCGATTTTCCCACCCACCACCCATCGGGGCTATGAAACAGACTGGAAGCAATGAATCGAAACATGCATCTCAGTTGTACATGTCCCACTGCAACTGTTGCTGCCTTCATCAAGCTCGGCCATCTTACCGTCACCGTTATCCGTGTCCTCGCACGTCTCCTGCACGGCGTCCGCGCATTCACTCAAGCTAGAGCATGCGCCTTCGGGCACGTGACTCTGCCAGCGAAGAACATCGTATGTGATGCCGAGCTCAGGCAACATCTCATCAACACGAGATTCAGGAACCTCGCGCACGTCAATCACATCGTCCCCATTGGTTTGGGTGAGGGCGATGGTAGCGTTGGGCTCCAGCGGTTTCTCGCCGACCGCAGTCCCTAGGGACGTGGCAATCAAGAGTTCGAGTAACATCAGTTCACCTCCTTGACTTCAATGACGTCGGTGACTTCCGACGTAATGAACGCTGCTGTGTTTGGGCTGCCCCACTCTGCGAACAGCATCTTGTCCCCAGTCGAAGCGAGTGGATAGTCGCCTGTCTTGTGGAAGATGTTGCCGGAAAGCTGGACGTTGCCAATGAAGTGCATCGGTCCTTCGGGAGGATCAACCGCGTCCGGTGCACCTTCGACTTTCTTGAGAAAGTACTGGAAGTCTTCATTGTAGTTGAGTTGGTACTTTGTGCCCGTCCGTGTAAAGACGTAGTACTCTACACTTTGCTTAAGTGGGACGATTCTCGCTTTGTCCATCCCTAGGTGTTCGCTGATTTGCTGGATGACACTTGAAGTACGTGGGATGATCACCATGCCCTCACTAACCATCTGGTTGTAGATGGTCACGATGGCAGAGTTAATTTCGAACAAGCGACGCAGAGTTTCGTTGTCGAGTTCCACCGTTCCAGCCAGCCACTCTTTGTACTGCTTCTGGTGCCTCTTACAGAGCTCGTTCATCTCATGTTCGATGTACATGCCGTCAATGAATCCCCAGTTGGACTTACCGATCGGTCCCTTGAAGTCAACGTCAACGGCCTGCATAGCATAATAGAAGCCTACGTGGAATCCGTGCTTCTTGAACAGAGCTCTGATCTCTTCTTCGAACTTCGTGTACCTTGCGAGGTCCTCCTCCGTTGGGCTTCCTTCGATGTAAGGCTCTTCCATTTTTGGTCCTTTAAAATTGAGGGAGAGGACGACTCACCAACGCCCTCTCCCTCATGGCCAAAGTACGAGACCTCGCTACGCAGCTTCGACTTGAACGATGACCTTCGCCTTGTTCTTCAGTTCACTGAACCACGCGTTGCTCGCAGCCGAGAGACTCGGGAAACGGGTGTTTCGACCGAACGTCTCTTTCTCGGGGTCCCACTCCATCGTGGTGGCAACCGCGCTCTCGAACTGTTCGTAGGAGAACGGGCCTTCAAGTCCTCTGAGGATGTTGAGGACGCCGTGCTTCACGGATCCCTCACGCCCGATGTTACCGTCTTCACCGAGCTCGAGCTGGAACGTGCCCGTCTTGACCATCTTCTTCCGACCAGGCTTCTTTTCTTCGGTCGCCTCAGACTGACCGGCGTCGACCTCTGCATGCCGTTCACTCATCTTCGCTGTCTCCTGTAGACCATGTCGCTTCAGCACCTCTTGCTGAAGAACGTAACGGAGCTTTTTTCCCATCCAACTCTTTGACTCCTCACCGGAAAGCTCCATTCCCCGGTTTCGAAGCTCTGCTACCAACTGTTCCTCGGGCATGTCCTTGACCGAGTCGACAGCTGCCCCGATTTCCGCTTGGACCTCGGGAGTTCGTTCCTGTACCGCCATGCTGCACCTCCTTTAATTGGCGTCGGTTCTCTCTCCATCTGTATCTATTATATCACGGGTTACGACCAGATTACGAACCTTTGTCACCTTTGTGACTCTCGTTCAGCTGCGGCTTTGTCGTAGATCTTCTGAACGTCCGCTGAGTGCTCGTCTCTAGCCCATTGCTCGAGCGCTTCCAGCTTCGTGTGAAGAAAAGCGAGTGCTTTACGTAGTGAGCGAGACTCTCGATGAGCGCGCTCATACATGTCATTGACCGCCCCGAAAATTGCTTGGCGGTCTTCACTCTGCTCCTCACCATCGATTGCTGCAAGCACATGAGATTTGATGTTGCCGACATGACTAAGCAGATCCTTCTCGAACTGAATCGCTTTGGGGCTTGCCATCTAAACGTCCCTCGTTGATCATCTTCTGTTTGTGGAAGTCGTACTGTTCAGGAGTGAAGCCATACTTGGCGTATTCAGGATCTCTCATCATGTCATTAAAGACAGGGTCATCTGGGTGGGTTCGTTGACCAAGCCCGTGGTTCTTTCCACCGCACAAACATCGGCACGTCTTTCCTAGGGCGTACCAGCATCGGAAGTCACAGTATCCTTTAGTAGACATCGTTTATCCTTTAGGATGCGCTAAGCGAATAGCATCCGCTTTCTTCTTGAGTCTCAGCAGGATCCTCAAGTTCCACAAGGCCACTAGGACCTGGCCGATACCGAGGAACCACCACACGTAGTCAGGCGCATCTAACCACCGCATCACGACCCAGCCAAGAATCTTGACTAAGATGATGCCTCGGTCACCGAACCGTTCAATGAAGAACCTCCCAATCGGGTTAGCTTCCTTTGCGCCTCGATCGAGGGCTCGCTCAGTCGTCCAGCCGTCAGCGGCCGCACCGACCCAGTAAGCAAGTTCAGGTATCATAGTTGACAAGCTAATCACCCCCTTCCTACCCTCACAGCTGGCGTATCTGGAATGGGATGTGGGCAGTCTGATCCAAGTCCAGGTACTTACAGTGCTTCTTGAAATGTTTGAAATCGGGAAGGTCCGTCTGTCGAACTTGGCCTAGCGGCCAGAGGACCATGCCCTTCGCGGTGGATGGAGTACCATACAGGGCATGAGCGATGCGCACGTTACCTTGCCCCTCAAGTAGCTCGTAGTCCTTAGCTATCTTGATAGCACAGAAGCTATCACCGCACTTCCGGCCGATGAAACAGAAGCAGTCTGACGTGTCGACTGTCTCCCAGCCGAGCTCGTCGTCCCACGTCTGTATATGGTAGAGAGGGATGACTCGTTTTCCGCGTCTCATAGTACTATTATATCACGGGTTCGCGACTTAGTTAAATGAATAATGACCTATTTTCCTTCACCATAGAACTTTTTGATGTCCTCAAAGTACTGGTTGAGAGCTTCAAGAACAGCAGGTTCAAGAGCGATTCTCGTTGTGTTATCTTGGCCTCGAAGGTCAAGAACAAGGTGCCAGCCGTCAAAGCTAGCGTAGACACCATCACCAAGGTAGCGATCTTCAATTTTGCTCATTCTTCCTCCTGAGTGTCTGGGCAGTCATCGTCGTGCACCTGGCACCCCCTAGGACCTGGCTCGCACGGTTCGCCGTAGTCACGGTGCCATCTTGCCCACTCATGAATGCCCTCAAACAAACCGTCATTCTCGAGCAATGGACCTAGAACGTTGCCGATAGTTTCTTCAGCTTCCTTGGACAAGTCACCTTGCGCTCTGACTACCTCCTCTCGCACTGCGTCATAGATGGTCTCGAACATGTCTTCCTTGATTACAGCGCCTGGATCTCCGCACCTCCCACAGTACGGGTCACCACAGAGACATGGTCCGTCTATCTTAGTCATGCTGATGTGTCTCCCTGTAGATCTTATCCTTTTTGGCTTGGGCTTTCTTGTGAAGCTTTCGCCACCGCTTCCGTTTCTGCTCGTTCAGCTTAGTTATCCTGTTTCTTGCTGGCATTGTACGCTGCTCCTTTCTTCATGCGGAACTTAGACGCTTGTCGCTTTGTCGGCTTAACGTTGGCCTTCCGGCAGCAGATGTTGAAGTTCTTGTCCTCGGTGAACTTCTGGTGCGTGACGTACTTCTTACTACTCATCTTGCATACGCTCCTTTTTTAGTTCGAGTAACCGAATGATCAGTACGAGGTCGACTTGCTCATTGAGATCTTCAGCCATCATCTCAGCTTCAAGCGAGTCTCTACACTCTCGACGGGCCGTCGCCCAGATCTCTTGGCTCATGTAGTCACAAACCTCAGTGACTATGCGCTCAACATCATAATCAACCTTGGTCATCCGACCTGCTCCTGTACTTCCCCGCACTCTGGGCACCTAGGACCGAATCGGCCCGAGATCTCGTAGCCGTGCTCACAGAACTCCGGCCGGTCGACCAAGACCACCCAGACTTTGCTGCTCAGTGCGTTCTTGATGTTGGCGAGTGGCTCGTCAGGGTAACTGATCTTGAGTGCTCGCACCATGTTCTCTAACTCGACGACACGTTTAGAGCACATATTACTGTACACCATGAACACTGCCTCATAAAGCCTACGGTCCGGGATCTTCGTGTCATTGTTCCAGTCTCTTTCGTTCACTTGGCCAGCTCCTTATTGCGTTCGAGGATAAGCTCGTTCGTAGTCTTAAGTACGGCAACCAGGTTGTGTAGTTCTTGGGCGATACGGCTGATGTCGTTGTACATGATCCGTTCTGCTCTGGTCATTCTACTCCTCGTTGTTGATGATGCTGGCCACTTCAACTAAGATGTCGTGCACGACGACGTGCTTGGGGACGTACGTGCGTGAGTTCGCTGCAAGACGGTGAGCTCTCATCTTGACCAGCTCAACGACCTCATCGGCGACCTCAGTCACGTTCAATGGGTAGACTTCCTCGGGCTTAACTTGGGTCACTCGTCACCTCTTGCGCACAAGTACCACCGCCCTTCATGATGAACTCGTTGCACTTTGCGCACACGACCTCGCCGTCTTCTAGGACATAGAGGTCCTCGGTCGTACCACCGAGTGTACACGTGATTGGGAGCATACAAACGTCGCACCCAACGTCCGCTGTCTCTAGCTCATGTGTGGTCACTTAAGCAGCTCCTGTAATTTCTTGCACACCTGCTCGATCGCGTCGTGAGCGACGTTGTTTGGGTCGAGGTCCTTACCATCGTAGAAGGACTCTAGGCCATACTGTGATTGGGGCTCGAACTTCTTAGTGAGGGCTTCGACCAGATCACCGTGCATGTCCTCGTTGCCTTGGTCGAACCCGTCACTGACCCATTGGACCAAGAACCCGACGGCGAAACTGGTCATGTCTTGTTGTAGGTTGTTGTTCCGAGCTTCAATGTTGAGCAGACAGAGCTTACAGAGCTTTGGGAACTTGGTCACGTAGACCGTGGTGTGGCCATCACAAGCACCACAGTCTGGACAGTCTGGGTCTTGGCCTTTTGAGAAGACCTTGCCGCAGTTACCGCATTGTGTGTAGACCTGTGGTATCTCTTGTTTAGGGTCTTCGTGCATTGCACTCACCTCCTTTCGTGCACTGTTCTGAGTTACTCGTTCAAGCTTATGGCGAACTCGGTCAGCGTGTCGATGGTGATGCTTAAATTCGTCATGCCACCGGACTCTAGGCCCCATGTGCGGAACGATTTAAGCTTGTCTACGTACTCGAGTTGCTTGATTATGAACTCGATGTGGTCGGACAAGGACTGGTCGGTGTTACGTGCTATAGCCTCTTTGCTATTCTGCACGATGCACTTGGGACACAGCCCACTTGGCACGTATGCTGTTTGGCGTTGGCAGCTACGACACTTCACGTTGCACCTCCATGTTCTAACGTGTGATTTATTTCTCACTAATGATATTATATCACGGGTTTCAACACGATTCAATACTTTAGTCACCTTAATCACTTGTGTGTTAAATGGGTTGTACTCGAGTGTGTGCGCGAATTGTGCGCGCGCGTCGAGTCCGAAAATTTTATTTGCTACGAATCAATAGCTGGACCCTAGAGACAGAGCAATACAAGGATAATAAATAAAGGTAGAAGATTTCTTGCGGACTCTCTTCTCTCTTGTATCACCGTCTCTAGTGACTTTTGCAGATATTGATTTATAGCGAAAAAAATTCTCGTCGATCGTGTGATCGCACAATTCGCGCACACATTTAACGAAACTCCATTCAACCAAATATTTAAATGACTGTATAGCAATAAAAGACTGTACAGTTGTGATCTCTTGTGATACTATATTAACATGAATATGGCATTACATCTTGCTAAGAAAGCGAGCGACCCGCATGACCAGTCACTTGAAGACATAGCCGCGGCGTCTGATGCTGATGCAGCTCTTGAGCGGATCCAAGAGAACGCAGGCTGGCGGCCGTTAAATAGTTTCGTAACAGCGGAAATGGCTGTTAAGTGTGAGAAGTTGCTAAGTGGCTCAGAGCGATTATATGCCGGAACACGTGGCTCGGCGTACAAAATCGTTGAATTTCTGTGTGACAGCTCAAACTTCTACAAGAGCCAGGGTGCGATGTGCAAGGAGCTAGGTTTCCCTGTTCTGCGTATCAAGTCCATCGAGATGTCATGGCCGTACTTCTGGCAGTTCACCAACCTCATAGTCCGTACGACTCTGCACCGCCGCTCGGAGGCCAGAGTGGAAGGCGCAACGTGCGAGGCCGCAATTACAGGCAACGATCGTGACCGCCGACTGTACTACGAGCTCACCAACAGGATAAAACAGCGTGGGCAGCAGGATGCTGGTTCACACGGCCACATCTACTTCATTAACAACGTGATCAACCGCCCAGAGGTCACAGAAGTTAGTGCGAAGCCAGAAGGGCTTCAGTCCGATGACGTGATCGACCTGGCGCTAGATGAGCAGAAGTGAGTGTTGTGCCTGACTGGCTTCAGGGGGACGTGAAAAAAGGGGCAGAGCCCGTAGGCCCTACCCCAGCGTTGATCAGCCTCCGTACACCATGGCTAGAACCAGGATTATCGTCCAGCCACACATGTAGATCAGAGCCTGAAGCGTGTTCTCTTGGTCATCGTCAGACCAGCCCATTGTACCTCCTTGTGCGAAAAAGCGAGCAACGGTGCGAGCTGGATCAGTTACTCAGATTCGTTCAGCTCGAACGTGTGGTGCTTGTTGTAGAACTCGTTCCACCAGGCTTTGGACCTGATCTCGGGGAGCATCGCCGACTCTTGCTCGGTCGACTCGAAGATCTCCGTCTCTGCAGCCAGAAACTCGACCTTCGTGAACTCCCCCTGCTCCAGCGCCCACTGAAAGATGCGGAACTTGTGCGTTCCACGCTTGTAGGGGTTTTCCCCTTCCTTCGGCGGAGCGACTCGGACAGGAACGTTACGTACTTTAGCCATAATAACCTCCAGAAATTTGGTGAGAATTATAGCTCGCACCGTTGCTCTAATAACTCCATCAATCAGAAGTTAGACTCAAATTGTCAAAGAACCAAAAACTGTCAGTCTGTCACTCTCAACTGATATTTATATTATACAACATTTTTTTTGAAAAGTAAACATAAATAATTATAAATTTTCATTTTTTTAATTACAATTACTCAAAACAATAATGATTATTAGAGCTATTATAATAACAGGATTCAAATAACTCTAGTATACAGCCTATAATAACTATAACTCAAATAGAGGTATTAGAGCGTAGTAATTAGAGGTATTAGAGCAATTATAGGTGATATGGTAGTTATAATCTCTCGATAGAACCTCTTGAGACATTATAAGTATCTATATCATTATAGCAATTATAGGAATACACAGGCTCTAAAGACACTAACTGCTACAATAACTCTACTATAAGTATAGCAATTAAGGCCCCACGCGTAATGCTATTGCAACAATTAGAGCTATTAGAGCTTCCTACGGCACATTC
>Ga0224512_10001457_pt1 | contig 22744 bp, 17 predicted proteins | sample SF_May12_sed_USG_4_FD_169103 | JGI IMG/M metagenome (GOLD analysis project Ga0224512, IMG submission 169103) | Sediment microbial communities from San Francisco Bay, California, United States - SF_May12_sed_USGS_13 | ecosystem: Environmental > Aquatic > Marine > Sediment | place: USA... | reverse complement strand
ACACCGGCGACGGGTGGATTACGTGCTCGTTATAGTGGCACTCAGCGTCGCGACCGCGGCGTGTGTGGGCCAGCCGGTCGCAGAGGATACAAGCGATGAACGCTATGTGACGGTTGGCCATCTCATTGCAGAACGGGAACTCGCGGCCGCCTTAAAACACACCCATCGTTATTTGCGCGACCGACCGAATGATAGTCTGCTGCTGACGTATCGCGGCGAAATATTGTACCGCATGCAGCGCTTTCCCGAGGCGCTGGAGGCATTTGCGGCGGCACGGAAGCACGCACCGCATTCGCCTAGTGTCCTGTATCGTAAGTGGCGTGCTATGCGCGCCCAAGCGGTGACCGTCGCCGAATCTCGCGCCGAGATCGAAGCGGACATTGCGGCAATGCTCATGCGCGGTGGCAATCAGATCGGGGCCTTGACTACGGCCTATCGCGGCTATGGTTTGCTGAGGATGTGGGATCAACAGCGTCGCCTGGTGCCACGGCTACTAACTGCCCCGGTCATCGACGGTAATGGCGTGGCCGAATTGCTTACGGAAGAATTGTTTACGATCCGCGACCATAGCGAACGGTTAGATCTTGCACATCGGCTTGTACAACGCTTTCCGGATCATCGCCACGCACCCCGTATTGCGGCTGTACTGCTTCGCGAGCTGGATCGCAAACACGCGGATTCGAGTACGTTGCGGCACACGATCGAACCGTTCATGGCGGCCGCCCGCCATACAGAGTATTGGATAACCCCGCTCGCAGACTTGTTGCTGCGTCGGGGGCAAGTCGATGCGGCGGCGGAGCTACTGGCCCTGGCTGGCGAGTCGACGCCAGTGACCCCTTACGACTACGGAGCGATTCCGAGCGAGGCCCGGCGCCGCGCCGCCAGGACAAAATATCTCAAAGGGATGTTGGCCTATCGGCAACGCCGCTGGCAGGATGCCGAGGCGCTGTTCGCGCAGTCAATACGCGACTATCCGCGCGATGCCGAGGCACAGTTCTACGCAGGGGAGACGGCTTATGCGCGTGGCGATGCCGACGCGGCTTTGGACTACTTTGTTGCCGCGTTGCGGGAGCAGCCGGTGGCTGCCGCGGAAGACCGGCTGCGTGAGTTGTTGCGCGGGCGCGCGGACGTCGCGGCTGATCCCGCACAGTATTTTTCCCGGGCAGAGGGGCAGGTACGGTTTCAAGATCTGACCGCGCAGTGGGGAATGGAGGGTGTTGCGGCGCGACAGCTTGCCTGGGGCGATTACGACAACGATGGATTCGACGATCTGCTGGTCGACGGCACACGTATATACCGCAACGTTGGCGGCCGGGGTTTGGTGCAGGTGAATGACAAATTGGGAATCCCTGAACGAATCAAAGGCGTTGGAATTTGGCTCGACACCGATGACGACGGTGACCTTGATCTCGTGTCCGCCAGCGCCCGACATTTCGAATTATGGCGCAACGATGCCGACGGATTTACGGCGGTGACCGAAGCGGCGTTTCCGGACCGGCCATCCGGTCCGATCACTGCGATAGCCGCGGGTGATATCGACAATGACGGCCGGCTCGATTTGTATCTGGCTAAATATGAACTCGGCGTTGAGCGCGGTTTCTGCGCACCCGATCAACTGTTCCGGAACCGCGGTCGCAATCGTTTTGTCGATGCGACCCGGCGGCGCGGAATCATCACCGATGAACCGTATTGCGCGCGCGGCGTTACGATGTCGGATATCGACGCCGACGGCGACCACGATATTCTCGTGGCCAACTACCGGTTGGACCCTAATTTACTTTGGATGAATCGAGGTCGATGGCGGCGCTTCAAGGAGCGCGCCAAGCAATACGAATTTCGCGGGCACAACGCAGGCGGGTATTACGGCCATACATTAGGCGTGGCGACCGGGGATGTCGACGGGGATGGCGATGTTGATGCCTATGTATCGAATCTTGCTCACCCTCGCCATGCGGTGATTTCCGATCTAAGTCAACTACTCATCAACTCGGGGCAAGTGGAATTTGGCTTCGACAATACGTGGCACCAATCCGGCATCGGCTACGAAGAATCGAGTGCCGACCCGCTGCTTGCTGATATCGACCACGACGGTGACCTCGATTTGTTTGTGGCGGTTGTATATAAGGGCAGCACCAGTCGTTTATACAGGAACGACGGCGCGGGCGCGTTTACCGACGTGACTTGGTTAAGTGGGACGCGGGTCGACAATGCCTGGGGGGTGGCGGCGTCCGATATCGATAATGACGGAGATATCGATCTTGCCGTCGCCAGTCCCGACGGTATGCGAATCCTCGTGAATGCAGGCACGGATCGGCATTGGCTGCAGGTCCAAGTGCGGGATCGCACCTGCAACCGTTTCGGTGTGGGTGCGCGGGTACAGATCGATCACGGCGCGCAATCGCAAATTCGGGAGATTACTGTCGGTCGCGGTAGTGGCAATCAAGACTCCGGAGTCGTGACGTTCGGGCTAGGCTCGTATTCCGGTGCCGTCGATATCACGGTACGAAATCTGTGCGGACGCACCTCTCGTCGGCGCGCGACGTCCGTAGATCGTGTTGTCACTGTACCCTGATTACGCTTGTTGGCGAATTACCGAGGCTGGACTGTTCGATTTGCAGGAATTCGCCATAAGTTTGTCATAATCTTGATTCACGAATAGGGGAATAAAACATTCATTTTAATGGGAAAAACCAGTAATCTCCGCTACACTTTTAAGGACGGGGTTACTGACTGAGTGCAAAGCTCTCTGACAATAAGTCACCATTACGAATGATCGAGTCGCACGCACTGATCCTTTCGGTTTGGCGCCAATTTGCAACACGGCGGGCCGGCATCGCGGCCACCGTGTTGCTGGCCTTGCCTTTAGGATTCATGGGATTGTCGTTCTCTACGCCGGCCGAAGCCCACCACCTGGTGTCACGCCACACCTTACATTGTGGCGATACCTTTCCCTGTCCCGCCGAACTGCAACGCCGAATCGATTTTTGGGTTTTGGTGTTCAGTAAGTGGCGCACCGATCACGCGATCCTGCACGACTCAAAATATCCGGAGCGCGTGTATTCGGTATCACCCGCTAAGGCGTGCAGCGGATCCGGCTCGCGCTCGATGACAGGCCAGCGTAAAAAACTTCAGGCGCGGCTACGCGGGCTCGCTAGCAAGCTGGAAAGCGGCAACACGCAGTGGAGCAAGACCGATCTTCACATCCTGGAGATGTTTGCGCGCCGTAAGCCGGCGGAATTACGTCTTGCCGCCAAACGCGTGCGTTGCCAGCAGGGTAACCGCGACCGCTTTGCTAAGGCATTGCAGCGATTTGGCGCCTACCGACCGATGATAGAGAAATCACTGGCACAGGCTAAGTTACCGGCCGACATCGTGTACCTACCATTTGTGGAGTCCGCTTATAACCCGAACGCGTATTCTCGGGTTGGTGCCGCGGGGTTATGGCAAATCATGCCGCGTACGGCCCGTAATCTGGGATTAGAGGTAAGTGCGTCGCTGGACGAACGCATGGATCCGGAGCAAGCAACACTCGGTGCAACGCGCTATTTTCAGCGCAGCATCGAAAAGCTCACCGCCGCAGCGAAAAGTAAACAAAGTCGGTTCTCGGCGGGGCAGATCAATCCGTTTGTCGTTACATCATATAACTACGGCGTTGCCGGAATGTCTCGTGCGCTGCGCCAATTCGGCCCCGATTATATTAAGGTATTGCGGGAGTATCGATCGCGAAGCTTCCGCACAGCGGTCCGCAATTTCTATGCGAGCTTTATTGCGGCGCGTTACGTTGCCACACACGCCGAAGAGTATTTTGGAAAGACTCGGGCACACGCGCCGCAACGGTACAACACAGTAGTGTTGAAGCGCGGTACCTCCATCGAGCGCATCAGTAAAGTATTCGGAGTCAGTGTTGCCGATTTAAAGCCGTTAAATCGGGCGCTTACCAAGAACGTATGGCGTGGCTATCGGCTCGCGCCCGCCGGGTACCGGCTCAAGCTTCCACGGCGCGCCGATTCGTGGGCGCCGCTACTAGCCCGACTCGAGCAACTGCCGGCCGAAGACGGGCCGGCCGGCGGTGGCAATTACCGCGTGAAACGCGGCGATACAGCTTGCGGTATTGCGAGTGCGTTTCGCGTGAGTTGTCGGGAGCTGATCGCGGCCAATAATCTCGGGCGTCGCGCGTTGATCCGAGTCGGCCAAAAGCTCGTCGTGCCCGGTACGGCACAGACGGTCGCTGCCGCCGGCGGTAATATTCCCGCCACACATAGAGTGCGTCGTGGCGATACCGCATGTGGCATCGCGCGCCGTTATGGAGTCGATTGCAGACGTTTGATCGCTGAAAATCGCTTAGGTAAGTCAGCGCTTATTCGCGCCGGTCAGTCGCTCTCGATTCCTGGCGGTGGTGTAGTCAAAGCGGCGTCGAGGCCTGCCACTTATACGGTAAGTAGCGGTGATACCGCGTGTCGCATTGCGAAGAAGTACAGCGTCGACTGCCGCGCGCTAATTCAGGCCAACGCACTTAATCGGCGCGGATTTATCAGAGTCGGTCAAGTGCTGAAGTTACCCGGCGGCGGGCAAATGAAGACGGCCGATATTACACCGGCTCCTCAACCGCCGGTTCAAGTCGCCACCGCAAAGACGGCACCGCGTGCCCATGTCACGGCTGAGTCGGAGCAACCGAAATCGGCATCGGCCATATTCGCGCAAGAACTTAACTACGATCTGACTGAAGGCCAGTACAACGGTAAGCGTGTTTATACACTCGAGGTCGAGGCGGACGAGACGCTTGGTCATTATGCCGATTGGCTCGGGGTGGGTGGTACCGCGACATTGCGCAAAGTTAATCGGCTCGGTCGCAGTCATGTTGTGCACCTGGGTCGCCGATTGCAAATTCCCATTAAGGACGACGCGGTGCGCGAGACATTTCAGATGAAGCGCCGGGACTACCACCGGTTGCTGCTGGAACAGTTCCACGACCGGTTCGAAATTGTCGGCGTTGATCAGTACCGGATCAAATCGGGAGACAGTGTCTGGACCGTCGCGCGTAATTTGAGTTTACCGATGTGGGTTCTGGATCGGTTTAACCCGTCAATGCGGGGCCGCAGACCGCAAATCGGCGATATCCTTGCGGTTCCGGTGATTCGATCAAAATCGGCCAGTTAGATCGTAGGTCGAATACCATATGGGATAATAGGGCAAATAAAGTCAATAAAAAGTTGATGTTATTAAGATTTATTGTTTAATCCCGCCGCTCGCCGCAAGGTTCGATCGCCGAACCGCTGATTGATCGAGTCGGTGACGGTATCGAGCGCCACGGACTCCGTAAACAAGTCGGATTGGGTGGGCGCCCCCCCGCAACCGCTTAAACCAACGCCTACCAACCGAACGGCACCACGATATTGTTGCCGATAAGTCGTGAGCAATCCGACTGCTGTACTTAGAAACTTTGCGGTCGATCGTGTCGGTGCCGCGAATGACCGCGAGCGCGAGCGGGTCGTAAAATCATAGTGCCGAATCTTAAGTTGTACGGTGCTTGCTCGCAGTTCGGCGGCCCGCAGTCGCGCAGCCGCATTTTCCACCAACGAGGTCAACGTCGCTCGCAGTTCATCGTCATTGTCGAGATCTTCGGCAAACGTGACTTCGTGGGACAACGACTTGACCGCGTGGTCCGCTACGACCTCCCGACTATCGATCCCGCGCGCCAGCTGCAACCAATGATGACCGCTCGCTCCGAATGCGGCGATTAAGCGCTCGTTCGGAATCCGCTTTAGATCGTGCACCGTTATAATTCCCAAATCGGCCAGGCGCTTAGCGGCAACTTTACCGATTCCCCAGATCCGTGTGACCGGTAACGGATTCAGAAACTCCGTGATCTTGTCCATTTCGACTTCGACGAACCCGTCGGGCTTGTCTATGTCGCTCGCGATCTTGGCGACGAACTTATTGGTGGCGATGCCGACCGATGCTACCAAGCCAAGCTCTCGGACAATATCGTTCTTAATGCGTTGTGCGATGTTTATTGCATCGCCCCACAGGCGTTGCGACGCGGAAACATCGAGAAACGCTTCGTCGAGTGACAACGGCTCGACAATAGGGGTATAGCGGCCGAATATGCTGCGGATTTGCTGCGAGACGGTCGCGTAATGGGCAAATCGCGGTGCGATCCGGATCGCGCCGGGGCACAGTCGAACCGCCGCAGCGGTGGGCATTGCACTGTGCACACCGAACTCGCGGGCTTCGTAACTCGCCGCCGCGACTACGCCGCGCCGGTGTGGTGCACCGCCAACGATGACCGGTCGCCCCCTTAGTTCGACCGCGTCGCGTTGCTCAACGGCCGCGTAGAATGCGTCCATGTCGACATGGATTATCCGCCGTTCGGCGCTGTGGGCAAAATCCAAAGTGTCACTATCAAACCTGTTCATACCACCAACCGAATCAATACCATAGGCTAACTTTGGAGCGTTCTCGTGCAATATGCGGGTTGGCCCGGGGCGGTCATTAACAATCGGGTAATTAGTGCTGCGGGAGCCGCTCCGCCAATGCGCGGCGCTCAATGTATGCCTTGCGGGCAATATCGACGTCTTGCAGGAATATCTCCAGCTCATCGAGATGCAGCGCTTGCGGACCGTCCACCAGCGCTTTGTGGGGGGCCGGATGAAAGTCCACCAACACCATATTGGCGCCGGCGATTACGCCCTGGGCGGTCGCGTGCATGAGATCCATCAAGCCGTCCGAAGAGCGGTTACGGGTGCCGACCGAATGCGATGGATCGATGCAGACCGGCATCAGTGTGAGATGTTTTACGACCGGTACGTGCGTGAAATCCACAAAGTTACGATGCGGGTCACCCAGGTTCGACTTCATTCCGCGCAAGCAGAAGATAACCTTTCGGTTGCCCTCGCTGGCCAGGTATTCAGCCGCGTTCAATGACTCGTCGATGGTAATTCCGAAACCGCGTTTGATGAGCACGGGTAGTTCTTGCTGGCGGCCGACTGTCTTTAACAACTCGAAGTTCTGTGTATTGCGGGTGCCGATCTGCAACATCACGCCGGTCGGCCGACCTGCCGCCTCAAGCGCCTGCATGATTTCGTCGACGTGGGAGTCGTGCGTAACTTCCATCGCCATGACCTTGATGTCGTATTTCCCGGCGAGCTCAAAAATCCACGGCAGGCAGCTCGCGCCCAGACCTTGAAACGAATAGGGGCTGGTGCGGGGTTTGTAGGCGCCCATCCGCGTACACTGCTGGCCGTTTTGTTGCAGCGCCTGCATCATTTGTTCGACGTGTTCGCGGGTGTCGACTGCGCATAAACCGGCGAATACGTGCAACGAATCCTGATCGAAGCGAATGCCGTTATAGGTGAACCCGTAGGCGCGCGTATCGTCGCGGTGCCGACCCAATACGCGGTACTCGCGGGAGACCCGTACGACCCGTTCGACGTCCGGCAACGACTCGATCTCGTCTCGGTCCAGCGACGCGGTGTCGCCGACAAGATAAATTTCGGTAAGTACCTGCTGGGTGCCGGTCACGTGATGCACCCGCGGCGTAATGCCGGGTTTAGCGCGCAAGAAATCCAACACTGCGGCGCATTCCCGGCTGTCGGGGCGGGTATCGGGATTGAGAATGACGATCATAAATTTAATTGACCTCCACCGGGGTATTAGGATCGTTACCCCATTCCGACCACGAACCGGCGTAGCCGCGAACATTGGAATATCCGAGTGACTTCAACATCATATAACTATGTGCCGAACGATGATGGGTTTGACAATAGGTGATAATTTCTTTATCCGCGGTCAGTTCGCCTGCATTCAGCATCAGCTGCAGTTCCGCGGCGGGTTTCAGGCGCAGCGCACGATCGCGATCGATGGTGTCCAGCCAGTTCAAGTTGTAGGCACCGGGAATGTGTCCGGCGCGCAGCGCTCGCGCTTTGGTACCGGAAAACTCCTCCGGAGTTCGCGCATCGAGCAGTCCGACTTCGGGGGATCCGAGTCGCTCGCGGATGTAGTTCAGCTCGGCAATCGCGGCACTGTTGGGATTGGCGGTGTAGCCGGAAGCTCCCGGGGTCGAAATGTTGGCGGTGAGATCCCGGCCTTCATCGGCCCACGAGTGGATTCCGCCGTTTAATACCGAAACCCGGTAATGGCCCAATACATGCAGCGTCCACAGCAATCGGGACGCCCGGCCACCGCCTTCATTGTCGTAGGCGATGACATGGCAGTCGGCAGTGAGGCCGATGTAGGAACCGACGGCGCTGAGCCGGGCGACGTCAGGCAGCAGACCGGCGGCGGGTTTTTCGCCGCCCACGAGCATGGCATAGTCGAGGTGAATGGCGCCCGGTATATGCGCCTCGGCATAGGATGTGGCGTTGGACAGATCCACGACGATCAACGCCTCGTCGCCGAGCAGCGCCGCGAGTTGCTCGGGTTCGGTCAGGATGGGCAGTTTCAAATTATGATTCTCGATCGACGATGCCCTGCAGGCATGACTGTATCTGGGGTTTCGATTTCATTCTAACATTGGTTGACGCGCTATAGAGCCGCGCAAATGGCTATGCGGGAAGATTTTCGCTACCACGATGAGTGCCTTGCCTGCTCGGGACCGCGACCCACCGTGTCGGCCCTGATACGCGCCGAGCCCGAAGACTTTCAGGTCGAGGAAATTTTGGAGATCACGCCGAGCGGCGAGGGCGAACATTATTTAATGCAGGTGCGTAAGCGAAATGTCGATACCCAGGAGGTCGCGGCTCGACTCGCGCGTGTGGCCGGCGTACCGCAGCGCGACGTGAGCTATTGCGGCTTAAAAGATCGACGCGCGGTCTGTTGGCAATGGTTCAGCGTGCGTATGCCCGGCCGGTCCGAACCGGCGTGGCAAGACTACGAGGATTCCGAAGTCGCCGTGCTGGAATGTCACCGGCACCGGCGCAAGCTGCGTCGTGGTGCGCACGGCGGCAATCGTTTTTCGATAACCCTGCGCGATGTGAGTGGAGCACCGGCCGACCTCGAGGCTCGTTTAGGCGAAATAACTCGGCACGGCATACCGAACTATTTCGGGCCGCAACGATTCGGAGCAGACGGTGGTAACGTGCTGCGGGCGCTCGATGCACTGACCGCAAAAACTCGACCGCGGGATCGATATCGTTATGGTTTGTACGTATCCGCGGCGCGCTCGTGGTTATTCAATCGCGTACTGTCGAATCGGGTTGCGGCCGGCAATTGGAATCAGGCGCTCGAGGGCGATGTGTTTATGCTGGACGGGACCCGCAGTATTTTTACCGAGGACAGGTTAGACGATAACCTTCGACGGCGTATTGCGGCGATGGATTTGCATCCCGCGGGCCCTCTATGGGGCCGGGGCGCGGTGCGGGTCAGGGCCGATGCGGCAGCGATCCAGGATAGCGCATTGCAGGGCATGGAGACGCTGTGCGGGGCATTGGAAAGCGCACGCTGCGAGCTTCAGCACCGGGCGTTACGGGCGCGAGTTGCGGGCCTCAGCTGGCGGTGGGATTCGTCGAGTGTAGAACTCGACTTTTGCCTCGCGCGCGGCGTCTATGCTACGAGCGTACTGCGCGAGTGTGTTGCGCTGCGCTCGCCGTCGAATAAATGAGCGTATTCGGTGGCCGAAAATCGCGACTTCGGTTACGTTACCGGTATGACTGACGCGACCTACGACAATTTAACACTGCTCGGGAATCCGGGTGCGATGCCGGCGAACCCCGACGAAGCCCGGCTCGAGCGGGTGCCGAACCCGCACGCGGGCCGCGACTATGTCGTGCGTTTTACCGCCCCCGAATTCACCTCGCTGTGCCCGGTGACCGGCCAGCCTGATTTTGCGCATCTCGTGCTCGATTACGTGCCTGGCGAGTGGCTAGTCGAGAGCAAATCCCTGAAGTTTCTGCTCGGCAGTTTCCGCAATCACGGCGCCTTCCACGAGGAGTGTACGGTCACTATCGCGCGCCGCGTCGAACAAGCGATCGTACCGCGATGGTTGCGCATCGGCGGCTACTGGTATCCACGCGGTGGCATGCCCATCGATGTCTATTATCAATCCGGCCCGTCCCCCGACGGGGTGTGGGTCCCCGATCAGGGCGTAGCCCCGTATCGCGGGCGTTAGCCCCCAACTTCCATGCACGCCCCACTGCAAGAGTGGCTCGATCACGTCAGTGCGGGCCGCGAGGCGCGAGCCATCGAATTATTGCGGCGAGCTGGCGAGTTGATCGATGGGCTGCCGCCCGATCACGAGCGGCGTGCCCAAGCCGACAGCGCCATTGCCACGGCACTCGCAACGACGAGAATTCTGCACGAATTGCAACTCGACGAGCAGGGTTTGGTCGCCGCACTGCTGCATCGGTTGGTCGCACTTGAATGCGTCGATCTGCATCGTGTCCAAAAGGTATGCGGGCGGCCCACCGTCGAATTGATTAACGGAGTCATGAAGATGGACGTCGTGCCGAGCCTCGATGACGCGATCGCAACCCACCAGTCGCGCGCCAGCGCGGAAAATTTGCGCCGTATGTTGATCGCGATGGTGGATGATGTGCGGGTGGTGCTGATCCGTCTTGCCGAGCAATTGCAAATGCTCCGGGAATCGAAGCGTGCCGATCCGATCCAGCAGACCACTATCGCGAAGGAGACGCTCGATATCTTTGCGCCGCTCGCGAACCGCCTTGGCGTGTGGCAACTGAAATGGGAACTCGAGGATCTGTCGCTGCGGTATCTCGAAACCGATGTCTACAAGCAGATTGCGGCACGTCTTGCAGAACGCCGTGTTGACCGCGAGCGGTTTATCGAACAATTCGTCTCGGAATTGCAAACTGGCATCGCGAATCTCGGCTTGCAGGCACAAGTGAGTGGCCGCGCGAAGCATATTTACAGTATTTGGAAAAAAATGAAGCGCAAGGACATCGAATTCGAGCGAATATTCGACGTATTCGCGGTGCGCGTATTAGTGGACTCGGTGCCGGATTGTTATGCGGTGTTGGGCATCGTGCACGGACTTTGGACCCCGGTGCCCGGTGAATTCGACGACTACATAGCGACCCCGAAAGAAAATAACTATCAATCGATTCACAGCGCGGTGGTGGGACCCGAGGGACGTAATGTCGAGGTGCAAATACGCACCCATGGCATGCACCAGGAAAGCGAACTCGGGGTAGCGGCGCATTGGCGCTACAAAGAACAAGCCAAACAGCAGTCCAATCTCGACTCAAAAGTCGTATGGTTGCGCCAATTGCTGGAATGGAAGGACGAAGTATCGGATGCGTCGCAGCTCGTGGAAGCGTTCAAGAGCGATGCGATCGAGGAACGCGTCTACGTGTTTACCCCCAAAGGCAATGTGATCGATTTGCCGATGGGATCGACACCGCTGGATTTTGCTTACGCAATCCACACCGAAGTCGGTCACCATTGCCGCGGCGCGAAGATCAATGGCCAAATTGTGCCGTTGACCCGGGCCTTGGCGACCGGCGACAGGGCCGAGATTCTGACCGTAAAAAGCGGCGGACCGAGCCGCGACTGGCTGAGCCCGCATCTGGGTTATCTGCACACGCCACGAGCCAGGGCGCGCATCCAACGATGGTTCAAAGAAGAAAATCAGGAGCACAATGTTGCGGCCGGCCGTACGGCTATAGAGAAGGAACTGCACCGGCTCGGTATTGCCGAGGCACGGTTCGAGACGTTGGCAAACGAATCGGGATACAAACGCGTCGACGATTTTTTTGCCGCGATCGGGCATGGCGATTTAAAGGTGGCCCATGCCGTATCGTCGTTGCGCGACCACCTCAAGCGGTCGCCAGTCGAAATTGCCGATCTTGGCGCCGCCCGCCGCAATAAACCGAAAACCCCGTCCGCCGTGCGCATCCAGGGTGTCGGCAACTTGCTCACGAACCTCGCCAGTTGCTGCAGCCCGGCGCCGGGCGATGCGATCGTTGGTTACATCACCCAAGGCCGAGGGGTGACGATCCATCGCCAGGACTGCCGCAATATGTTGGGCATCCGCGAGCAGCGCCGCGAGCGATTTATCGAAGTGGACTGGGGCGAGAGTACCGATGCGACGTACCCAGTGGATATCCAGGTCATCGCCTATGATCGGCACGGCCTATTGCACGACATCACAACCGTGTTTACCGACGCCAAGATCACCATCACCGGCGTGACGCTGAACACCGATAAAGCCGAACATATCACGCGTGTCGCGATGCGCGTGGAGGTTCCGAGCATCGAGCGATTGAGTCAGATACTATCGCAAGTATCGCAGGTTCCGAACGTCACCGAGGTCCGCCGGATAGCGCATTAACGTCGCCGGCGGTGCGAACCGCGACTTGACGATAGACTAATTCCTATGTCAAATGTTGATGACGTTCTCGAGTTCTGGATCGCCGACAGCGAACAAGGCGGCGAGGCGTTGACGCGTCAACGCAAACGCTGGTACCGATCCGACGCGAAATTCGATGCCGAGATTCGCAACCGATTTGAGGCGGTATTGCAGGCGGCTGCCCGCGGTGAGCTCGCGCATTGGGAGTCAACTCCCGACGGCCGCCTCGCGTTGATCATATTGTTTGATCAGTTTCCGCGAAATATTTACCGCGGTCAGGCCGCGGCATTTGCATACGACCATTACGCCGCACACCAGTGCCTGGCGCTGCTAGCGGCGGCCGACGATCGACACCTCGGTTTTGTGCAACGCAGTTTTGCTTATATGCCGTTGCAACACAGTGAAGAATTGGCGTTGCAGGAACGGTCCGTGGAGTTGTTTACTGCGTTAGCGGAAACGGCGTCGCGGGAGTGGCAAAGTTTTCTCGAAAACAGCCTTGGTTATGCGCTTGAGCATCGCGATATCGTGGCTCGATTCGGGCGATTCCCACATCGAAATGAAATTCTCGGCCGCAGTTCCCGGCCCGCGGAATTAGCGTACCTGCGAGGCGGTGGTACGACGTTTGGGCAGGACGCGGGCGTCTGATCGCGAACCGTCAGGTCGGCGGAGACGCTGGAGTCTGGTTTGAGTGGCGCATTACCGGTACACTGCGGCGCCATTTTCCGCTTAACGCGCGCCCCTTACGGACGCTACTATCGGCACCGGGCGAGCGACGATTGAGACAGGAGACTTCGCTATGAAACCAGCACTACGTGTCGCTATCACTGGAGCGGCAGGACAGATCAGCTACGCATTATCATTCAAGATTGCGGCGGGTGAAATGTTGGGTCCCGACCAACCCGTCATTCTGCAATTATTGGAAATTCCTCCGGCCATGGACGCGCTACACGGTGTGGTCATGGAGTTGGAAGATTGCGCCTATCCGTTATTGCATTCCATTGTCGCAACCGATAATGCCGAAACCGCTTTCGCCGATGCGCAGTACGCGCTATTGGTCGGCGCGCGTCCGCGCGGACCCGGTATGGAACGCAAAGACTTGCTACAGGCTAATGCGCAAATTTTCTCGGCGCAAGGCAGAGCCATCGATGCGTCCGCGAGCCGTGACATTCGGGTGCTCGTAGTCGGTAATCCCGCTAACACTAATGCGCTGATTACGTTGAAGAACGCACCGGGGATCGATCCGTCGCAGTTTACGGCGATGACTCGGCTCGATCACAATCGCGCGTTAAGTCAACTTGCCGCTAAAACGGGTTGTCACGCAACCGATATTCGAAAGATCGCGATTTGGGGTAATCATTCTGCTACTCAGTATCCCGATATTAATCACGCCACCATCAACGGTAAACCGGCGGTGGATCAGGTCGATCAGTCCTGGGTGCGCGACGAATTTATTCCTACTGTGCAGCAACGAGGCGCCGCCATTATCAAGGCGCGGGGTGCATCGAGCGCCGCCTCGGCGGCCTCGGCTGCAGTCGATCATATGCGGGATTGGGTCGGCGGTAGAGCTGCCGGCGACTGGTTGAGTATGGCGATATCAAGCGACGGCAGCTACGGCATCGAGCCTGATCTCGTTTATTCATTCCCGGTCACCTGTGGCAACGGTAAATACGAAATCGTCCAGGGCTTGGAAATTGACGCATTCAGCCGCAGTAAAATGGACGCAACCGCCGCAGAGTTAAAACAAGAACGCGACGGGGTACAGGAACTGATATAGCGGAAGGACGTTATGCCGCGAACCCAGCAAGTTCGTTTTGGTTCAGCGAGCGGTCTCGCCTTGGATGGCCGATTACATATACCCGACGGCGGATCGGCAACGGCCTACGCACTGTTCGCGCATTGCTTTACGTGCTCTAAAGACAGCGTCGCAGCGTCGCGGATTAGTCGGGCATTGGGTGAACGCGGTATCGCGGTGCTTCGGTTTGATTTTACCGGCCTTGGCGGCAGCGACGGCGATTTTGGCAACACAGACTTCTCGTCGAATATTGCAGATTTGATCAGTGCGGCCGATTTCTTGCGCAAAGAATATCTTGCTCCCGAGCTGTTGATCGGCCACAGCTTAGGTGGCGCCGCGGTGCTTGCAGCCGCCGCGCAAATACCCGAGGCCAATGCGGTTGCAACGATCGGCGCACCGGCCGACCCGGCCCACGTTAAACATTTGTTTGCCGGCGGTACCCAGATCGTGGACAGCGATGGGTTTGAGGTTGTGCTGGGCGGGCGTCAATTTCACATCAGCCAGCAATTTATGGATGATATCGAAACGCACCGGTTGGCGGATGTGGTGGCGGGTTTGCGTAAAGCGATTTTAATAATGCACGCGCCGGGCGATAGCACCGTGCCGATTGCGAATGCGCAAGTATTGTTTGAAGCGGCGCGGCATCCGAAGAGCTTTATCTCGCTGGATAATGCCGATCATCTGATTAGTAAAAAAGCCGACGCCGCCTACGTCGCGGAAGCGATAGGGGGTTGGGCCGGGCGCTATATTAGCCTTGCGGTGCCGGAGGTCGTTACGGCCGCGGCCGATATCGAAGCCGATGCCGTTATCGTCGAAGACACCCCCGACGGAAAGTTTACCCAGCGCGTGCGGGCAGGACGGCATACGCTTGCCGCCGATGAGACGCTGGCTGTTGGCGGTGAGGATACTGGGTTATCGCCGTACGATTTTTTGCTTGCCGGGTTGGGATCCTGTACGTCCATGACGATTCGGATGTATGCGGACCGAAAAGCGATCCCGCTAAGCGGCGTCAAAGTTAGGCTTCGCCACGATAAGATCCACGCCGAAGATTGCGAACGTTGTGAAACCGAAAGCGGCCGGGTCGATCATATCGTTCGCGAAATTACGTTGCAAGGCAGTCTCAGCGGCGATCAGCGTGAGCGTTTGTTGGAGATCGCGGATCGCTGTCCGGTACACCGTACTTTGACTTCGGAAGTTCATATCGAAACCAAACTGGTCGGTTGAGCCGGTGGCGGATTATTTTTCCGGCCATGCCGCAAGTTATGTCGAATACCGGCCCACGTATTCTTCGGCGCTATTTGAATTTATCGCGGATATTGTGCCCGCACCGCGTTGCGTGTGGGATTGTGGCACCGGTAGCGGACAGGCCGCCCAAGGATTGGCTGAGCAATTTCAAAAAGTCATAGCGACCGACATCAGCGCACCGCAACTGCAACATGCAGCACTCGATCCGCGCATCGAATACCGGATTGCTGCGGCGGAGCAATCCAATCTCGATGCGGCGTCGGTGGATGCTGTGACGGCGTTTCAAGCCGCCCACTGGTTTGACTTGCCACGGTTTTTTGCGGAGGCGCACAGGGTGCTGGTGCCGGGTGGAATTTGCAGCCTTTGGACGTACTCCGGATGCTGCGTGAATGCAGAAGTCGATGCCATCGTGAAGACGTTGTACGACGACATCGTCGGCCCCTATTGGCCGCCGCAACGCCGCCTGGTGGAAACGGGATACCGCACCATCGACTTCCCATTCACCGCCATAGCGATTCCCGCTTTATCGATTAAACGTGAGTGGAACCTTGAGGCGTTTATGAATTATTTGCGTACATGGTCGGCTACACAGCGGTATATCGCCGCCCACGACGTCGATCCGCTAATTGAATTAAGGCCTGCGCTTGATTCGGCCTGGGGCGCGGAGTGCGACTGTAATATCGTCACCTGGCGCTTGCGCGGCCGGACGGGCAAACGTTGATGTTGAATGCGCCCGGTTGCGACTTCGGATGTCTGCCGGTATCCGTCGTAATTCCGACCTATAATCGCGCCGGTTGTCTGGCCCGAGCGCTCGATTCAGTGTTGCGGCAAACCCACGCTGCCAGCGAAATTATCGTCGTCGACGACGGATCGTCCGATGCGACACCGCAACTTATTGCCGATCGTTATCCGCAGGTGTCCTACATTCGTCAGGCCAACTGCGGTGTGAGCAGTGCCCGTAATCGCGGTATTGAAGCGGCCTGTGGCACCTGGATCGCGTTCCTCGATTCGGATGACGAATGGTTGCCGACCAAGCTCGAACGTCAATTAACGCAGTTGCACGCGGCGCCCGCGTATCGGGTCGGTCATTGCAACGAAATATGGATTCGCAGCGGTCAGCGCGTGAATCCGAAACACAAACACAGAAAATTCGGTGGCTGGATATTTCAACAATGTTTGCCGTTGTGCGCGATCTCGCCGTCGGCGGTACTAGTTCATCGCGATGTGTTTGCCGACATCGGTTTATTCGACGAGACATTGCCGGCGTGTGAAGACTATGATCTGTGGCTCAGATTGTGCGCCCGTTACCCTGTGCAATTCATCGATACGGCATTGCTGGTGAAATACGGCGGCCACGCCGATCAGTTGTCGAGCCGCTATGAAGCGATGGACCGGTTTCGCATTAAGGCGCTGGAGAAAATCATCGAGGCACCGTATCTGGCCCCGAGCGATCGTACTGCCGCGCTTACAATATTATTGGAGAAGATCGCGGTATACGTACACGGTGCGGAGAAGCGCGGCCGGCATGAAGCGGTACGCGACTACCGCGAGAAAATGCAGCGCTACACGGGACTACTCGATGCCGCGATCGCGCCGGTGACGTCGTGCACTTCGTTGTAGCGCTGCTGGCCGAAGCCCGGCCGCTGATCGACCGATTCGTACTCCGTGCGTGCGGCCAACACCGGGCGTTTACGGTGTTTTCCAGCGCCGATGGCGGCACGCATTTGATCGTCAGCGGTATAGGCAAGGTACGGGCCGCTGCGGCAACCGCATACTTGCATGCAGCAACGGGCGCCAACCCGCATAACGCGTGGCTCAATATCGGCATCGCAGGACATGCCTCGCGGCCGCTCGGCACGGTTGTGCGCAGCAGCCGCATCACCGATGCCGCGACCGGCTGCTCTTGGTATCCGCCGCAAGTCATCAAATCCGACTGCGCCGGTGCTGAAGTGATCTGCGTGGATCGCGTCGAAGAGTCGTATCACGGCGAAGCAGTGTACGATATGGAAAGTGCGGGGTTCTATCCCACGGCGGCACGCTTCAGTAACGCCGAAGTGGTGCAGTGCTGCAAGATCGTTTCCGACAATCTCGCAAAACCCGCGCAGCGGCTACGCGCCGCCGATGTCGAATCGATAATCGCTAGTCGTATTCCTGAAATTGCCGAGTTTGCATTGCGCTTACAGGCCATCGAGTGCCGCCGTGCGATGCTGGCTGTACAGCAACCGGACATCGATACATTTGCCAAACACTGGCACTTTACCGTATCGCAGCAACACCGGTTGCGACGGGTGTTATGGCGCTGGTCGCTGCTCGCGGGCGACGCCGAGTTATGGGATATGGAATTGACCGCGTGCGCCGATGCAGCGGCTGTGCTGCGGCAGATCGAGCAGCGTGTCGAGGCGTTACCGGTAGTTCTGAGTAGTGAATCGTGATCGCTGAGCTGTACGTTGAGGCGGCGGCGCGGTCGTTGCCGCGAACGCATGCCATTATGCAACGTTTCTCGAAGTTGCCGGTCATTCCGTGTGAGCGTTATACGGAAGTTTTCAATCCTCCTTCGCAGAATTTTCGCTTGCAGAAAGCTCGACCAAGCTTGATTCCGGCGCATGAGTTTGACGGCTTCGTGTTGTCCACTCAGGATGGGTACGGTCACCTGGAACACGGAGTACCGGATAATGTATGGGTCTTGCCGTCACCATATCGGTGCGTATGCGCCAGACTCGCTGTTGTTTACCGCTTAGTGGCGACTGCTCGTGACGGCTAAGGTCGACAGCTATCTCGTTACCGGCGCCAGCTCCGGGATCGGCCACGCGGTGGCGCAGGCATTGTTGGAGCGCGGTCATCGCGTTATTGGGTTGGGACGCGACGAATCCCGAATGAATGTAACCGACCCGGCGTTTCAATTTTTGAAGTGCGACCTTGCGGATCTCGATGTGTTACCGGAACGCTTGGCCGCGTTGCACAGTGAGTTACCGAGAATCAAAGGCGCTGTGTTGTGCGCGGGCGCGGGACGTTTTGGCTCGTTGGAGGAGTTTTCGTTTACACAGATACGAGAGCTCGTGGATATTAATGTGACGGCGCAAATGTATGTCGCCCGCACCGTGTTGCCCACGTTTAAGACGCGCGGCGCCGGGGATCTGATCTTGCTTGGTTCGGAGGCCGCGCTCGCGGGCGCGCGCCGCGGCACGGTTTACGCAGGCACCAAGTTTGCGCTCCGGGGATTTTGCCAGGCGTTACGTCAGGAAGCGTCTAGGTGCGGGGTGCGGGTCGCGCTGATTAATCCGGGGATGGTGGACACGGCGTTTTTCGACGATTTAGATTTTGCTCCAGGCGAGGCACCGGAAAACCATTTGCGCGCGGAGGACATCGCGGCAGTCGTGTGTACGGTGCTGGATATGCCGCCCAGCGCGGTGATCGACGAGATCAATCTGTCGCCACTAAAAAAGGTCGTCCGCAGAAAACCCCATCGGAACACCAAATAAAGAATTCCGACGTCATGGGTAATCGTGCATAGGGTGTACAGGAGATGTCCGTATTTTCTAAATCCAAGCGGTGTGGGTAGAGCAAAAGATAGTGCCGTGACCCAGTCCGTGAAGCTTTCGGCGGCTTATGGAAGACTGCGCTGGCTGTCGATCATGTTGCATGACACGAACAGGATCACAGTGAGGACGTGGACGCAGGCCCACCAACACGAGCGTACAATTGCGTTCCGGATACATGAATCCGCGCGCGCCCGCTAAGTCGTTCAGCAAGGCTACCGCCCGTAGCCTCCATGTCCTCGGACTGCTTGCAGCCGGCGGTCTGGTTCTGCTCGTGGGCCTGGTGGTGGGTGGCCCGCTGTCGACCCCGGACCTTTGGTTTCACCTGAAGGCCGGCGAAACCTACTTCCACGAGGGCCTGTGGCCCGTAGTGGATCCGATGTTATTCACCGGCCTAAGTGGCGGTCCGATTCAGCACGAGTGGCTCTTCGGTGTATTTGCTTACCTGGTTCAGCAGGCAGTCGGCTTTTCGGGACTGCGCCTGGTGCACGTTGCGATGGTATTCGGTATCGTGGCGTTGGTCGCGAACCTCGCACGCCGTAGCGTCTGCGGTGGTGCGGGTGTGGCCCTGCTGGTATCGGGCTTCGTAGTGCTCGCATGGCCGCGTCTGGTTCAGTTCCGCCCGGACCTCTGGACGATCGCTGGAGTTTGCTTGATCCATCTCCTGGTGCTTCGACCCAGGGCGGGTCCTTCGCATGCGATGCTCGCGGCGGCGTGTGTCTTGCAGCTGGTATGGTTAAACGCCCACTCGCTCTCGGCCATCGGCATCGTGTTGACAGCCGCGGCTCTGCTCGGCGCCGTTTTCGAGCGAGGAATTCTAAACCAGGCCGGCGATTTGCAGGTGTCCTCCCGCCTCCGGGCGACAGTGCGCGTTCGGCGCATGGGCATCGCGCTGGGGCTGCTGCTTGTGGTGGGGCTGATCCACCCTCGGGGGATCGATCAGCTGCTTACGATTTTTATCTCGTCCTCCGACACTGCAATCTGGGAGATCCGGGATGAGTGGACCGCCTTTAATCCGTTCTCGCTAGACAACGCGGGGCGCCTTTCCGTACTCACTCTCATAGTGGCCGATTCGATCCTGATCGGCTTCGCATGCCTAGTATTTGCGCGTCTCCGGAATTTGCGACGGAGGGTCTCGGAGGCGACGCTAAGACGCTTCGATCCGCCGGCCTTTTTCGTCGCGGCCGCCGCGTGCGGCGCTATGCTGATTGCGGTGCGATTCCTGTGGATGGGTGTGTTCCCGTTGCTTTATCTGCTCTCGGCGTTGCCCGCGCTCCAGGCGCGCGTGCCGCGCGCAGGAGTGGTCCTGCCGCTCGTCGTTGTCCTTGCTCTCGCGCTGCTGATTAGCGGGCCCGGCGGCCTTCGGTTTCACTCCTCCGACATTCCCCGCGATCCCGCCACCTATCTAAGCATGGACATTCATCGTGTACGCTTTGCCCACGAGTCCGCACAATTTCTGCTTGATACCGGCGCCCGGGGTCGGCTCTACAACCCATACCAACTTGGCGCTTATTACGGCTATCACCTGGCTCCGAAGTTGCGCACATTCATCGATTCCAGAACCGAACATTACAGTGCGGACGTCTATGCCGAGTGGAAAACCATTGCCGCGCACGGTATTCACGAAGACGGTCGAACCTTCTTGCAGCTACTCGACGATCGACGTGTCGACTTCTTTTTCGGCGTGGGTCCTCCGGGCTACGGGTACTCCCTGCCCAACACGTTGGGTAACCTCCATCGGCAACCCGGTTGGCTGCAGGTGTATCGCAACGCCGGCCAGGTGGTCTTTCTGCGCGATCTGCCGCGCAATCGCGAGAATCTCGATCGAATCGTGGCCTATTACGCTGCGGCGGATGTTCCTTTCGATCGGGCGGCGGGTCTAAATGTTGGGGCGGTGCTCGAACATAACCCGGTTTGGGCGATCACCCAGGCAATGGTGCCGCCCGAGTACGTATCGCTGCGGAGCGCCGCGGAGTCGTCCGCGCGCTCGGCGCGCATTCGTGCGCTGGTGCGGCTTGCGAACATTCGATTTGTGGCCGGCGACTACAAAGGTGCCGTACTCGATGCGCAGCAGGCGATTGCCGAAGGTGCACGCGTGCCCAAGCTGGTGCAGATCGCGGTGTACGCGCTGCTCAGGCAAGGTGGTCCCCCCGCCGCACGGCGTTTCCTGGAGGCCCTATCGCGTGACCATGGGAAAGAACCCTGGGCCCGGGATGTCCTACAGCGGTTGGGTCGTTAAGGAAGTACGCAATCCCAATGGAGCCAGCCACTGTCATGATTGAAACAGATGGTGGTGCTGAGGCCAGGTTCCTGTCGGTTACTCGACCGCATCGCGAATCAGTGGGCAGGTCGAGCAATGAATACCGCCGCCATTGTGATGCATTGCGTCATACGGAATCTCGATAATGTCTATATGATTCTGCTCCAATTGCGTGCGGGTTTTTGCCGACAGGCCCTGCGGCATCAATACCCGTCCCGGCGCGACGGCCAAGCCGTTAATAATCCACGGATCGTCGTCCGGGTCGATTTCGACGGTACGGATCTTCAACTCTTTGAGCAGGCAAAGAAAGCGATACGGCAGTTGCGCGGCATTGACCAGAGCAAGGTCCGTATCGATCATCAAGAACACCCCGTCGATATGTATCGAGTAACCGCATAGATCGACAACATGGACGCTTACGCCCTGGCGTTGCAATACATCGACAACTTGGGCGATGCCTTCGTCATTGACCCGAATGGAGCGGCCGATGGCTGCGTTTTTGGAATTGATCCAGGCGACGCTCCCGCCTTCCATCAAGCCGTTACTATGAATCGTACGCAGAATGGGTACGCCGAGTGCGGCCAGTGTCTGGGTGGCCGTGCGCTCTTCGCCGCGGCGCATACGCGGCGCCATACGGCACACGATTACGCCGCCATTGATCGCGAACGACGAGTCCCGGGTATAACAAGACTTGAATCGGTGATCGCCCACCCCGGTCAGCATTACGACCTCGACGCCTTGCGCTTGGAGTGCGTCGACTAACGCATCGTGCTGGGCTTGCATTGCCTTCAACTCGGGGATGGTGTCACTTTGAAAATACCAGCCCGCCTGTACGTCGCCGAAACTGCCGATGCTCTCAATGCGTTTACTGGGGTCGATGATGCCAAATTCTGCTCCCGGCCGGTGCATCAGCACCGTGCGCAGGCGCCCGACGTCATTATTGCACCCCCAATGGCGACCCCAAACCGCATCAAGTTCACTCGCTGCCTCGAATGGTGGCTCCGCGTGCGAACCGAATAACTTAACGGTCATACCGTAAAGATGATCGACGGCCATTGGATTCTCCTGGCTGAATATGGGTGCTTGAGTTCACTATTAGGCCTTAAATTGGGGAAAGGGTAAAACGCCGGTACGCGGCGTTGGTGCACGTCTTGATTCGCGCCAATGCCGCCAGTAAGGTGGGAAGGTACGTCGTCAAACGCAGCAACGGAGGAGACAGTGACAAAAATTGCCGTCGCGGGTGCCGCGGGCCGTATGGGTCGGGCTATTATTTCACTTTGCCAGGGCCGTGCCGAGATGCAGGTGTCGGCAGCGCTGGAATGCACCGATAGCGAATTCATTGGCGTAGACGCGGGGGAAATCGCCGGGGTCGGAAATATTAGGGTGCCTGTAACGGATGATCTGTCGGCCGCGGATTTCGATGTATTGATCGACTTCACGAACCCGGGTGCGACGGTGCAGCATGTTAACGCTTGTGCGGTCGGAGGGAAGCGCACGGTGATCGGCACGACCGGTCTGTCCGACAGGGACCGGCGACAAATCGAATCTGCCGCGGCCAAGGTGGCAATCATGCTCGCGCCGAACATGAGTGTGGGTGTGAATCTGTG
>Ga0224512_10001456_pt1 | contig 22749 bp, 16 predicted proteins | sample SF_May12_sed_USG_4_FD_169103 | JGI IMG/M metagenome (GOLD analysis project Ga0224512, IMG submission 169103) | Sediment microbial communities from San Francisco Bay, California, United States - SF_May12_sed_USGS_13 | ecosystem: Environmental > Aquatic > Marine > Sediment | place: USA... | reverse complement strand
CGTCGACGTCGCGATCGGTCCACTCCGCGACGGCCTGGACCGTCTCGGGCTCCTCGCCCGCCAGCGTCCGAGAGACGTTCACGCAGTAGCACCCCACGTCCATCAGGGCGCCCCCACCCAAGGCGGGATCGAACCGGATGTTGTCGGGGTTGCGAAGCCGAAAGGTGAAAGCGCTGCGCACCGATCGGACCTCACCGATCGCCCCCGAGGCAAGCAGCTCAAGGACGCGCTCGGTGCGGGGGTGGAAGCGGTACATGAACGCCTCCATCAGCACCACGCCCGCCTCCTCGGCCGCGGCCTTCATCTCTTCACACTCGGAAGCGTTCAGGGCCAACGGCTTCTCGCAGAGCACGTGTTTTCCGGCCGCCGCCGCGCGGATCGCCCATTCGTGGTGCATGCTGTTGGGCAACGGGATGTAGACCGCGTCGATTGAGTCGTCCTCGAGGAGCGCCTCGTACGAGCCGTGATGAGTCGGGATGCCGTGCTCCTTTGCGAACTCGCGCGCGCGCTTCTCGCTCCGCGAAGCAACGGCCAGGAGGTCCCCGTTCGTCGACGCCTGGATCGCCGGGTTGACCGCGGCGCGACCGATGTTCGCGGTGCTCATCACACCCCAACGCACGCGCTTCGTCACGCCTGTTCCCCCATCGGTGAGCGCCGGGCGGTCCGGTCCGGGGGCGGGCCTTCAGTAGGGGCTCTGCTGTCCACCATCGATGTCGTCTCCCAAAGGCAAGTCCACCCAGCGTCGCTCCCGATGCGAGAGCGCGGCGGCGTTGATGATCTCCTGCACGCGGGCGCTTTGCGCGAAGTCGCCCTGGTTCGTGTCGCCTCCGGCGATGATCTCCTCGCAGAAGTTCTGGACGAGGTTGCCGTAGAACGCGGTACCCCAGTGATCGTCCTCGGTGAAGCCGGGCGGGAAGTACTCGGCGGGGATCTCGCGAGGAACGAACTCGACCGCGTCCGGCGTCGCGGTGTGGATCGTCTGGATGACGCCGAACTCTTCCACCAGGCGGACCTGAATCGCTCCGTCGGACCCGAAGATCCGCGCCTCGATCCCCGGGTAGTTACCGACGGTCACGTAGCTCGACTGGAGGGAGAAGAGCGCGCCGTTCTCCGCCTCCGCCATGAACATGTCCGCGTCGTCGATGTTGATGCGCTCCCGCTCCGTGTCGAGGTTCGTCCTCCGACGAAACGGGACCATGTTCGCCAGACGCCCAACGACCTCCTTGAGGTCGCTCCCGACGCACTCGAGACCGATGTCGATCGTGGGCGCACCGTAGCCCTCCAACGAGCTGACGGTGATCCCTTCCCGCGAGAGATCCGTCCCCCACTCGGGCTCGCCCCGGGGCTTCTGCTTGTGGATCCGCTTGTCCATGGGGTTGTCCGGATCGAGCCACTGCGAGTTCTGCTCGTAGCCGTTGAAGATGAACGGCTGTCCGATGAACCCCTGCCGGATGAGGTCGAACATGTACATGACCGCGGGCGCGTACCGGAAGGTGAGTCCGACCTTCGTCTTCAGGCCTCTGGAGCGGGCCAGCTCGTGCGCCCGCCAGACGTCACGGTAGTCGTGGCACACGGGCTTCTCGACCAGGCAGTGCTTGCCCGCCTCGAGGGTCGCGAAGACCAGCTCCTGGTGATCGCCGCGCGTCACGACGTCGACCACGTCGATGTCGTCACGAGACAGGATCTCTCGCGCATCGGTCGTCACGTCGGGAATGTCGAACCGCTCGGAAGCCCCTCTCGCCAGCGACTCGTCGAGGTCACAGATCGCGACCAAATCGCAAAGGGGTGAGCGGTGGAAGCCGGGAAGGTGAGCAGTCTTGGACCACCGGCCCGCACCGATCACGCCCACCCTGAGTCGTTCCGACATCGTCACCTCGAATCGCTGTGTGCTGTGCCGTGCAACCGGGGAGAACGGCCGAACATCGTCCGCACATACGGGCATGTAAAGCAGAGTCGTTCGCCAACCGGCCGATTCCGCCCCAAGTTGCCGTCTCTCGAAAAACCAACCCGCGCCCGCCCCTCCCTGCGGCGCGTTCGAACGAAGGAGACGATCGATGATCCGCGCACCGCTCGGCAGGTCTACCGACCGCGCCCTCCCCCTGCTCTTCGGTTTCGCGCGGGTGGCCCTCACCGGAGTGCCAACGCCTGCATCGGGCCAGCGCGGAGGGGGCGACGACGCCCCGTTACCGTCGATTTCCGAGGCCACGCAGGGCATGGAGCGCATGGACGGAATGCTCCCGCTCTATTGGGACGCGGACATGGGCCAGCTCTGGATGGAGATCCCGGAGCTGAACACCGAGATGATCCACTTCATGGGCTTCGGCGCAGGGCTCGGCTCCAACGATCTTGGCCTCGACCGGGGGGCGCTACGCGGGTCCCGCATCGTCGAGTTCGAGCGAGTCGGGCGGAAGGTCTTGATGGTGCAGCCCAACTACGGATTCCGCGCGAGCAGTGACAACCCCGACGAGGTACGCGCGGTTCGAGACGCGTTCGCGCGCTCGGTCTTGTGGGGCTTCACGGCCGCCGCGGAGACGGACGGGAGGGTTCTGGTCGACATGACCGACTTCCTCATCCGCGACGCCATCGGCGCGGCCGATCGCATGCAGCCCGGGACCTACCGACTCGACGACAGCCGGAGCACCATCTATCGAGAGTTCACGGACGCCTTTCCCGAGAATACGGAGCTCGAGGTCGAGCTCACTTTCGTCCGCCAGGGCGGCGGTGGCGGCGGTTTCGGCGGCGGAGGCGGCGGGCTCGAGGGTGTGGGCAACGTCGCGGCCACCGGCGAGGCTGCCAGCATTCGGATCCACCACTCCTTCGTGGCGCTTCCCGACGACGACTACGAGCCGAGGGCGTTCCACCCTCGGGCAGGCTACGGTTCGGTCTCGTGGCAGGACTATGCGACCCCCCTCGGGGAGGACATGACGCAGCGCTTCATCCGGCGACATCGGCTGGAGAAGCGGGACCCGACCGCAGCGGTCAGCGACCCGGTCGAGCCGATCATCTACTACCTGGATCCCGGGACGCCCGAACCCGTGCGCTCGGCGCTCCTCGACGGCGCCCGCTGGTGGAATCAGGCGTTCGAGGCGGCCGGATATCGAAACGCGTTCCAAGTGGTCATGCGGCCCGACTCGATCAGCTCCCTCGATGCCCGCTACAACGTCATCAACTGGGTGCACCGGTCGACCCGTGGCTGGTCGACCGGCGGCTCCGTCTCCGATCCGCGAACGGGTGAGATCGTCAAGGGGGTCGTGACACTCGGATCGCTCCGCATCCGCCAGGATTACATGATCGCCGAAGGTCTGCTGTCGCCGTACGCGAACGGGGACGAGGAGCCGACCGAGCTCGAGGAGTGGGCCGTGGCGCGGATCCGGCAGCTTTCCGCGCACGAAGTCGGGCACACGATCGGGCTCGGCCACAACTACTACAACAGTGAGATGGGCCGGATTTCGGTGATGGACTACCCCCACCCTCTGGTCGAGCTCAACGCGGATGGCAGCCTGGACTACTCCGACGTCTATGACACCGACATCGGCGAGTGGGACGAGGTCGCGATTACGTACGGCTACCAGGACTTCCCTCCCGGGACGGACGAGCAGGCCGCGCTCGATAGGATTCTCGAGGACGCGTGGGCGCAGGACGTCCGCTACATGAGCAACCAGGACGTCGCGACGACGCCGCAAGCCGACCAATGGGCCAACGGGACGGACATGGCGGCCGAGCTGAATCGCATGATGGACGTGCGGGCCGCGGCGCTCTCGCGCTTCGGGGTCGAGGCCATCCGCAACGGCAGACCCATGGCGACGATCGAGGAAGTGCTCGTCCCGCTTTACATGCACCATCGGTACCAGACCGAGTCGACGGCAACCGCCGTCGGCGGGGTGCGATACACGTACGCGTTGCGAGGCGACGGACTCACCCCGATGTGGAGGGTGTCGGCTGCCGATCAGAACCGCGCCTTGGATGCGCTCATGAGAACGATCTCGCCGGCCGAGTTGACGCTTCCGATGGATGTCATCGAACTGATACCGCCGCGCCCGCCGGGATTTGGTCGTTCGCGGGAGCTCTTCCCCCGCTACACCGGCTCGGCCTTCGATGCGATCACGCCCGCGGTCGTCGCGGCCAGCCTCACCGTGTCGTCGCTGCTTTCGCCGGACCGCGCCGCCCGGATGGTCGAGCAGAACGTCTTCGATCCGACGCTGCCTTCGCTCCAGGACGTGCTCTCGCGACTCGTCGAGAGCTCCTTCAACGCAAACGCCAGCGGCCCGTACGAGAACGAGGTCAAGCGCGCCGTCGAAGCGGTGGTCGTCGACCGAATCCAATGGCTGGCCGACAACGCGGACATGCCGCAGGTGCGAGCGGTCGCGACATCGACGCTGCGCGGCGTGCACAGGAATCTGGTCGCGATGAACGACGCCCCGCACGAGGCGCTGATCGCCATGAACATCGAGCGCTTCCTGGAGCGTCCTGCGGAGCCGACGTCGATGCCGGGCTTCCCCGCAGCGCCTCCCGGCGCGCCGATCGGCCAACCGGCCATGCAGTGGCTGGGTGGCCTCGGTGTCGGAGAGCCGGCCATGGACTGGCTATCGCAGACCGAAGCACTCTGCTGGTGGTTGGACGATGATCTCCGCTAGGTGCGCCGGTCGCGCCTTGATCGTCCTTTCGTCGCTGAGCCTGGCCACGGGATGCGTCTCGAAGGGGACGTACCGGACTGCGCTCGGCGACCTGAGTCGCGTTCAGGCGGAGCGTGACGGACTCCGCGTCGACGTCGCGGAACTGGAGGCCGAACGCGAGGCTCGGCGCGCCCAGCGCGTCGCCACGGACGCGCGCCGTGACTCCATGGAAGTGGCGCTCCAACGTCGCATCGAGGTGCTGGAGGGAGAGCGCAGAACGCTCGAGCGCCAGCTCGAGGACACCCGTGCGAGCACGGATCGCCTGAACACGGTCCTCGGTCTGCGAGGCGCCGAGCTTCAATCGATGCAGCGGCGCCTCGAAGCGCTGCGGGCGGTCGAACAGGAAGTCCGGGAGCGCAACCGCATCTACGAGGACGTCCTGAACCGCTTCCGCTCGCTCGTGGACGGCGGGCAGCTGAGTGTCGCGATCGTCCGCGGCCGAATGGTCATCCAGCTACCCCAAGACATCCTCTTCGCCTCCGGAAGCGCCGCGCTCGGCAGTGAGGGCCGCAGCGTGATCACTCAGGTCGGGCGCGTGCTCGCGGATTTTCCGGACCGCACGTTCCAGGTGGAGGGTCACACCGACAACGTTCCGATCTCGACCGAGCGTTTCCCCTCCAACTGGGAGCTCTCCAGCGCCAGGTCCCTGGCAGTGGTACGGCTGCTCACGCAGCAGGGGGTATCGCCGGACAAGGTCTCGGGCGCCGCATACGGAGAGTATCAGCCCGTCGCGTCCAACGACGATCGCGAGAGCCGACGCCTCAACCGACGCATCGAGATCGTGATGCTCCCCAACCTCGACGTGATCGCTGCGGCCCAGGTGCCGAGCGGGGAGCCCTGACCTGGCCGATCGCCGGAACCGAGACTCAGGGGCCTTCGCTCACCTCGACTCCGCCCGAGGATCGAGCGCGTCCTGCAGGCCGTCTCCCAGAAAGTTCACGGCCAGGACGACGACGAGGATCGCGAGGCCCGGGAAGATCGAGAGCCAGGGCTGACTCGACATGGTCGCCTGGGCGTCCATGAGCATGTTGCCCCACGGGGGGGTGGGCGGCTGAACACCGAGCCCGAGGAAACTCAGCGACGACTCCAGGATGATGGCGTTCCCGACCGCGAGCGTGGCGCCGACGACGATGGGCCCGACCGCGTTCGGAAGCACGTGCCGAACGATGATGCGGGCGTTCGTGGCCCCGAGGCCGCGGGCTGCCTCCACGTACTCCATCTCGCGGATCTTGAGGACCTCCCCCCGCACGACGCGGGCGATCGCCATCCACGACAGGACGCCGATCGTGACGGCCATCGAAGCGGCACCCGCCTGCGTATACGATGCCAGCACGATGAGCAGCGGGAGCGTCGGAACCGAGTAAACGACGTCCGTGAGTCGCATGAGCACATCGTCCACTCGCCCGCCGTAGAAACCCGCCACCGCGCCGACAGCCGAGCCGACGCCGGTCCCGATGAACGCCGCGAGCAGACCGATGAGGATCGACACCCGGCCACCGTAGAGGATGCGCGTCAGCAGGTCACGTCCGAGATCGTCGGTGCCGAGCCAGTGGTCCAAGGACGGAGGTCGGCGGATCCTTTCCAGGTCGATTTGGTCGAAGTCGAACGGCGCGATCAGTGGCGCCGCGAGACAAAGCAGCGAAATCGCGATGACCACGACGACCGACGCGAGGGCCAGCCTATGTCGTGCAAGTCGCCGCCAGACCATCGCGCGCATCGTGCCGCCTCTCGCGACGATCGGGCCCGACCCACCGGCGGTCGCTCCCGCAGCGGATCTACTCATATCGGATCCGAGGATCGAGCACCCCATAGACGACATCAGCGACGAGGTTGAAGAGCACGACCATCGTCGACCCGAGCAACAGGATCCCCATGAGGAGCGGATAGTCTCGCGAGAACATCGCCTGGACGAACATCCGCCCGATCCCGGGCCACGCGAAGATCGTCTCCGTAATCACCGCGCCGGAAAAGAGGCCCGCGAGGTTGAGGGCCATCACCGAGACCACCGGGATCATCGCATTCCGAAGCGCATGGCCCCATACCACGACGCGCTCCGAAAGCCCTTTCGCGCGGGCCGTGCGCACGAAGTCGGAGCGGAGCGTCTCGAGCATGCTCGAGCGAAGGTAGCGCGACCACCCCGCCACGTACCGGAACGACAGGACCGAGGCCGGTAGGATGAGATGGAGGAGGTGGTCGCCGAGCGAGGAGGCCCCGACGGTGGACGTCCCCGCCACCGGAAGCCACCCGAGCCACACTCCGAAAACGAGCTGGAGGATGAGCGCGAACCAGAAGACGGGCATGGCGATGCCGACGAACGAGATGCCCGTCCCGAGGTGATCGAACACACTGTACTGGCGTGCCGCGCTGAAGACGCCGAGCGCGAAGGCCAGCACCGCGGCGAGGAGGAAGGAGGCTCCCATGAGCTCGAGCGTCGCGGGCAGGCGCTCCAGGATCATCTCGGACACGGGTCGTGTCGTGGAGAAGCTCACGCCCAGGTCACCCCGAAGCGCCGCGCCGAGCCATCTCGCGTACTGGACCGGAACCGGCTGATCCACACCGAGTCGCTCCCGGTAGGCCTCGATGACCTCGGGATCGATGAACCGATCCGACTCCAGGAGCGCCGCTTCGGGCCCGCCCGGCGCCGCCTGGATCACGCCGAACAGCAGAACCGTGATCCCGAACGTCAGCGGGATCATCTGCAGGAGGCGACGAGCGATGTAGGCGGTCATCGGCGTGGAGAGTCGACCTCGGCGGTCGGGCGAGCGGTGGGGTCTCGTTCGGGCACGCACCTTCGGCCCGGAGACCCCGGGACGCAACCTCGATCGACGGCGCGGCACGAGCCGGCGGGAGAAGGCCGTTGCGGCTGGAGCGCCTCGGCGACCTACATTCGCGCCATGCCCAATCCAGCCAAGGTGCCCGTCATCGACGGCCACAACGATACGCTCACCAAGATCCGCCAGACGCAGGGTGCACGCTCGTTCCTCGAGCGCGACGACCGTCATCTCGATCTTCCCAGCGCGCGGGCCGGCGGATTCGCGGGGGGCTTCTTCGCCATCTTCGCCGCCTCGCCGACCTGGCAAAAAGAGAAGCTGCCCGTGATCGACGAAGAGGGCCGACCCGTCGATGGCGCGTTCGCCGTGCCGCTTCCGCCCAAGCTGGACCGACGCTCGGCGCAGAGCTTCACCCTTTCGGTCATGTCGGATCTTCTCCGGCTCGTCTCCGAATCGGAGGGAGCGATCGAGATCGTGACCTCGGCGGACCGCCTCTCCCGGTGCGTCACGGAGGGCACACTCGCCGTGATTCTGCACATCGAAGGCGCGGAGGCGGTCGACACCAAGCTGAATGCGCTCGACGTGTTCCACGCCGCGGGGCTCCGCTCACTGGGGCCGGTGTGGAGTCGGCCCAACGCCTTCGGGCACGGCGTCCCGTTCGATTTTCCGAGACACCCGGACACCGGCCCGGGACTCACAGCCGCCGGGCGACGGCTGGTAAAGCGATGCAACGAGCTCGGCATCATGATCGACTGCTCGCATCTCAACGCGGCGGGCTTCTGGGACGTCGCACGGCTTTCGAACGCGCCGATCGTGGCGAGCCACTCGAACGCCCATGCCCTATGCGCATCACCACGAAACCTCACCGACGCCCAGCTCGACGTGATCGCCCTGAGCGGCGGCGTGGTGGGCCTGAACTATGCCGTCGGGTTTCTTCGTGAGGACGGCCGCTCCGACCCCGACACCCCTCTTTCCGAAATCGCACGCCACGCCCGCTACATCGCAGACCGCATCGGCGTCGAGCACGTGGCGCTCGGATCCGACTTCGACGGCGCCGTCATTCCTCGCGAGCTCGGCGACGCCGGAGGACTCCCGAAACTACTGGACGCCCTTCGGGCCGCGGGATTCGATGAAGAATCGGTGTCGCTGATCGCGTATCGGAATTGGATGCGCGTGCTCGCAGCGACGTGGAGGTGACATGAGCGAACGGACTCGTCGATTCACCGACCGGGAGGTGGCGCTGGTGCTCAAGCGGGCCACCGAGCTCGACGAATCCGACGGCGCGGGAGCCGCGGGCGGCCTCTCGCTCGAGGACCTCAACGAGATCGCCAGGGAAGTCGGGATCGCCCCCGCGGCGATCGAGCGAGCGGTGGCCAGCCTCGACCGCGGTGCGCGGATCGCTCCATCGCTGGCCGGGGCGCCGACCGTGCGCAAGGCTGCCCAGGCCGTGCCCGGGGAACTCGATCAGGAAGGCGTCGCACGGCTCATGACCGTCGTTGACGAGCGGACGGACACGACGGGTGCGATCACCGAGGCGCTGGGGTCGGTGCGCTGGACGGGGCAGGACCGCTTCAAGAGCACGCGCGTGTCGGTCACGCCCAGGAACGGAGAAACGACGATCGAGGTGGTGGAAAAGGCCGAGCCGAAGATGCGTCGGATCTTCCAGCTGCTGCCCACGGCGTGGGGGCCGATGATCGCGGCCCCGTTCATCGGGGCGCTCCAACTCCCCGTCGCGGGGTCACTCGCCCTCATTGCCGCCTCGATGATCGCGGGCTTCGCCGTCGGCCGGGGGGTCTGGAGCCTGGTTTCGTCGGCGAGCGGGCGCCGGGTGCATCGGCTGGCCGCCGAGCTCGCGGACGAAGCGGTTTCGGCCAGCGGTACTACTCCGTCCTGAGGTCCCACTCCCAGAGGTTCCAGAAGCTGCCGAAGTTCGTGCCGCTTCCCCGGTACCCGACCACTCGGTCGCTCACCAGCTCGGGAATCACGTTGTAGTAGATGGGGAGCATGCGGGCGTCCGCCGCGAGCCGGCGCTGTGCCTCGTCGAGAAGCGGCTTGCGATCCGCGAAGGCGAGTCCCCGATCCGACGCGCGCATGACCTCATCGAGCTCCGGGTCGCAGAAGCCGGTCATGTTGTTCGGTCCGCCGCAGCTGTAAAGCCCCGTGAAGCTCGGGTCCGCTGGCAGGAACCAGGCGCTGACCACCGCCTCCCAATCGAAGCTGCGCCATGTCTGCGTCCAGGTGGCGCTTTCGAGCGTCCGGAAGTCCACCTCGACGCCAACCGCCTTCAGCTGGGCCTGGATCACCTGCGCGATGGCGATTCGGTCGGCCGTGCCCGCCCGGTTCAGCATCGTGAAGGAGAAGCGCCGCCCACCCTTCACGCGGACGCCGTCCGGGCCCGTGACCCACCCCGCGCGCTCGAGGAGGGCGCGGGCGGCGTCGGGATCGTAGGTGGTCGCGACGACGTCCGGATTGTGGTACGGGCTCGTGGGGTTGATCGGCGTGTTCGCGACACCGACCGTCCCCTCCATGAGCTGATCCGCGATCGCGTTTCGGTCGATCGCGTGGAAGAGGGCGCGACGAACGCTCGCGTCGGAGAACAGCGCCTCGGCCCGTTCCGTGTTCAGGCTCAGGTCGAAGTGCATGAAGGTGTTCGAGCTCACGAGGTGGGCTTCGTATCCCGTGAGCGTCCGCACCTCCTCGACGTGCGTCGGTTCGAGACGGGCGTAATGGTATTGCCCGGCTTTCATGGCGTTGAGGCGGGTGTTGGAGTCCGGCACGAACGACCAGACGATCTCGTCGATCGCGGGGACGTCGTCTTCCCGCCAATAGTCCTCGTTGCGGACGACCCGGATGTACTCACCGGAGCGCCACTCGGCGAAGACGAAGGGCCCGGTTCCGACGAGCTCGTCTCCACGGTTGTACGGCGTGTAGTTCACGATCTCTTCGGTGCTCATGCCGCCGAGCACGTGCTCGGGCAGGATCGCCTCGAACAGGCCCGCGTAGTAGCCGTACGGGCCGGACCAGGTGAAGACGACCGTGTGCTCGTCGGGCGTGGCGCACTCCACGATGCCGAGGTACCAGTCGCGGTTGTAGGTCTGCGAGTTCTCGCTCGTCACGAAGCGCCACGTGAAGCAGACGTCCTCGCTGGTAAACGGCTCGCCGTCGTGCCAGCGCACGTCCCTTTGGAGCGGCCACGTCATGTCGATGGTGCCGTCCGGGTTCTCCTCGATAAGGCCGTTGTCGAGCGTCGGGATACGCTGCGCCAACACCGGGATGTAGGTGTTGTTCTCGTCCGTCGTGACCAGTCCCTCGACCATGCTGAAGTGGATGTCCACGAGCATCTGCGAGGTGAACGCGTTCAGGACGTCGACCTCCCGCTCGTACGCGACGCGTAGGATCTTGCGTCCATCCGCCGACACCAACGGGTCGCGGGCCTCGCCCCCGGCGCAGGCCGAGGCCGCGAGGCAGAGAAGAAGCGACGCCGCTCGACGGTCTCCGGAAGCCATCACGAGTACATCTCCACGGTTCGATTCGAGTGCATGCGTTCGTAGAGATAGCGGACGAAGTCGGGCCGGCGCTCGGGCACGACCTCGTGCCATTTCTGCGACACGGTCGGCTCACCCCACCAATACGACCAGATGAGCACCGCCCGACTCGGCGCCTCGACGAACGCCATGCGGTTGCGAACCCACCCTTCTCCCCCCGTGAGCGCCTGCGCGCGCAGCCAGTCGGTCGCCTCCTCGCGCGGTCGGGCGAGCGCATGGAGTCGCCACGCGGCGCCCGTTCCGATCGCCGAGCGATAACGGTTCATGAGACCCTGGACTCGGTCGTCCGCGCTCTCGTCCCACCCGATCATCGTCATTCCCGTGTCGGCGATGCCCTCGAAGACCGACGAGCTCGCCGTGTTCACCACGGAGAGGAGGTTGTCTGCCGGTGCCGTCCCGTCGCGGTACCACGTCTCCCGGAGCTTGAATTGGACGTAGTGACCGGGGTAGCCCTCGTGCACCGCCAGATGGCGGAGGCCCGGTAGGGTCAGTGTCGGCTCGACGTTGAGGTCCACGGTGCGCTTCAGGTAATCGCATCGGGCGTTGTAGGGGACACCCGCCACGGCCGACACCCGCATCCCGTCCGACTTCTCGGCCGGAATCTCGATGACCCGCTCGTTCGTCCGGTCCCACGCCTCCGAGAGGAGTTCGGCCGAGACCGCCTCGACCTCGTCCGGGGGGACGCGATTCCGGTCTTCCCACGCGGCGCAGCGGGCTCGCAAATCGCCCGCGTACCCGATCTCGCCGAGCAGTCCGTGGATCCCCTCGCGAAGCTGGTCGAGCCTCTGCTCGGAGACGGGCCGAGCGGGCACGTGGAGGAAGTCTCCGAGCTGCGACTCGAAGTCGAGGCCCTCGCTCCTCCACGTCAGGAACGCGAGCGTGGAGTGGGCGAGCTGGTCGTAGTAGACGCGGCGGTCGTGCTCCTCCAACTCCGCGGCGCGCGCGCGCAACTCTGTCCAGCGATCGGACGCGGACCCATAGGTCGCGAACGACTCGGGCTCGAATTCGCCGGCGGCGTCCATGTTGAGTACCGCGAGCCCCGTCGTGTCTCCGCTCTCCCCCCGGTACAAAGAGTCGACCCCGAGGATCGCCCGGGTCACCTCCCGAGCGTGGTCGAGGGTGCGGACGCTCAAAGGGGCGTGGTCACTCGAATGGTTCATGCGGGTCGGCGGGTTGAGCGTCTTGGTGCGCTCCCAGCGGGAGACCCGAACGGGCCCGACGACGAAGCTCGTCGGCCACGAGCTTCACGGGAACAGACCCGTAGGAGAGGAACGCGTCGTGGAAATCCCGGAGCACGAACCTGTCGCGGAGCAGCCCCAGGAGGTCGGCCCGAAGCTCGTGAATCATGTCCGTCCCGACCAGATACATGAGCGCAGACCCCGGGAACATGCTGTTCTTGACCGACTCGGCCTCGGCCGCCGCTGGGCTCATGCCCGCGGAGTCCCGATAGAAGGCCGCGGCCTGGGTCAGCGACATGCGGCCATGATGGAGCTCGACATCCACGATGGCCCGGGCGCACATGCGGACCCGACCATAGTGCTCCGCAAACTGCTCCAGCTCGGAAAGCGCGCCCGCCTCCGCCATGAGATCGGTGGCGTAGCAAGCCCATCCCTCGGCCATGGTGCCACCACAGAACATGGCGATGCGTGAGGCACAGTCGATCGCGGCGACGCGTCCGACCCTCGAGGGCGACCGAAACGCATGCCAGTTCTGGACGTGGTGCCCCACCCCTCCGTGGTGGATGACGTGGTTGAGCTTGATGACCGAGTCGTTGTTCGCCCGCAGGAAGGCCTCGGTCTCCTCGGGTCCGAGCCCCGGGCCGAGCGGCGCCACCATGTACCGGTGCACGTCCGGGCGGCCGAACGCCGCCGGCGACCGGTAGAAGAGGAAGTACAGGTCGGGCGCCGCCGCTCGAGACCAGCCTGGTCGCTCGACGAACTCGATGGGGAAATCCGGCCAGGTCAGGAGCGCGCGCTCGAGCGCCACGGCCTTCATCTCTCGCCAGACTGCGGTGTAGCGGTCCCGATACGCACTCGGCGGCGGATGGCGATCGGAGAGCCGGGCGACGATGTCCTCCGGCGCTCCCCCCCCGAAATCCAGCGCGGCGGCCTCCAGCCACGAGCGCGTGCGTAGCATCTCGTCCCTCGCGTACGCGACGATGTCGTCGGCCGACCGGTCGAGGAAGTGGCCGTGGCGCAGGTAGCCGTCGAAGGCCGCAGCTCCGCACGCCACGTCCTCGCGTCCTCGCGGGAGGACCTCTCGTTCGAGATAGTCGGAGAAGTGCCGGAACGCTTCGACGGCCCCGGCCCGCGCTCGGGTCCAGGACGCCGAGCCGAGCATGGCCGCGCCCGCACCCGGATCCTCGACCCGGTCCAACCCCGCCTCGAGGAAGCGGACCCCTCCCCGGCATTCCCGGATCGCTCGGCGAGCCCACGCGGCCGGCGCGGTCCCGACATGCCCCCGAGCGTCCTCCAGAAACGCCGGGAGTGCGCGCATCCGGGCCTCGACCGCCTCCAGTCGCGTCTTCAAGGGCGCGTACGCCGACAGCAGCGGACCCATGAGCCCGAAGACGGCGTCCCCGACGTGAGCACTCGGATTGGAGAGCACATGTCCCGACTCGTACTCCCAGATCCTGAGCTCGAGGAAGCCACGGGCGAGCCGGTCGTCGAGCGCGGCGAAGCCCCCATCGTCCGAGCCTCCGCCGTCCGAGCCTCGGCCACCGAGCCCACAATCCGAACCGGACACTCGCTCCATGCCCGAGGGAGGTGCTTCCAGCACGCTTCGGAGGGCGTCGACGGTCGCTGACGCTTCTCCCTGGCCGAGCGGAGGGAGCCGGTGATCGTGCTCGTGAAGGCCGACGAACGTCGCGTCGACGGGGTGACGCGCGAAGTGGGTCTCGAAGAAACGGTCGATCCACGGGCTCGCGGGGGGTTCCTGGGCTCGGCTCATGTTCGGAAGATGGTGACGCACAGGGCTTCCGCCACCCGAATCCCAACTGGCCCAAGCGGCGCAGGCTCTTTAAACTGTGCGGTGTAGCCAGGACTCTGAGCGCGGCGTTGCCTCCCGACGCGGCCCGCGCTCAGCGTTCCGGCGAACTCGCGTGTCTATAAAGACTGAACGCGCTGTCCGCTCTTCGACGCTTTCCGAGGCACGAATGAACGTTCCCATCTCCGTAATGCTCGTCGCCGGGCTCCTCCTGCTCGGACTCGCCGGTGACGCCGGAGTCGAACCGCCGGAACGGCCGACCGTGGACCACATGGCCCTGCCGCTCGACCTGGGCCCCGAGGAAGTGAACGAGGTGATCGAGCAGTACTGCACGCGTTGTCACAGCGAGCAGCGACAGCGCGGCGGGCTCGTCCTCGAAGGATTCGAGGTCGAAGACGCGGTCGAGCACGCAGACATCGCCGAGCGCATGATCAAGAAGCTCCGGGCCGGCATGATGCCTCCGTCCGGAGCGCGGCGTCCCGAAGAGGCGGTCTTGGAAGAGCTCGTCGTCGAGCTCGAGACCCGGCTCGACAAGGCGTGGGAGAAGAACCCCGAGCCTGGCACCCGCGTCTTCCAGCGACTCAATCGAGCCGAGTACACGGCCGCGGTCCAACACCTGCTCGGTCTGCGGGTCGATGTCTCGAGCTTCCTCCCGCTCGACACCAAGAGCGCGAATTTCGACAACATCGCCGACGTTCAGATGCCGTCGACCACCGTCGTCGAAGGATACCTGCGGGCGGCGGGCCAGATCGCCCGCCTCGCGCTCGGCGACCCCGACGCGGAGATCGGCAACACCATCTACCGCATGCCGCGCATCGCCTCTCAGAAGGAGCAGGTTGAGGGCGCGCCGTTCGGAACGCGCGGGGGGTTGTCGGTGGTTCACAACTTCCCCGCCGATGGCAAGTACGTCTTCCACATCATGCCGTACAACGCGGTCGAGGGTGAGGTGTTCGGACGCACGTACGGCACGGAGCACATCGAGATCTCGGTCGACGGGCAGAGGGTCGCGTTGCTCACGATCGACCGCTGGATGCACGAATCCGAGCCGTCGGGCCTGAACGTTCGCACCGATTCGATCCAGGTGTCGGCCGGTCCGCATCGAGTGACGGCGGCCTTCGTGAAGCAATTCGAGGGAGACCTCGACGACCTCATCCGGCCGATCGATCACACGCTCGCCGATGGTCAGATCGGAATCGGGTACGGGGTGACGACGCAGCAGCATCTGCAGCGGATGACGATTCTCGGGCCCTTCGAGGTCACGGGCGTCTCCGACACGCCTACGCGCAACTTCATTTTCAGTTGTCGGCCGACCGCACCGGCGGAGCAACGGCCCTGTGCGCGCAGCATCGTCTCGCGTTTGGCTGAACGGGCCTACCGGCGTGACGTCACCGACGGGGACGTCGACAGCCTGATGCGCTTCTACGATCAGGGCGCGAGCGCCGAAGGCTTCGAGGGCGGCATTCGACTCGCGCTCCAGGCGACCCTTGCGAGCCCGCACTTCATCTTCCGATTCGAAGAGGCCCCGGAGGGCGTGGAGCCCGGCGAGATCTACCAGATCGCGGACACGGACCTCGCCTCGCGGCTCTCCTTCTTCATCTGGGGCTCACCTCCGGACGAAGAGCTCGTCCGGCTCGCTGACGAAGGTGACCTCTCGGACGACGACGAGCTGGAGCGTCAGGTCGCCAGGATGCTCGACGACCCGAAGGCCGACGCGCTGGCCAGCCGTTTCGCGGCGCAGTGGTTGCGACTTCAGGACCTCGAAAAGATCCGTCCGGACGCTTTGAGCTACCCGTACTTCGACGAGACGTTGGCCGAAGCGATGTATCGTGAGACGGAGCTTCTCTTCGACTATATCCGCGAGGAAGACCGCCCCATCACGGATCTGCTCACGGCAGACTACACATTCGTAAACGAGCGGCTGGCTCGGCACTACGGCATTCCGGGCGTGCTCGGAACCGAGTTCCGGAGGGTTCAATACCCGAACGATCGCCGACGCGGCATCCTCGGTCACGGGAGCGTGCTGACGCTCACGTCGCACGCCGGACGTACCTCGCCGGTGCTTCGCGGCAAATGGGTCATGGAGGTCCTCATGGGCTCCCCGCCGCCCCCGCCGCCGCCGAACGTCCCAGAGCTCGAGGCGACCGAGGGGGCCGAGGATGGGCGCTTCCTCACCGTGCGGGAGCAGATGGAGATGCACCGGGCGAACCCGGCCTGCTCCTCCTGTCACAACGTCATCGACCCCATCGGACTCGCGTTCGAGAATTTCGATGTCGACGGCTCGTGGCGGGCTCGGGACCGAGGCAACCCGGTCGATCCGGCCTCGGAGCTCTACGACGGTACGCCGATCAACGGCGTATCCGACCTGAGAAGCGCGATCCTGAAGCGGCCGGAGGTCTTCTACCGCATATTCACCGAGAACATGATGGCCTACGCGCTCGGCCGACGCGTGGAGCCTTTCGATCAGCCGGCGATCCGGCAGATCACGCGCGACGCGGCCGAGCAAGAGTATCGACTCTCCGCATTCGTGAGGGGGGTCGTGACCACGCCCGCCTTCCGCTCCAGCCGCGCTGCGGCGCCTGCGGTGGCCGTAGCGCCGGTGACGCAGTCCGGCGCGAACTAGTTCAGCACAGACACGAACCCGACACGACGATCACCTCGACGAGGCTTTAGACAATGGACTTCATCACCGGCAAGCACATCTCGCGACGGACGATGCTCAAAGGCATGGGCGCATCCGTCGGCTTACCGCTCCTCGACGCGATGGTCCCCGCTTCCCGCCCGCTCGCAATGACGGAGGCCGGAAAGGCCGCCGACTCGACGCGTCTGGTATGCATCGAGAACGTGCACGGGGCCGCGGGCTGCAACGACCTCGGCGCCGAGCTGGGTCTTTGGGCTCCGAAGGAGGAGGGCAAGAACTTCGACCTCTCTCTGAGCAGCATGAAGCCGCTCGAGCCCTTCCGTAAGTACCTGACGATCGTCAGCGATACCGATTCTCGCATGGCCGACGCATTCTCCCCCGCGGAGATCGGTGGCGACCACTTCCGCACGGCAGCCGTCTTCCTCACGCAGGCGCACCCGAAGCAGACGCAGGGCTCGGACGTGCACGCCGGGACGTCGTTCGACCAGATCTACGCCAAGTCGATCGAGGGCGAGACGCCGATCCCCTCCATGCAGCTCACGATCGAGAACGTGGACCAGGCCGGTGGCTGCGCGTACGGATACTCGTGCGTGTATACCGACACGATCTCGTGGGCGTCTCCGACGCAGCCGCTTCCGATGATCCGCGATCCGCGGGCCGTATTCGAGCAGATGTTCGGCGCGGGCGGCACGCCCGAGCAGCGCGCCGAGCGCCTCGCCACCGATCGGAGCATCCTCGACTGGGTCATGAGCGAGATGTCGGGGCTGCGCCGAGACCTCGGGCCGGCGGACCGTCAGCGCCTCGACCTGTACTCGACGAACATTCGTGAGCTCGAGCAGCGCATCCAACGCATCGAGGCGCAGAACGCGAGCGGTGAGGAGCGCGAGATCCCGGAGGCGCCGGTCGGCGTGCCCGACGACTTCGCGGAGCACATGCGCCTGATGTTCGATCTCCAGGTGCTCGCGTTCATGTCCGATACGACGCGCGTCTTCTCCCTCAAGATGGGCCGGGATGCGTCGCCTCGGGTCTACCCCGAAAGCGGTTCGGACAGTCCGTTCCACGCTGCCTCGCACCACGGTGGGCGTGAGGAGCGCGTGAAGGACTTCGCCAAGATCAACGAGTATCACGTCTCCATGATCCCCTACTTCCTCGAGAAGCTCGCGGCCACGACGGACGGCGACGGCACGCTGCTCGACAAAACGATGCTCATGTACGGCTCGGCCATGGCCGACTCGAACCTCCACAACCACATCCGTTGCCCGCTCTTCCTGGTCGGCGGCGCCAACGGCTTGGTCGAAGGTGAGCGTCACATCCGGGCGACGCCGGGCACCCCCATGGCCAACGTCATGCTGGACCTGCTGCAGAAGCTCGGCGTGAACGAAATCGAGAGCTTCGGAAACAGCACGGGCACGTTCGCGATCTAAACACCGATCGGGGCTCGCGCCCCGGGGACTTGTACATGTCGATGAAGAACACTCCAGTGAGGCTGGCGTCGATCCTCGGATTGAGTCTCGTCCTCGCGGCCGCGACGCCCTTCGAGTCGCCTGTCGCGGACGCGGCGCAGGCCGCGGACGCGGATCGGGTCCGGACGCTTCTGCAGCAAGGTGCGGACGCGAACGCGGCGCAGGCGGACGGCCTGACGGCCATGCATTGGGCGGCGCTGAACGACGACAAGGAGATCCTGGATCTTCTGATGTACGCCGGAGCCAACCTCAAGCCGTTGACGAGGGTCGGTGGATACACCCCGCTCCACCTGGCGGCCCGCTCCGGGCACCCCATGATCGTGGCTGCGCTTCTCGAGGCTGGCGCAGACGCCAACCGGTGGACGGACACCGGAGTCACTGCCCTTCACTTCGCGGCCCAAGCGAACGACGCGGCTTCCGTGCGCGCGCTCGTGCAGCACGGTGCCAAGATCGACGCAGCCGACGTCTTCAAGGGGCGCACGCCCCTGATGTTCGCCGCCTCACGCGATGCTTCGAGCGCGGTCGCGACCCTGCTCGAGCTCGGAGCCGATCCGTCGATCCAGACCGAGCTGACGGACTACGTCGCTCGTGAGGAAGCCGACGACGATGACCGGGCGCGTCGCTCGCGCGTCCGCGCAGCCGAGCTCGGTGAGGAGCCCCGGGGTGACCCGCGCTTCGTGCCGCAGGCACAACAGCCAGACACGGCGAATGCCGACAACACGGGCGCGCCCGACGAAGAGAAGGCCGAAGACAAGGAAGAGAAGAAGGAGGAGGAGCCGCCGGTGAGGGTGCTCTCGTCGATCGAGCAGATTGGTGTGCAGGGTGGATTCACGGCGCTCCATTACGCCGCGCGTCAGGGTCACCTCGAGAGCGCGAAGCTCCTGCTCGACGCCGGTGCCGATATCGATCATCAATCGGGCGGCGACAACTCCAGCCCTCTCCTCGTCGCGGTCATCAACGGCAATTACGACCTCGCACGGGTGCTACTCGAGCGGGGTGCGGACCCGAACCTCGTCAGCGATGACGGGGTCGGACCACTCTTCGCCACGCTGAACATCGAGTGGTCACTCCGGACCTGGTACCCACAGCCGCAAGCGTTCCGTGTGCAGGAGACGTCGTATCTCGACCTCGTGGACGCGCTGCTCGCCGCGGGCGCGGACCCGAACGCACGCACCAACACGCACGTGTGGTACGCTGCGTACAACGCGGGCCGAATGGGCGTCGACTTCACGGGCGCGACCCCTTTCTGGCGGGCTGCGTACGCGACCGACGTCGAGGCGATGCGTCTGCTCCACTCCTACGGCGCCGACCCCGACATATGGACGACCAAGTTGCCGAGCCGCCGACGCTCGTTCTTCGCCGATCCGGATGAAGACGAAGAGGAAGATGAGGATCCGTCGGGCTTGGCTCCCGTTCCGGACGGCGGCCCAGCGGTCCACCCGATCCACGCCGCGTCCGGGGTCGGCTTCGGGACGTCCCGAGTAGCGCAGCAGCACCGGAGCGTACCGGGTGGATGGCTCCCCGCGATGAAGTACTTCGTCGAGGAGCTCGGCGTCGACCCCAACCTGCGCGACATGGACGGCTATTCGCCGGTCCATCATTCGGCTGCGCGTGGCGACAACGAAACGATCTTGTACCTCGTATCACGGGGCGCCGAAGTCACGTTGGTGAGCAGACGCGGTCAGACGACCGCCGATATGGCCAACAGCCCGGAACAGCGTGCACAGCCGCACCCGGCGACGATTGCGCTCCTCGAAAAGCTCGGCTCCAAGAACAATCACAACTGCCAGTCGTGCGGCACCGGATCGTCCGGCGGCAACTAGAGACGATCGCAGAACGCCACGACGGATTCGGAGTGAAGGTATGAAGCGATGGGTCGCCTTGGGCGCCCTGAGCCTGCTCGTGGTGCTTCCCCGGGCCGCGAGCGCACAGGACACAGAGTGGAACCGGTACACCCTCGAGGACCTCGGGGGTGTATTCGTTCGCATGGACGTCGCGGAGGAATGCCAGCCCGCCGGCGTGTCGGCGGCCGACTTCGAGGCCGACGTGTCGCTCGCTCTCATCGAGTCCGCGGTCGGCGTACTCACGATGGAAGAGATGTTGGCACATCCGGCGCATCCGGAGCTTCGCGTGACAATCGATTGCGCTGCCGGCGGGAACGCGAACGGTGCCGCCATTGCGTACTCCGTCGAGCTCCGCGTCCAGCAGGCCGCCCAGATGCTGCGCGACACGCAGATCACGCTTCCCGAAGCGGTCACATGGTTCACATCGAACGTCGGCGTGACGAGCGGCGGTGCCGCTTCCGATGCGGTCGGCTCGACCCTGATGGAGCAGGTCGAGGCCTTCTCGACCGCGTGGTCCGAGATCAACCGGGACGCAGGCGGCATCTGATCGCTCGCTCCAGCACACAAGGAGACCGCATGGCCCGCACGACCAGCGTCCTCGGATCCGCATTCCTGGCTGCGACCCTCCTCATGGGCGTTGCTCCGACTCCGGCATCGGCCACGTGGTCGGTCATCGCAGTGGACGCGAGCACGGGTCGGGTCGTCGTTTCGTCCGCGACGTGCGTCGCGCAAGAGCGGCTCCTCGGCTTTCCCGCCAAGGGACTCATGGACATACAGGCCATCGTGGTGCCGGGGGTCGGAGTCGCGGCCGCACAGGCCGGAGTGGACCGGACGCGCGAGAACCAGTCGCTGATCTACCAGCAGCTGAAGGAAGGCACGGACCCTCGCCTGATCCTCGACATGCTCCGAGCCGATCCGAACATCGAGCGCCGTCAGTTCGGTATCGTGGACATGCAGGGACGATCGATCGGCTTCTCGGGAAGTGGCAATAGCGCCGCTTCACTCTCGGTTCAAGGGCGCGTGCCCGGGACCGACATCTACTACTCCGTGCAGGGCAACATCCTCGCCTCCGACGCGGTGGTGAGGAACGCCGCGCGCGCCCTGGAACGCGCCCCAGGCGACGTGGTCGACAAGGTCATGGCGGCCATGGAGGCCGCCGACGCCGCCGGAGGCGATCGTCGTTGCACATGCGATACGGAGCCGGTCCCGGACGCGCCGTGCGACGGTAGGAACGCGCATGTCGCGTACATCCTCGCAGCCGATCCGGAGAACCCCGAAGGCTCTTCGTTCAACGACGGCGACTACTCCCTGTTCATCGACGTGACGGACCAGAACATCCAGTCCGACGAGAACGGCAACCCGGTCGTCACCCTGCGCATGCGGTACGACGCATGGAAGGCCCGGAGCGGCTGACCCGCGCTCGATTGTCGACTTCTCGAACCACAGCCCCACCCCGAGAACCACCGTGATCCACAGCATTCGTGTCTTCGCGTCCTGCGCGCTCCTGACCCTCGCCGCGTGCGCTGGTGACGTCTCCGAAACGTCGAACGCGGACACCGCACCGACCGATATCCCCGCCGATCAGCAGATCCGTACGGCTGACCCCTTCGCGCGTGGATACAGCGAGAGCGACTTCCCAAGGGTGAAAGAGCTCGCGCCCGGGGTGTACTCGTACGAGCAGCTCCGCTCCGCTGGTGAAGAGATGTTCACGACGGTCAGCATGTTCGTCGTGACGGACGACGGTGTCTTGGTCGCCGACGGACAGGGCAGCGTCGAGGAGACGGCGCGACTCGTCGAGTACATCGGCCAGCTCACGGACCAGCCGATCACGACCGTCGTGGTCGCATCCGATCATGGCGACCACACGGCCGGGAACTCCGCCTTCCCCGAGGGCGTGGACTTCATCGCGCATCCGACCTCCGCGGCTGCGCTCGAAGCGATGGCGGCCAACCGGCGGGGCGACACCCCCCCGGTGCCGCTCGCCACCCGTACGGTGGACGACGAGATCCTGATCGACATGGGGGGGAGGCAGATCCACGTGCTCTTCCTCGGTCGAGCGCACACCGGAGGAGACCTGGTGGTCTACCTGCCCGAAGAGAAGATCATGTTCATGAGCGAGGCGTATCTGCACCGGATCTTCCCGGCGATGAGAAGCGCGTTCCCCTCCGAGTGGGTCGCGATGATCGAAGCTGCGCAGGCCATGGACGTCGACATGTACGTGCCGGGCCACGGTTTCGTCGACGACCCGTCGATCCTGGAGGACGAGCTGGAGATCTTCCAGGGCGCCATCCGAAGCGTCATCGCGCAGGCCCGCCTTCTTCACGAGGAGGGGTACGGCGTCGAAGACGCGCAGCAGCAGGCTTTCTTCGGGGATCTCGAGGAGTGGACCCTCCGCGAGAGCCAGGGGGATCGCGCCATACAACAGGTCTACGCAGAGCTCGACGGCGAGCTGCCGGAGCCCGGTCGATGAGCACGCTCCATCCCTCCATCATCCTGGACGCTCGGGGCCGCGCCGGGAACGATCCCATCTTCACGCTGAACGCGGACGCTCGTCGACGCGCGGCTGCGGGCGAGTCGATTCTCAACGCGACGCTCGGCGCGCTCATGGACGACGAAGGCAAGCTGTGCGCCATGCCGACGGTCCTCGAAACGCTACAGCGCTTCCAAACGGCACAGGCGGCCGGCTACGCGCCCATTTCAGGCCTACCCGCGTATCGCGAGGCCGTGATCCGTGAGCTGTTCGGAGACGGGGAGCTCGCGTCCCAAGCCGTTGCGGTCGCGACGCCCGGCGGGACGGGTGCCGTGTACGCGGCGGTCGTGAACTTCCTCG
>Ga0224512_10001455_pt1 | contig 22759 bp, 27 predicted proteins | sample SF_May12_sed_USG_4_FD_169103 | JGI IMG/M metagenome (GOLD analysis project Ga0224512, IMG submission 169103) | Sediment microbial communities from San Francisco Bay, California, United States - SF_May12_sed_USGS_13 | ecosystem: Environmental > Aquatic > Marine > Sediment | place: USA... | reverse complement strand
CGTCTGCCACCCTGGGCTGCCTTGGGAGGGCCTGCGGTAATCGTCGTCGGCATCGGCGTGTTCAAGCTGACCCGGTTCCTGAGGGACTACCCGGTATCGTCACCCACCGAAGCCGCCGATGCCTAGTCAACCGTCGGTCGACGTCGACCGCCTCATCCACGAACCGGCGCGCCTCGCAATCATGACCAACCTATTCGTCGTGGAGAACGCCAACGCCACTTACCTGCTCCAACAAACCGGACTCACCTGGGGCAACTTGGGTTCTCACCTGGCGAAACTCGAAGATGCGGAATATGTGGACATCGTCAAGGGGTACAAGGGAAAACAGCCGCAGACAACCATCGCCCTGACCCCCCAAGGTCGTACAGCCCTCGTCCTGTACAGGGAACAGTTGCTGGCAACCCTCGCTCCGGTTGCCGAGTAAGGGCCCGAAAGGGTCCATCAGTACATGGCGTTCATGGCATCGAGCGCCCCGGTCACACCGCCCGTCACTAGCGAATTCGCACCGACGCTCCTACTAGCGACGATCCCCGGTTGCGTGGTTGCCGGCGTGGAAGGGCCGGAACGCGACACGCGCACCAGGACCGGCACAACGGTCAAAAGGATCAGTGCAATCACTACGATCAACGCGAGAATGCGAACCGTTTTCCCGAAGCGGGGCACGGCATCCGAACGAGTTCCATCGGACCAGTCTGGCTGCACAATTGCACAATATCGCCAACCTGAACCCAGGCAGACGAAATCAGCGGCAGGGGCCGGCGGCGGGCCATCAGGCGGAGTCGGGCTGCGGATCGTACGGTACATACCTTTCCATCTCCGAGTGGTTCCGAAGAGGGCTTCCTTCTTCACCGGGCTAGATCGGCAGGGCTCCCCAATCAGACGCTCCTCTGAAACCGGCAGATCCCTGCGAAGTAACACCACATCACAAATATCGCACACTGCCTGACATGAGTCCCCCATCGATTCCTCGGCAAGGAGGGATGCCCCCAGAACAGGATTGCCCCTGGCCTGCCGCCGCGGGAGGCGCAGCCACCGCTTGACGGTCCGCGGAGGGAGTGGGATTCGAGGCCTCGGTCGGGCCTTAACCCCACAGTAGTTTTCTGGACAAGCCTCTGGTTACTGTCTACTTCCGTCCAGACCATTGGCGGTCTCTACCGACGGTATTGGCGCCGGTGATCGAGTTCCACTTAGACCCGTCGAGTTCGTCGGCTGACGGATGCCCTGGCGCCGGAATGGCTCCGAGTCTGCCTGGCGTCGACCCGCTACTGATTGAAACCAGATCAGCCTTCGAAGCCTCGATAGTTGTGCTTCGTGAGCGACCGCGGATCGACCAGGTTGTCGCGATTTCCGAACGCCCATACCCCTTCACCGCCCGTCGTGGATCAACCCTTTCTCACTGCGCCGGTGTGCGTCCGGCAGGGCCTGGGACGGGGTTCACAGTGCAAAAACCTCCGCCGTTTCACCGCCGCGGCTCCCAACGGAAGACCCGAACGCCGATCACCAGCCCGACAAGCCCCCATGCGGCCAGGACCAGGACGTCGCTCCAGTCAAACGCGAACGGAGCTCCGTAGAAGCCGGCAAGCATCGCTTCAGTGAAGTGCCTGACCGGGAACCAAGAGCCGACAACACGGACCCACTCCGGGGCGTTTGCTTCGATCGGGATGAAGATCCCTGACAGGAACAGCAGCGGCAGGATGATCGTGTTCACAACGGCGGGAGCAGCTTCAGCGTTCGGCACGATCGCCGTGGAGGCGAGGCCAAGCGCGGCGAAGGTCAGCGCGCCGACGAGTACGACGGCGCCGAACCTCGCCAGCTGGAGTCCGTGCGGTATGTCTGCCCCGTAAACGATCGCGCCGAACGCCGCAGTGAGCACCACGAGAAGAACCGCCACGAAGATAGCGTGGACAACGCGCCCGGATAGGTACGCCCAGCTGGGCAACGGGGTTCCCCGCGTCCGCTTGAGGATCCCCAAGTCCCGTTGGAACGTGACCGATATGGCGAGGTTCGTGTAACACGCGGTGATGACCGAGAACGCCGCCATCGCCGCGACGTAGTAGCTCGACAGGTTGATGAACACACCGTTGGTGACCTCGACGTCCCCACTCCCCAGCAGCGCAGTGAAGATCACCAGGAACATCAGCGGGAAACCCAACGTGAACAGGGCGGACGCCGGGTTCCGCCAGAACGTCTTGTTCGTGAACCGAACCTGCCGCAGCACTAATGCGAGATCTCTCATTCGGTGCCCGCCTCTCCCCCGGTGAGCTCGAGGTATACATCCTCGAGCGTGGGCCGGACGACCTCGAGCCCTTCTAGCTCCAGCCGGTGCTTGGTCGCCCACGAAGTCAGCCGGTGCAGGGCCGGCGTCGGCTCGGAGGTGAAGAGCACGTATGTTCCGTCCTCAGTGCGAGTCGTGTGCTCAGACTCGGGTGGCGCACCAGCGCCGGCCGACAGCCGAAACCGGATGACCGTGCCGGCCAGGTGCCTGTCACCGAGGGTCGCCGGCACACCCTCGGCGACGATTCTGCCCCTGGAGATCACGGCAAGGCGGTCGGCCAGATTCTGCGCCTCGTCCATGTAGTGCGTGGTGAGGAAGACCGTCTTTCCGAGCGCCGCCAGGTTCCGCACGATCTCCCATGCGTTGCGCCGGGCGCCCGGATCGAAGCCCGACGTCGGCTCGTCAAGAAATAGAAGCTCGGGATCCCCGGCCAGGGCGATCGCCACATCGAGCCGTCTTTGCTGCCCGCCGGACAGCCTGGCGACCTTCGCATCGCGCTTGTCCGTGAGGCCAACGATCTCGATCACTTCGGCGGCCGGCCGACGGTGCGGGAAGTACCCAGCGTAGAGCTCGACAGTTTCACCCACCGTTAGGTATGGGTCCACGCCGGTCGACTGGAGCACGATCCCCAGCCGTTCCTTCAGCGCCCTCTCGTGCCTGGCCGGGTCGTGCCCGAGTACGCGCACTACTCCCGCCGACCCGTCCCGGAAACCTTCCAGGATCTCGAGGGTGGTGGTTTTGCCGGCGCCGTTGGGGCCGACCAGCGCGAAAACCTCCCCATGCTCCACCGCCAATGAGATACCCGCGACCGCCTCGACGTTCCCGTAGCTCTTATGAAGATCCCGGACGACGATCGCGACGGCGGCCATGCCGAAGAAGCCTAATGGCGAGGCCTCCATGTCCTACGCGGTCGCTCTTGGCGTTCAGGTCCAGGTCGACTGGCGCAGTAACGTCGCGAGGCCTCGATAGTCACCCCGGCCCGTCGCTAGATCCGGCAACTCGGGCAGGCACTTTTGCGGAGGGAGTGGGATTCGAACCCACGGTGGGGCGTGAACCCCACAGCAGTTTTCAAGACTGCCACCTTCGTCCGCTCGGTCATCCCTCCAGGGCGGCCGCACTGCCGCCTACAAAGTACAAAGTACTAGGTACCAAGTACGACGCCGGGCAGAGCCCGGCGTCTGAGCGGAGGGAGAGGGATTTGAACCCTCGAGGGAGCGTGAACCCCCTACACGCTTTCCAGGCGTGCGCACTAGGCCAGACTATGCGATCCCTCCAACAGCGACTTAGTGTAAAGCGACATGGACCATGCCCCACTCGAATCGGCCATGCGGGGTGCCCTGGAGGAAGCGGCCCGGGCACCGGCCCACGGCGACGTGCCGATCGGTGCCCTCCTGCTCGACTCGGCCGGCAACGTCGTTGCTTCCGACCACAACCGGCGCGAAGAACTCCAGGACCCCACCGCCCACGCCGAGATCCTGGTCCTCTCGGCCGCCGCCCGGGGCCGTGGAGACTGGAGATTGACGGAACACACGCTGGTCGTGACCCTCGAGCCCTGCGCCATGTGTGCCGGGGCGGCAGTGTGGGCGCGCCTCGGTCGCATCGCCTTTGGTGCTCCAGATCCAAAGACGGGAGCGGCCTGGAGCCTCTACAACATCCCCCAGGATCGCCGCCTCAATCACCATATCGAACTGGTGGGAGGGGTCCTCGAAGAGGAATGCGGAGCCCTTCTGAGCGGCTTCTTCGAGCAGCGGCGGAGCTAGACCTCGACGGGGTCCCTACGCACCGGACAGGTCATGCACCGGGGGCCGCCTCTCCCCCGCGGCAACTCGTAGGAGGGTATCCGATGGACCGTGATCCCCGCCCCTTCGAGGACCTCGTTGGTGGCGACGTTCCGTTCGTACGCCACCACCTCGCCGGGAGCCAGCGCAAACGTGTTGTTAGCGTCGTTCCATTGCTCCCGCTCGGCCTGGACGCTCTGGAGCGGAGGTTCGATCGAGCGAATGTTGGAGAGCCCGGTTGCCCACTCCAATCCGGCGAGTAGGTCCGGGGTTTCAACAACCTTGAGATGGCCGTCGGCTCCCGGGGTCACCTCCAGTGAACGCACCTGCTGCCTGATCTTTGGATACAGAACGACGGCATCGACATCGACCATGGTCACCACTGTGTCGAGATGCATGGTGCTCCGCCCTTTTGGCAGTTCCACCGCCAGGATCCGATCGACCACGTGTTGCTCGAACAGCCGGGCAGCCAGGGCGGCCGCGCCCGAAGGCGTGGTCCGTTCCGAGATTCCGATCGCCAGCCCCCGCTCGGCCAGGACCAGGACATCACCACCCTCCACAGAGGCCGGGTAGTGCTCACCCGGCTGGTCGCCGAACCAGATCGGCGTGCCGGCGAAGAGGGAATGGAGACCGTAGATCAAGCGAAGGAGGTCCGTTTCTCGTTGTCGTACCGAACGGTTCATTGGGCTGAGGATGACACCGTCGCCCACCCACACGGATGAATCCCTCATGAAGACCGCATTTGGGAGCGGCGCCAGAATGAAATCGTCGGGACCATGCAAAGAGGCGACCAGACCCTGCGTCTCGCCCACCTCTGCCAGCGTGACTCCTCCGATGAGGTGACGCACAAGCTCCGGTACCGGCAGCTCGACTAGAAAACGACGAACCCGATCGGCCAGGCGTCGCCCGCACAGATCGTCGTTGACATGTGCCTCGACAAACTCAAGCGCGACTTCCTGGTCGGTGAGCACTTCCTCCAGGAGCAAGGACAAATGCAATACTTGCGCCCCGGATGCAGCGATGGTCGCGCTGAAGGCATCGTGCTCCTCACGCGCCTTCTCGACCCACACCAACTCGTCGAAGAGCAACTCGTCCTTGTTGCCAGGAGTCAAACGATGGAGCTCCAGATCAGGTCGGTGCAGGATCACCGCCTGCAAGCGACCGACCTCCGAACGAATCCCGCCAACCACTTGTCACTCCTCGCCTCGCCCCTTCCATTCTGTCATCCTCCGCCCGCTTCGGAGGGGGCCTCACGATACAATCCGCACTCCGGAGGGATCGCATAGTCCGGCCTAGTGCGCGGCACTCGAAATGCCGTAGGGCGTTTACCCGCCCTCGAGGGTTCGAATCCCTCTCCCTCCGCAAAGACGCCGGGCGTCGTCTTTGGTGCTTGTAAGGCGGGCAGCGGATAGCGATTGGCGAATAGCTAGCATTGGCCTCGATCGTGCTAGGCGGGGCGCTAGGGGTGCCCTGTACCCGAAAACCTCTACATGCGGGGCCGAATCCCTGCCCGAGGGTGGTCGCCATCCGGGTCGGCACTGAGCACGCAGCGTTGAAGGCCGGGTCCTGCGCGGCGGGGCCTCGTGAATCGGGTCAGGTCCGGAAGGAAGCAGCCCTAAGCGTCCGGTCCCGGGTGCCGCAGGGGCGCCTGGCCGGAGCCGGCGACTTGGGAAGCGCCGGGTAGCGGCATTCGACGGCAGGTGCACGGTCAAGAAGGGCTCAGCTTCGCTGAGCCGTACTCTGTCTTTGGTAAATCGACGGCGACCGAGGGTTGCGAGAAGGGTGGCGGGGCGGCGACGAGTAGCGGGTTACCGCTTGGCGAGCAATGCGCCGTAGACAAAGCCGAGCGGACCCATCCGCCAGATGTCCTCGACCTCCATAGGGCTCGGGATGAACAGCTCTTCCGGAGGGGGCAGGTTGTCCAGCGACCGGTGCAAGTAGGTATATTCCCGGCGCGCCCCGACCGCTGCCCCCGCCAGTGGCAGAATCACTGCAGAACCGGCTCGATGGACGGCTGCGGCCAACGCCCCGATCGGCCGTCCCAATCCGATCACCACTGCTTTGCCGCCTGGGCGTAGCACCCGGTTGATTTCACGCAGCGTGTCGGGGATCGACGTGAGGTTGCGAAACACGTATGCCGAGAAAACCCCGTCAAAGGACCCATCGCCAAATGGCAGCGCCTCGCCCACGGCCACCACCCTGGTGGAAGCAGGATTGAGCGCCAACATCTCGGGTACCGGATCCAGGGCGACAACGTCACGGTCCCCGAACACCGTCAGGGCAGCTCCCGTCCCTGCTCCCAGGTCGAGCAGCTTACCGGGCGGAAGCCGGTCGGCACCCCGGCGGCGCCAGGCCTGCTCTCTGCCCAGCGAGAGAAGGCGGTTGAGGGTGTCGTAACGACCGGCGATCCCGGTAAAGACCTCCCGGCCAAGGGCCCGCTCATTCACGGCGAGATGGCGTCGAAACCAACGTACGGCTGGAGAGCGGCGGGAATCCGCACCGAGCCGTCGGATTGCTGATGGTTCTCGATGATGGCGAGCACCGTGCGCGAGCTCGTTACGACCGTGCCGTTGAGCGTGTGTACCAACCGGGTGCCCGTTTCGTCTCGGAACCTCGCCCGGAGGCGGCGCGCCTGATAATCGGTGGTATTCGAGCACGAGGTGATCTCCCGGAAGGTCTCTTGCGAGGGCAGCCAGACCTCGATGTCGTACTTCTTGGCGGCGGAGGCACCCAGATCACCGGCCGCCACGTTCACCACCCGATACGGAAGCTCTAGGGCCTGGAGGAGCTGTTCTTCGATCGAGAGCATGTACTCGTGTTCCTCCCACGAGTCTTCGGGATGACAAAACGAGAACATCTCGACCTTGTCGAACTGGTGCATCCGGAAGATCCCCCTCGTGTCCTTTCCGTACGTGCCCGCCTCGCGGCGGAAACAGGTAGAGAACCCGGCGTAGCGAACCGGGAGTTCTTCGGTGTCGAGTATCTCGTCGAGATGTAGTGCGGCCAGCGATACTTCAGAAGTGCCGACCAGAAAGAGCTCATCGCGCTCAACCGCGTAGACCTGGTCATGATCGGTCGGGAAGAAGCCCGAGCCGAACAGCGCCTCTTCGCGAACCAACACAGGAGGAACCACCGGCGTAAAGCCTTCAGCGGTAAGCCGATCCATGGCGAACCGCACCAACCCCAGCTCGAGCAGAGCGGCTTCACCTTTCAAGTACGCGAACCGCGAGCCGGACAATCTGGCGGCCCTTTCGATATCGATGATGCCGAGCGATTCGCCAAGATCCTGATGATCGCGCACTTGGAACTCGAATACGGCTGGAGTCCCCCAACGGCGGACTTCGACAGCATCTTCCTCGGTGGTGCCGTCCGGAGCAGATTGGTGCGCCATGTTGGGCACGTTGATCCACAGATCGTGGAACCTCTCGTCGAGCTCATCGGCCTCAGCAAGGAGTCGTTTGTAGGCTTCGGCCAGTAGACCGGCGTCGTCGATAGCCTTCTGGCGGATCTCTCCCGAGAGGGAGGGGATCTCTTTGCCGGCCAGTTTTTGTTCGGCGCGGACCCGCTCGGCCTCACTTCTCACCGTCCGCCGCTGCTCATCCAGATCGACCAGAACGTCCACGTCGATAGCGGTGTTGCGGCGACGAAGGGCATCTCGCAAGGCGCCGGGGGACTCTCTCAGTACGGCCAGATCGATCATTCTGCCCCGGATGCTACTGCTGGAGTGCCCTGTTGATCGCCCCTTGCTCCTCAGGCGACAAAGCCTCCTCGGGGACACCGGCCGCAATCCTCTTCAAGTAGAACGACGTCTCGGTACGGGAGACGAGGACGCTCACGACCAGACCGCTCCCTTCATCGTCCAACAACGCTATGGACCGCGAGCGAGCCCCGCCCACATCGTCATATGCGTCGTAGCTGATCACGCCGGACCGACGGAGAGTGGTCACGGACAGTTGCTCGAGACGGAGCACACGCTGCTGGAGATCGGCAATCGCAGCATCGTGCAAACCCAACTCGTTTTCAATTCGATGTAGGAGGTCGTATAGCTCGTCGTCTCCCAGCGGCACCCGGGACACGGCCTGTTTCAGGTTGACTACTTCCCAAGCCATCCAGGCAACCCCCACCGCCAGCACCACGACGATGATCCACAACCCCGTGTTCATGCCGGCTCGTTGACGAAGAAGGGCAACTCACGACGGTTGTTGTCGGTATCCACCTCGCCGTCCACGAACTGGATACCAATGGTTGCGACGAGCTGCTCTCCAGAAGTCACCGCCACATCGGCGAACTCAACGGTCACGCTGTTACCTGCCTCCAAATCCGCCAGGCTCTCGGAGCGCTCTTCCAACATCGTGCCCTCCGGCCCCTGCAGGAGAAGCGAAACCATCACATTCTCTTCATCTCTGTTGCCTTGGTTCACCACCACGACCTGGATCAGAAGGGTCTCCGTATTGGGCAGAATCGGCGCACCGTCGGTCACTCCGCCCGTCTCCTCCGGATCGAGCCGGACCGTGGCAATTGCCAGATCGCGGCTGAGCACCAGCCCCTCGGATCGAGACGCAATCCCGGCCAGACGCTCGGCGTAGGTCAAGGACGACAAAGCGACCGACAGATACCCCACATCGGGATACTCGCCGATCTCCACGTCGGTTTCGCTTCGCAATTTGTCCGCTTGCTCAACGAAGCGCGCATACGCTCGGTCGCCAACCTCGAGATCGACGAGGACGTCTGCCAGGTTGCCGATCGCGACCAAGCTGGCGGGAGTGTCAACCACCTCCAACAGCGCGTCCTCGAAACTCGTCAAACCGTTCTCCCACGACGTAGCAGCCAGCGAGAGAGCGGCATCGGCCCCCGCCGCGGAAGGTGGTGCTTCCACCAACCCCAGCCGGGTCGTAGCACTGCTCGCAGCCTCAACGATCTGCGTCATCAAGGTCATCAACTGGTCCCGATCGAGGATCTGTAAGCCGGAAATCACCTGGCCTTTGAATTCGACCGACTGGTCGCTGTGCTCCAGCGCCACCGCCCGAGCCTCTTCCAGGTAGGCGACGAGGGCGCGTGTATCAGAGCGCAGGTTGCCCGCCGTGATGAGCACCACCGCAACGATCGACACGAGCACCAGAGCTAACAACGCACCGCGCCGGCGCCGATTTCTGGGATACGTGGGATACACGTTGTGGGCGAGGGGGGACTTGAACCCCCACGAGCCTAAGCTCACAGGCACCTGAAGCCTGCGCGTCTGCCAATTCCGCCACTCGCCCCTAGTACTGCGGCCCACAAGTACAATAACGTCCCGGCCGGCCCTTGCCGTCTCAGGGTAGGGCAGAGGGCCTAGCCAGACGATGCCGATACCTCAGCTTACGAAGGTCGTATTCGGCGAGACCCTGCAGTCTGTGGGGGGCAGCATCGTACCACGCTCGAGAATGGGCAGCTCTCAGGGCAGCTACCCGGGAGACAACCAGGGGATCGACGTATCGTAGACTGACCCGATGAAGCTCGTACGCGACTTCGAACGGCGCCTCGAACAGCTAGTCGACGGGATGGCCGGGCGAGTCTTCCGGGGCAAGCTCCACCCGGTCGAGCTGGCGGCGCGTCTTGTGCGAGAAGCAGACCTCTCGGTCGAGGAGGGTCCGACCGGGCCCAGCGCGGGCAATGTCTTCGGCTTGCGGCTCAACCCGCGTGACCTCGACACCGCCGTTCCCTCCAAACTGGTGCGCGAGTTGGAAGATCTGCTGGAATCAACGGCAGCCGACCGCGGTTGGCGATTGAACGGCCCTGTGCAAGTAACGCTCGAACCAAACGCTGCTCTGTCGCCGGGGACCGTCGATTGCCGGATCGATCGATCAACGGGAACGCGCCCACCCTGGGCATTTCTGACGGCCGGCAACGGTACCCGCCACGCGGTTCGGTATAACCGTTGTCTGATCGGCCGCGCCAACACCTCTGACATCACCATTGGCAATCCCGGGGTGAGCCGCACCCATGCGCTGATGTGGAGAGAAAGCGGCGAGACCTGGGTCGTCGACCTCGAGTCGGCCAACGGCACCGAGGTCAACGGAGCCTCTTCCAACGCTCCCCTGCTTCTCACGCCGGGCGCGATCGTGAGCTTCGGTCCGGTGGCTTTGACTTTTCGGCTCGCCTAGGAGGATCAATGCCAGCACTGCTGTTGACCCTTCTCAAATTCATCTTCATCGCTTTCGTCTACCTCTTTGTGTGGCAGGTAGCGAGGGCGGTAGGTCTCCATGTTGGAACCGGCGATACAGGGAGACGGCGCAAGCCAAGCAACCAGGTCGTAGTCGTGAAATCCGACACGCAAGCCGGCATGGACATTGCAGTCCGGGATGCTGTGGTGTTGGGTCGCAGCGCCGAAGCAGATATCGTGCTCGAAGATCCCTACGCGTCGGAGTTCCATATGAGGCTGGTACGGCAAGATGGCGGCATCGTGCTACACGACCTCGGCAGCACCAACGGGACCTACGTCAACGGACGCCGCGTCGGCGCACCCATTGCCCTGAGCAAGGGTGACGCTATTCAGATTGGCAAAACAATTATGGAGGTTCGATGACCCTCACGTGGGCAACCGGATCGCATCGCGGCCGAATCCGGGAGAACAACGAAGACTCCGTCTTCCCCGAGACAGGTGGCAAAACGGATGGAACCCTGGTAGTTGCCGTTGCTGACGGCATGGGCGGCCATGTTGGAGGCGAGATCGCCAGTCGGCTGGCCATCGAGGCCATCACCACCGACCCCAACCTGCCGATCGCCCAACGCGTCTCAGTCGCCAACGACCTGATTCTGGCGCAGGTCGCCCACCAACCGGAGTTGAGCGGCATGGGAACCACGCTGACGGCTGCCGAGCTACGGGCGGTCGGATCGCTCGTCATTGCACATGTAGGAGACACCCGGGCCTACCTCCTGCGCACCGGGAAACTCGAGCAGCTCACCGATGACCACTCGGTCGTCGCAGAGTATCTGCGGGCAGGCAGCATCCGCCCCGAGGACGTTGCCACCCACCCGCAGCGCAGCATGCTCACCAGAGCGCTGGGCCTCTATCCGAACGTGGAAGTCGACGTCATTGAGACCATAATGCTGAGCGGCGACCGGTTCTTGGTTTGTTCGGACGGCCTGACCTCGATGGTGCCGGATCGGCGAATTGCCGAAACTCTCGCGCTGGGCACCCCCGAAGAGGCCGTGTGGACGCTGATTGAGGCTGCCAACCAGGCGGGCGGGCACGACAACATCTCGCTAGCCGTCGTTGATGTGGGTTCGTGACCAGAAGCGCTGAAGCTGCGCTCCTGCTCGGCGCGGCGACCATCGCGGCCTTCGGCGTAGCCCTCGTCAACCTAGCCCGGGGCGACGGAATCGACGCGCAGGTTGCCCTCACCTTCGTGGTCATGGCCGCTTCGTTCGGTGGGTTTCACATTGCCGTCCGACAGTGGTCTCCTGATGCCAGCCCCTATCTCCTTCCGCTGGCAGCCATACTCACCGCGATTGGTTTCGTTGAGGTCTACCGCCTCAACAGGGCATTGGCCTCTCTGCAGCGCTGGTGGCTGCTCATCGCCACCCTGCTGGCGGTGTCCCTCCTTCTGGCTGTGCGTCGCAGCGGGTTGGCTCCTCTGCGCCGCTACCGATATGTGTTCCTGCTTGCAGGGTTACTGCTGCTGCTCCTCCCCCTGCTCCCAGCCGACTGGGCGTTTCCCTTGCGGGGGTTCGAGCAGAACGGGTCGCGACTGTGGATCCGCCTCGAGGCCGGGCCGCTTCGGTTGCAGTTCCAACCCGGCGAAATCGCCAAGCTGGTCCTCGCCACCTTCCTTGCGTCCTACCTCAGTGAGCGACAGGCGGTTCTGGCAGCTCAGACTCAGCCTCTGGGCCGCTATCGGCTTCCCGAATTGCGCCAACTGGCACCTCTGGTGATTGCCTGGGCGGCCAGTTTCGTCGTGCTGGTGTACCAGCGCGATCTCGGCGCTTCATTGCTGCTCTTTTCACTGTTCATTGCCATGCTCTACGCGGCTACGGGCCGCCCTGTCTATCTGGCCACCGGGGGGTTCCTTTTCGGGGCGGGCGCCGTTGCCACGTGGATGGTTTTTCCCCATGTCCAGAGGCGGGTCAGTGCATGGTTGGACCCGTTTGCCGACTTTCTCGACACCGGATACCAGGTCGCCCAAAGCCTTTTCGCGTTCGGAAGTGGAAGCCTATCCGGATCCGGCCTGGGGCTGGGATCCCCGGATCGGATCCCTAACGCCCCAACCGATTTCATCTTCGCCGCCGTCGGCGAGGAGCTCGGGCTGGCCGGCAGCGTGGCCGTGATTGCCACGTACGGTTTGCTTGTCGCGGTCGGCTTCGGGATCTCCCTACGATCCCGCGACACGTTCCGCAAGCTCCTGGCGGGCGGCTTGTCGTTTGTGCTCGGGTTACAAACCTTCCTCATCATCGGTGGCGTGACGCGACTGCTACCCCTCACCGGCATCACCCTTCCCTTCATGTCATATGGCGGATCATCTTTGCTGGCCAACTTCTTGCTGCTGGCCCTGCTCGCCAGGGTCTCCCACGAGGAGCGGACATGAATCAACCCATACGCCGACTAGCCGCGGCCCTTTTCGTGGCGTTCGCGTTGCTGATTCTCGACGTCACCTACCTGCAGGTAGTCGCCGGGCCGCGCTACCGGGCCGACGATCGGAATCCGCGGGTGGTGGCCAGCCGAACCGGGAAGGAACGCGGGCTCATTCTCTCGGCCGACGAGCAGGTTCTGGCGCAATCCAATGCCGACCCCAACAACCTGCAGCGATTCAATCGCTCATATCCGGAGGCCGAACTATACGCCCACCTGGTTGGCTTCTCGTCGGTGAACTTCGGCGACGACGGCCTGGAGTTGGTGTACGCCGACGATCTGCGATCGAAACGAGACCTAACGCTGTCCGACCTACTGAGCGCTCTGCTGGGAGGTGACCTGCGGCCGAAGAGCATCCAGTTGACAATCAACCACGGGCTTCAACAGATTGCCTACGAGGCTCTTGGGAATCAGCGCGGCTCGGTCGTGGCCTTCCGGCCCGACACCGGAGAGGTGCTGGCGATGGTATCGAGACCTTCCTTCGACCCCAACGTCTTCCTGGGCAGTCAGGCGATCGCGGCTCGCGAGGATCTGCTGGCCGATCCCGACGAGCCGCTGGCCAACCGATCAACCAACCGCACTTACCCACCTGGATCCACCTTCAAGGTAATAGTGACCGGGGCGGCGATCGAGTCGGGAATAGCCGGTTCGGACACACTGTTCCCGGACTCGCTCGAGCTCGAATTGCCCGGCACCATCGAGGTCATTCAGAATTTCGATCGGCAGGTGTGCGGCAATGGCACTGAAGTGAACTTGCAGACGGCTTTCCGCCGGTCGTGCAACACAGTGTTTGGGTTGCTTGGATTGCAGTTGGGAGCCGAGGCTCTTGCTCTCGAAGCTGAGGCGTTTGGATTCAATCTCGATACGCCCTTTGAGATCCCGGTCCTCAACTCGGTGTTCCCCCAACCGGCGGATTTCTCCAGTGATCTCCCTGCTCTGGCACAAAGCGCCATCGGGCAACGGGATGTCCGGGCCACACCCCTCGAAATGGCCCTGGTCGCCGCCGCAATCGCCAACGACGGCATCATCATGGAGCCAATGATGGTTTCCCGGATCTTTGATGCCGACGGTGAGGCGGTCTCGGAGGCCGAGCCGGAATTGCTCCAGCGCGCCGTATCTCCATCGACCGCAGCCATCATCTCAGACCTCATGGAACGGGTCGTGGCGTCGGGCACGGGAACCCGCGCCACGGTTCCGAACGTTCGTGTTGCGGGTAAGACCGGCACGGCGGAGACCGGTGTGGGTCCGCCCCATGTGTGGTTCATCGGGTTCGCGCCCGTTGAGCAGCCAACCATTGCCCTCGCCGTGCTCGTCGAGTCAGGAGGTGAAGCGGGCGAGAACGCGACGGGGGGCTCGGTGGCCGCTCCCATCGCTCAGGAAATCCTTGCCTATTGGGTTCAAAGGAATGGATAAACCCCCCCTACAATCCTCCCGGATGGACACCTCCCGTACCCTCGCCGACCGTTACGAACTGCTCGGGCACATAGCTCGGGGCGGAATGGCTGACGTGTACGAGGCCCGCGACACGCTGCTGGGTCGCCGCGTCGCCGTCAAGGTGCTTCATTCCCAATTCAGCTCCGACGAAGCTTTCGTGAAGAGATTTCGCCGGGAGGCTCAGGCTGCCGCCAACCTCAGCCATCCAAACATCGTCGGAATCTATGACTGGGGTCAAGAAGGATCCACCTACTTCATCGTCATGGAGTTGGTGGAGGGAAGATCCCTGCGGGATGTCCTCCGCGAAGAGGGCCCCTTGCTGCCCCGGCGGGCAATAGAGATCAGCGCCGAGGCGGCCGCCGCGTTGAGCGTGGCCCACCGGTCCGGCCTCGTGCACCGCGATGTCAAGCCCGGCAATTTGCTCATGGCCGCCGACGGGAAGGTCAAAGTGACCGATTTCGGTATCGCTCGGGCTTGGGACGACTCGTCGGAACTCACCAAAACAGGCGCCGTCATCGGCACGGCCACCTACTTCAGCCCGGAGCAGGCGCAGGGAGTCCCGGCCGACGAGCGGTCGGACATTTATGCCCTCGGGGTGGTCATGTACGAAATGCTCACCGGGCGGCCACCTTTTTCGGGCGAGAGCCCGGTGGCAGTCGCCTACCAGCACGTGTCAGCCCTGGCGGCCCAACCTTCTCTCGACAATCCGGATGTGCCGCCCGACGTCGATCGCATCGTGATGCGAGCCATCGACAAGGACCCAGAGCTCCGCTATCAGACGGCCGAGGAGCTGCGACAGGACCTCCTCCTTTTCCTGCGTGGCGAAGCGCTGGCTACGGTGCCGTCCTCCGACGCTCCCACCCGCGTGCTGCAACCATCATCTGTTCCGCCCCCCACAGCCACACCGGATGAGATCTACCGCCAGGTTGCGCCGTCCGAACCGACCAGCTCTCAACTTCCCTTCATCATCACGACCTTTGCGTTGGTCGTGGCGCTGGGTGTCGGGATCTTTCTACTGTTGCGTGCTCTGGCTCCGGGAACGCCGGAAGCGACCCTCATCGAGATCCCCAACGTGGCCGGAATGACGCAGGCCGAAGCACTCCTCGAGCTTCAGCAGCTGGGGTTCAAAGTGATCCCCGAGCCGGGTGTCAGCGACACCGTGGAGGAAGGACGGGTGATTGGCACCAAACCGCCGGTCGGAGATATGGCCGAGGATGGCGCGTTCATCATCGTCTACGTCTCGCTCGGAGCCGAGGCGTTCCCGGTGCCTCCCTTGGTGGGATTAGACCTAGTGCGAGCGACCGAACTAATCGAGAAGGCAGGTCTCTTGCTTGGCCGGGTCGAACCGATTCCCGACGACACTGTGCCGGCCGACGAGGTTATCTCCCAGGATCCGCCCGCCGGCCAAGATGCCGCCGCTGGGACCGCCGTTAATCTGGTGGTCTCGACCGGCCTTGAAGAGTTCCCCATCCCTACCGATCTGGCCGGGCGTTCGGAGGGCGATGCCGGTTTCATCCTGGGCAACCTGGGACTGTCGGTCGTCTTCGAGACCGAGTTCTCATCGGAGACCCTCAAGGGCTTCGTGGTCAGAACCGAGCCACCCGGCGGAACAACGGTCAAAAAGGGTGATCGGGTGATGGTGTATGTCTCGAACGGTCCGGAGCCCGTAGTCGTGCCGAACCTCGTCGGAGCAACGCAAGACCAGGCCAGGTCCGCCTTGGAGGCTTTGGGCCTGGTCATCCGGGTCAATACCACAACAGTCGAAGTCCCTGCCGACCAAGACGGATTGGTCGCCGAACAACTTCCCGCGCCCGGGACCGAGGTCCAGCCAGGCACCACAGTGTCGGTGACTCTCGGCAAGGCACCTCCGCCTCCCACTACGACGACCCAGGCAACCACGACCACCACCTCCGGCTAGGTTGTGGCGCTGACAACCGGCGAGACCAGAACCGGGGCTCTTATGGGTGGCACCGGTGGCACCGACGCAAGCTTCCCTGGCGAAGCACCAACAACCCGTGGCCGGTTCTGGCCACCGAGGTGAGACTGCAACCGACTCGGCAGTCCGTGTGGTGGGCTTCTACGAACGCTTCATGGCTCGGTATCCCGGGCCGGCCAAGTTGGCCCAAGCCCCGGCTGCCGAGGTGTTGGCCATGTAGTCGGGCCCAACCGGCCAGCCATCCGCTGCGAGAGGCGGCCCGTCGCATCGCCGAGAACGGCTGGCCGCCCGACGCGGCTGGCTCGCAGGCCCTTCCGAGGAGTCGGTTCTTGCACAGCCGCGGCCGTTTTTTGCCTACGGGGAACAGCTTCCGACGATCGACACGAACCTGCGCCGGGTGGTGAGCCGCTGGCACGAACGGCGTTTCGCCGGTAACGATCTCTCCCTAGTGATCCGAAGTGAGCTGCTGCCTGGTCGGGCAGCCGTATGGAATCAGGCGGTCATGGATCTCGGCGCCCTGGTCTGCAAGCCATTGGATCCATCCTGCACCAACTGCCCGGTCGCCGTCTGGTGCCCCGGACCGCACACATACGTCACTCCCCGCTCACAAGGTCGATTTCGAGGGTCCAGCCGGGAAGCCCGGGGGGCGTCGTTCGCGAACTGATTCACCGGGTACCCCCGTCACCGAGCTGTCCGAGGAACCGAGCTGGATCAAAGGCGGGTAGCCCCCGCTCTCAGAGCACCCGCCGACGCATCAAGCAGGCCGACGGCGGCGTGTTTCGTCTGCCGGGAGCTCAACTAGCCCGCCAGGAAATTGACCAGCAGAGCCTTTCCCTCCACCGTGAGGATGCTTTCGGGGTGAAACTGCACCCCGGCCACGGGATGTTCCCGATGACGAACCCCCTGCACGACCCCTTCTTCACTCCAGGCGCATTGCTCCAGCTCGTCGGGTATCCGGGAAGCGGCCAGAGAGTGATACCGAGTTGCCGTGAACGGGTTGCTGAGCCCGGCAAACAAATCCCTTCCGTCGTGGGTGATTTCCGACGTCTTGCCGTGACGAATCTCGGGGGCCGGGCCGACCACACCCCCGTACGCGACAACTACCGCCTGGTGGCCTAGGCACACGCCCAGGATGGGGATGCTCGGTCCGAGCGCCTTGATGTATTCGATCGAATAGCCGGCAGCCTCAGGACGGCCCGGACCGGGAGAGATCACCAAGCGGTCGGGCTCGAGCAGCTTCGCCTCGCCCGGTGGCAACGCGTCGTTGCGAACCACGAACGGGTCGGCTCCTAACTCGCCCAGGTACTGGACGAGATTGAAGGTAAACGAGTCGTAGTTGTCGAGTACGAGGACTCTCATGGGCCGGATGAGCCTACCTCGCCGAGGGACTGACAGCCCCGGGATGCCCGACTAGATTGGCCGCCATGCCGAAATCCAAGGTCCGCAAGAAGAAGAACCGGCCCGGACGTCCCACCCCCCCTTCGACGCCTGCTTCCAAGATCAAGGGTGAGTCGCCGATCTGGTATGTCGTCACGATGTTCGGGTTGATGGGTCTCGGAGTCGTCCTGGTTGTGCTGAATTATGTGTTCACAGACGTGTTCGGCGGATGGGGACTGTGGGTAGGACTCCTCGGTATCGCCGCCGGTTTCTTGATGACGACCAACTACCGGTAGCTCTCTCCGTGCGTCAGTTATTCGCGATTTCCGCAGGTTTCTGACCCAAGAAGCGGAAATTACACACGTGTAATCTTTTCCCCGAGTCTATCCACAAGCTGTGGATCAGGTGCTGCCCCGCCAGGTGAGCGTCATCTCCTCACGGCAGTGTTTAGGCGGCTGGTTCTCCGTGACAGAGGCGGCGGTTACTATGAGTTCGGTCCCACAGGTCGCACACCGGTAGTGATGCTCGACCTCGACGATCTCATCGGGATCCACCTCAGGCGGTGGCGTGGCCAGCATGACAAGGATCTTCCGGATTACCCAGAAGATGGTGACACCAATAGCGATTGCGATGAGAACGTCCACTTCGGTTCGCAGCGTACCCCGAACCAACTACTTGCTTCTCAGGCCCTCTCAATGATCAATGCGTTTGCCATGCCGCCCCCCTCGCACATGGCCTGCAGTCCGTAGCGGCCTCCAGATCGCTCGAGTTCGTGGACCAGAGTGGTCAGCAGTTTGGCACCACTGCAGCCGAGCGGATGTCCAAGGGCTATGGCACCACCATTCACATTTGTCCGCTCCCACAAGTCGGCGTCGTCGTCGGGCATCTCTCGCCTCCAGGCAGCCACCACCGACGAAAACGCCTCGTTGATCTCAAAGAGGTCGATGTTATCGATCGTTAACCCGGACCGTTCTAGGACCTTGTGGGTGACCGGAATCGGGCCGGTCAGCATCATCACCGGGTCGACACCGGCCAGCGCAAAGCCCACAAACCGCGCCCGAGGTATCAAACCGAGATCCTTCGCCTTATCCTCGCTCATGATCAACACCGCCGCCGATCCGTCGGAGATCTGCGAGGAATTACCGGCAGTGATTACTCCATCCGGCTTGAAGGCAGGCTTGAGAGAGGCCAGTTTCTCCAGAGAGGCATCCCAGCGGATCCCTTCATCGACCGTCATGGACTCGTCTACGCCGTCGACGGTCACCGGTACGGGCACAATCTGGTCCTCGAAACGGCCCTCTTCGGTGGCCCGGGCCGCTCTTTGATGGGACTCAAGCGAGATGACATCGAGTTCTTCCCTGCCGATCGCCCAATGCTCGGCGACCATCTCCGCGCTCAGGCCCTGCGGCACCAGGCCAAAGTCGTACCGCTCCAGCATTCTTGGCCCAAAAGGGACCCCGGGGCCCTGCTGTGCCGTGACGAGCATTGGCACCCTGGTCATCGACTCCACCCCGGCGGCGATGGCTATGTCGTAAACACCCGCCATTACTCCTTGCGCAGCGAAATGGGCGGCCTGCTGACTGGATCCGCATTGCCGGTCGATCGTTGTGCCCGGTACCTCCTCGGGGAAACCCGCCGCCAGCGCTGCGTTGCGCCCTATGTTGACGCCCTGTTCGCCCGTTTGGGAAACACATCCCATGATCACGTCATCGATCAAGCCCGGGTCGAGACGGTTGCGCTGGACCAGGGCGTGCAGCGTGTGGGCGGCAAGGTCGGTGGCGTGCCAATCCTTGAGCTTGCCGTTGCGCTTGCCGGCCGGGGTCCGAACGGCATCGACGATGACGGCAGTCTGCATGCAATTCTCCTTGTGGCGGGCACGGCCAATGGTAGGGCGGTGATGAGCTCGCGGCGGTCTGGACCGCCCGGTGGTGGAGATGATCGGACTTGAACCGACGACCCCCTGCTTGCAAAGCAGGTGCTCTTCCAACTGAGCTACATCCCCGCGCCGGGCTCATCATATCGGGGAGATGAACTCTGCAACTGGAAGGCGACTCCTCCCGGCGTCGTGGGTCGGGTCAACCATTACCCACGACTCAGGCGGGGCCGACGGGATGTTCTCACCTCTGATCTCGAACGGCTCACACCGGGGTCTCTTTCTGCGTCGGGCCGTAGAAGCCACGGTTCCATCACCTCACCAGCTTCGATCGCCTTGAGGCTTGCTACCATAACCGTCTCACTTGGGCCCATAGCTCAGCCTGGTTAGAGCGCATCCCTGATAAGGATGAGGCCCCTGGTTCAAGTCCAGGTGGGCCCACCGACAAACCCCCTGCGTGCAGGGGGTTCTTCCGCGTCACGGCCGCAGAACGGCGACTTGCAGTCCGTCGAGAATCCGCACAGAGTCCGCAGCAGCCCGACGGAATGCCTCATCAAGGGCGTCTGCGGCCGCCTCGTCAAGACCCTCATACAGGTGCCCGTAGACGTCCAATGTGGTCTTGATCGAAACGTGACCGAGGCGTTCCTGGATCACCTTCGGATGGGTGCCCTGTCCAATCAGCATGGCGGCGTGGCTGTGGCGGAGGTCGTGGAACCGGCACGGCTCTCCCGCCGATGCACGCACGGCGGGCTGCCAGACACGTTGGCGGAAGTGTGTTCGGCGGATGGGTCCGCCTGCCGGCGCAGAGAACATCAATCCGGATGGATCGGCGTGGACGGCGATGTGATCGCCGATCACTTCGACCAGTCCCGCTGGAAGCATGACCGTCCGACGAGATGCTTTCGACTTTGGTGGACCGAATGTGAACCGTCCATTCACCTCGACGAGGGTCTCTTCCACCACCAACGTTCGGCGCAACTCATTGAACCGATCAGCCCGCAACGCGGCGAGTTCCCCGAATCGGAGGCCTCCGTACGCGGCCGTTAGCACCATCGCCCGATACCTCGGATCGATCATATCGGCCAGCGTCACTACTTCATCGGGAGACAGGAATCGCATCTCGGATGCTTCCACTTTGGGGAGCTTCACTCCGCGGCACGGCGATCTGGTCAACCGGCCGTCCACAACAGCAGCCTCAAACACTCGAGCGAGTATCTGATACGCCTTGTGAATCGTCGCCGGCGCCAACCCCTTTCCTTCCAGGTGAGCGACCCACTGCTGTAATCGAGCGGTTGCACACCCCGCAACTCAACATCACCAAACGCTGGCAGGATGTGATTTCGAAGAGAAGCCTCATCTCGGGCCATCGTCGTCGGCCGGCGGTTCGGGCGACTGGCCTCCACTTCCAACGCCCACACCCCGACCGACATCCGAGCAAGAACGGGATCCACCCACTCACCCCGCAGCTTCGCCGCCTCGACCGTCGTCAACCATTTCTCAGCGTCCGCCTTTCGACTGAAGTTCCTTGCCCGTTCCCGACCGGCCGGATCCCGATACCGCGCCTGCCAGCGACGAGCCGGCAATCTACGAACGTGAGCCATCGGCTTGTCCCTCTCTCTGTGCTGCTGGGCCGGTATTGTCGGCCCCCCGCGCCATCCAATCGCCTTCCGCGATGGCGATGGCGCATTCAGTCAACGTACTCGTTCTAGGAGCCGGTTGCTGATCCACCGGTCGATGTCGCTCCAGCGGTAGCGGAGGTGTTTGCCGGCTCGGAAGCCGTCGGGTCCTTCTTCGCGGTAGCGCCAGGCGTAGATGGTTGCGATGGCGCTCTGGACCCAATACAGGTACTTTCACCCACTCTTTCGATCCGCTTGGATATGACACCGGACCCGGAGAACAGAACGGACCGTGGCGCACCCTCTACCTCACCAACCCCCAACACGAGGATGAACAATGCACCCACCTCACCCACCAGGTCACCACGATCCTCTCGATCGCCTCACCTCCGCCCTCAACCGTGCTTCGACCCAGACCGCCGCTATCGACCATCCCGGACCGACCCTCACCGACGACGACATTGATCCGTTCGGGCCGCCCCCACCCAGCCGTGATATCGCCGCACGGGTCGCCTGGCAGATCGCCAAACACGAAGCCCACCGGAATCCAACCCAACGGGAAACACCGGACCTCGACCTCGCTGCCGGCCGCTGACCACAACCACCGAACGTCACAACCCAATATCTGGGATCCGATCGAGATTGCCGATTATGGGCGGGTTGGGACTTTCGGCCCTAGGCATGTGTCAAGCTTGAATGTATACTTTCTCTCACAAAGTTCTTTCTGTAGAGGCAAAATGTCTGATTTCAAAGAGATCGAGAGGAAAACCTTTCGGGCGGCCCGAGACGACGGCCTACTTGATGTGATGATGGCCGCTTTCGTGTCCATGTTTGCTCTCGCTCCTCTTTGGAGCGAAGCTCTGGGCGATTTCTGGAGTTCGGCGGTATTTGGTCCAATCTGGTTCGCCGGTTACCTGGTGGTTCGCTATCTGCGAACCCACGTTGTTACCCCTCGGCTCGGCACCCTGGAACCGGGAATACCCCGCCAACAACGCCTCAAGAGGGCGGGGATCGTCATGACCGTCGTCCTCATGATCGCCTACGTCGTCGGAGTTGTTGTGGCACAAGGATTCGGATCGGACTGGTTCGATTTGGGAGAGCTTGTGTACCCCATCACGCTCGGGTCGACAGCACCAATCGTCTTCTCGCTGACGGGCTATTCCCTCAGCGTGTGGAGGTATTACCCGTATGGAGTGTTAGTTGCGATCGCTCCCTTGATAGGGGAATGGCTGTGGCAGAACGATCTTGCCGCTCATCATGGATATCCGGTCGCCTTCGGAAGCGTGGCCGTGATCATGCTGACAGCCGGTATCGCCAGACTCTTGACGATCATCCGGGACCATCCTCTCCCAGCCAACCCCCAGGCCATCTGAATCCATGACGCAACCACCATCGACCGACCACTTCGCCGAGCTAGACCAGATCATCCACGTCCCGGCCAGGCTCCGTTTGATGACCCAGCTCTACGTGGTCGAATCGGCCGATGCAACACTCCTCGTCAACACGACGGGGCTCACATGGGGCAACCTTGCAACCCACATGCGAAAACTAGAAGAGAGCGGCTACGTGACCATCAAGAAGGGATACCAGGGCCGAAAGCCGCACACGGTCATTGCTCTCTCGGCCAAAGGTCGACAAGCCTTCGACACATACCGCGCAACGATGCAAGCTGCCCTCGACCAACTACCCAACAGCCGCTCATAACGGCACTTCGGCCCTCGTTACGTCGGCTCATCGGACCGCTGGTCTGAGGCGCTCGGGATTGCCTGCGACCTCAATGGGTCATTGCAACACTTCGGCGAGTTTCTGTGATGGTGCCTTCCATCCGAGGGTTTGTCGAGGCCGGCTGTTGAGGGAGTGGGCGG
>Ga0224512_10001452_pt1 | contig 22806 bp, 21 predicted proteins | sample SF_May12_sed_USG_4_FD_169103 | JGI IMG/M metagenome (GOLD analysis project Ga0224512, IMG submission 169103) | Sediment microbial communities from San Francisco Bay, California, United States - SF_May12_sed_USGS_13 | ecosystem: Environmental > Aquatic > Marine > Sediment | place: USA... | reverse complement strand
CGTCCTTGACCACGCGCACCGAAACCACGGGCGCGAGCCACTCGGTGGCGTAGTCCTGCTCGGTGGCGGCCCGCGCTTCGGGCAGGAAATGCCGCGCCGCTTCGTCGGCGCGCATCTCGACGCCCTTGGCGCGGAAGATGCGCCCGATTTCCGGCAGCACGCGCGGCGCGATGCCCTCGGCCACCAGCAGCGTCTCCATCGCGTTGCAGGTGCCGTAGCGCTGGGTCTTGGCGTTGTCGGCGATCCGCACCGCCATCCCCGGGTCAGCGCGATCGTCCACGTACACGTGGCATACGCCGTCCAGGTGCTTCAGCATGGGAATGCGCGATTCGCGCATCAGCCGGGCGATCAGCTCCTTGCCGCCGCGCGGCACCAGGATGTCCACGTACTCGTGCATGGCGATCAGCTCGCCAACCGCAGCGCGGTCGGCCGTTTCCACCGCCTGCACCGCCGTCTCCGGCAGGCCGGCGGCTTTCAGGCCCGCGCGCACGCAGGTCGCGATCGCCTGGTTGGAGTGCAGCGCTTCGGAGCCGCCGCGCAAAATGCATGCGTTGCCGGCCTTGACGCACAGCCCGGCGGCATCGGCGGTGACATTGGGGCGCGATTCGTAGATGATGCCGATGACGCCGAGCGGCACGCGCATGCGCGCCACCTCGATGCCCGTCGGGCGCTTGACGCGCTCGCTCAGCTGGCCGACCGGGTCGGGCAGCGCCGCCACCTGCTCGAGCCCGGCGGCCATCTGCTCGATGAGTTGCGGCGTAAGCGTCAGGCGATCGATGAAGGCGGCGTCGCGGCCATCCTTTGTCGCCTGCGCGACGTCGTCGCGGTTGGCGGCGAGCAGGCGCTCGCCGGCGGCGCGGATTTCGGCCGCCATCGCAGCCAGCGCACGGTTCTTGGCGCCGGTATCGGCGCGCGCCAGCGCGCGCGCGGCGGCGCGCGCCGCCTGGCCCAGGCCGCGCACGTACGCTTTTACGTCAAGCTTTTGATCCACCGGTCAATTTTAACCCCAGGGCGGTGAAATGATCCCAGGGGTCGCCGCGTGCGACGCCCTTGATGGCGCGATCGATGAGCGCCGCCTGCGATAGCGCCGCATCGAGGGTGGCGCGCGCGTAGCGCCGCGCCGCCGCCTGCACGGCGCGCTGCAGCGGCTTGTTGTAGAGACGCTGCTCGCCGAACAGGCGCTCGGCGCTCTTGCCCTCGGCCATGCCGCGCAGCACGAACAGGGCACTGGCGATCGCGAACAGCACGAACGTCGGCGCCTCGCCCTCGCCGCGCAGGCCCTGCAGAACGCGCACATAGCGCGCGAAGTCTCCCGCCACCAGCGCCTCGGCGGCGGCGTAGGGGTCGTAGCGCGCGACCGACGCCACGGCATCTTCGACCGTATCCAGCGCGAGCTCTCCCGGCGGCGCGAGCAGCGCCAGCTTCTGCACTTCCTGGTGCGCGGCGAGCAGGTTGCCTTCGACGCGCGTGGCGAGGAACTCCAGCACCTCGGGCGAGGCCTTCTGCGCCTGGCGCGCAAGGCGCGCGCCGATCCACTGCGGCAGCCGCACGCGCTCCACGGGCCAGACCTCGACGACGACGCCGGCCGCGGCGAGCGCGTTGAACCAGGCCGAAGACTGGCCGGCGCGGTCCACCCGCGGCAGGCTTACCAGGGTGAGCATCTCCGGATCGAGCCGCCCGCAGTAGGCGACGAGAGTTGCCGCGCCGTCGGTGCCGGGCTTGCCGCCCGGCATGCGCAGCTCGACGAGCTTGCCGCCGCCGAACAGCGACCGGCTGGCGCCGGCGTGCGCAAGCGCGCTCCAGTCGAAGCCGCGCTCGGCCGTGTACACCTCGCGCTCGTCGAGGCCGCGGCGGCGCGCGGCGGCGCGCACCGCGTCGGCCGCCTCCAGCGCGATCAGCGGCTCGTCGCCGTGGATCACGTACAGCGGCGCGAGGCTCTTTTGCAGGTGCTGCTCGAGCTGCTCGGCGCGTAGCTGCATCAGTTGTTCGCGGTTCCCGGCCGGCGCGTGGCAGCGAGCCGCCGCATGATCTGCTGCACCATGTCGTTTTGCATGTCGCGGAACAGCAGCTGCTCCTCGGCCTCCTTCGCCAGCGCGACAGCGTCGTCGTAGGTGACGTTGCGGGTAAGCACAACCGTGGTAGGCGGCAGGAATTCGCCGCCCTTGCCGTCGCCGACGCTGAAGCGCACGCGGTAGACGAGGCGGAATTCGCGCACGCGCCCGGCCGTGCTGAGCGACAGGATCTCCTTGGCGCGCGTTTCCTCGCTGAACTGCAGCAGCGCCTCGGCCGCCTTCGGGTCGTCCATGACCCGCGTGGCGCTGCCCGACTGGATGTTGCGCTTCAGGTCGAGCGCGATGCCGGAGGTGGCGCCCGGGACGTAGATGGACTCGAACGGCAGCGCCGCGGCGCCGCGCAGCTGGAAGCCGCAGGCGGCGAGGAACAGGACAAGCAGCGCAGCGCTGGCGCGCATCAAAGGACGATATTGATCAGGCGGCCCGAGACTATGATTATCTTCTTGATTACCTGGCCGGCGATGTACTTTCGCATCGCTTCGATGGCGTTGGTCTCCAGGGTCTTCTTGTCCGCCGATTTCGGCACGGTCACGGTGCCGCGCGTCTTGCCGTTCACCTGCACGACGTAGGCCACGTCCTCCAGCTCCAGTGCCGCCGCGTCCGGCTCCGGCCAGGGCGCGGCGAGCACGTCTTCGCCGAAGCCGAGCGCGCGCCACAGATGATGACTGATGTGCGGGGTGATCGGCGCGAGCAGGCGCAGGAGAATCGACAGGCCCTCCTCGCTCGCAGCATTGCGCCCGGGTATCGCCTCCAGCGCATTCAGGATCTTCATGGCGGCCGACGCCACCGTGTTGAACTGGTGCTTGCCGAGGTCGTAGTTCGCCTGGCGCAGCACGTTGTGGACCTCGTGGCGCAGTGCCTTGTGCTCGCCGGCCGGCGCCGGCGCCGCGGCGTATTTCTGTGCGTAGGACCAGACGCGCTTGAGGAACCGGAACGAGCCCTCGACGCTTTCGTCGCTCCACTCCAACGTATTGGTCGGCGGCGAGGCGAAGATGATGTAGAAGCGCGCCGTGTCGGCGCCGTACTTGTCGATCAGCGCCTGCGGGTCGACGCCGTTGTTCTTCGACTTCGACATGGTACCGACGCCGTCGTACACCACTTCGCGGCCGTCGCGAGCCCTTGCCGCAAGGATCTTGCCCTTGGCGTCGCGCGTCACCTCGACATCGGCCGGATTGATCCACTCGCGCCGACCCTGCGCCTCGCTGTAATAGGACTCGGCGAGCACCATGCCCTGCGTCAGCAGGTTGGTGAAAGGCTCGTCCACCTCGAGCAGGCCCTCGGCCTTCAGCGCGCGCGTGAAGAAGCGCGAGTAAAGCAGATGCAGGATGGCGTGCTCGATGCCGCCGATGTACTGGTCCACCGGCATCCAGTATTTCGCGCGCGCATCCAACATCGCGCGATCGTTGTCGGGGCAGGCGAAGCGCGCGAAGTACCAGGACGAATCGACGAACGTGTCCATGGTGTCGGTCTCGCGCTTCGCCGGCTGGCCGCACGACGGGCACTTCGTCTCGTAGAACCCGGGCATCTTGGCGAGCGGATTGCCGGTGCCGTCGGGCACCAGGTGCTCGGGGAGCTTCACCGGCAGTTGCTCGTCCGGCACCGGCACGTCGCCGCAGGTCGGGCAGCGCACGATGGGGATCGGGCAGCCCCAGTAGCGCTGGCGCGAGATGCCCCAGTCCCTGAGGCGCCACTGCACCTGCTTTTCGCCCAGGCCATTGGCCTTCAGGTCGGCGGCGATGGCGTCGACGGCGGCCGCGTAGTCGAGGCCGTCGTACTTGCCCGAGTTGATGCAGGTGCCGTACTCGGCGTACGCGGCCTGCCAGGGCTCGGGGACGGTGTCGCCCGCTAGAGTGCGGATCACGCACTCGATCGGCAGGCCGTACTTCAGCGCAAAGGCGTAGTCGCGCTCGTCGTGCGCCGGCACGCCCATCACCGCGCCCTCGCCGTAGCCCATCAGCACGTAGTTGCCGACCCACACCGGGAGCTTCTTCCCCGAGATCGGGTGCGTGCAGAAAAGGCCGGTGGCCATGCCCATTTTTTCCAGCTGCGCGAGATCGGCTTCCATCACCGCGCCGCGCTTGCACTCGTCCACGAAAGCCGCGAGCTTTGCGTCCCTCTTTGCGGCAAACGCGGCGATCGGGTGCTCGGCGGCGACCGCCATGAAGGTCGCGCCCATCAGGGTGTCGGCGCGGGTCGTGAAGACCCAAAGGGTCTTCGATTCACCTTCCAGCTGGTACGGGAAGCCAATGCGCACGCCCTCCGAGCGGCCGATCCAGTTCTTCTGCATCAGCTTCACCTGCTCGGGCCAGCCGTCCATCTTCGCGAGTGCACCGAGCAGCTCTTCGGCGTAGGCGGTGATGCGGAAGAAGTACATCGGAATCTCGCGCTTTTCCACCGCCGCGCCGGTGCGCCAGCCACGGCCGTCGATCACCTGCTCGTTGGCGAGCACCGTCTGGTCCACCGGGTCCCAGTTGACGATGCCGGTCTTCTTGTAGGCGAGGCCCTTCTTGAACAGCCGCGTGAACAGCCACTGGTTCCACTTGTAGTACTCGGGGCTGCAGGTGGCGAGCTCGCGCTCCCAGTCGAGCGCGAACCCGAGACCCTGCAGCTGGCGCTTCATGGTGGCGATATTGCTGTAGGTCCACTTCGCCGGCGGCACCTTGTTCGCCATCGCCGCGTTTTCCGCGGGCAGGCCGAAAGCGTCCCAGCCCATCGGCTGCAGCACGTTGCAACCGCGCATGCGGTGATAGCGCGTGAGGACGTCGCCGATCGTGTAGTTGCGCACGTGCCCCATGTGTAGCTTCCCCGAAGGGTAGGGAAACATGGACAGGCAGTAGAACTTGCGCTTTGCCGGATCCTCGGCCGCGCGAAAGGATTTCCGCGCTTCCCAGAAGGCCTGCGCTTCCTGCTCGACGCTCCGGGGATCGTAGTTAGGCTGCATCTGTGACGTAGTGCGCGGAAGGCGCGGATTCTAGCGCATCGCCCCTCGCGCCGAGTCCCGGTTAAGCTTGCGTTCACGCCAATGGAGGAACCGATGAAACGCGTTCTGGCAATCTTCGGCGCCGCGCTACTGGCGGCCGCCGCGATGCAGGCTCGGGCCGCGCCGGCCGCGGTCGTGGAAGGCGTGCAGATGCCCGGCTGGGTCGAGCGCTCGGGTGCTGGCGGCACGCGCCGCCAGCCGCTCGCGCCGGGCATGGAGCTGCGCGGCGGCGACGAACTGCGCACCGGCGTCGGCTCGCGTGTCTACATCAAGCTCGCCGAAGGCAGCCTGGTGAAGCTCGGCGAGAACGCGTCGCTGCGCATCCTCGAGCTGGCGCCCGATCGCGGCGGTTTGTTCAAGGCGGCGTTGAACGTGCTGGAAGGCGCGTTTCGCTTCAGCACCGACCTCCTGGCGAAGCAGCGCCGCCGCGAGGTGAGCATCCGTGTCGCCACGGTCACTGCGGGGATCCGCGGCACCGATCTCTGGGGCAAGTCGAGCCCGGAGCGCGAGATCGTATGCCTGATCGAGGGCAAGATCGAAGTCGGCGCCGAAGGCGAGGCGCCGGTGCTGATGGACGAGCCGCGCCAGTTCTATCAGCGCCTGAAGGGCGAGACGCAGCCCGTGGGCTTCGTCGATGCGGTGCAGCTCGCGCAATGGGCGCGCGAGACCGAGATCGCGGACGGGCGCGGTGCCGCACGCCGCGGCGGCAAGTGGCGCTTGACGCTGGCGAGCGCCGAAACGCAGGGCGCCGCGCTCGAGGTTTACGACCGGCTGCGCGATGCCGGCTATGCCGCCGAGATCTATCCGACGAAAGCGGACGGCAAGCGCGCCTACCTGGTGCGCATCTCGCGCCTGCCGACCAAGGCCGACGCCGAGGCGCTCGCCGACCAGTTGCGCGGCACCGCCGGCGTCGAGGCGCCGAAGGCATCGGGCGCGCCGGGCATATAATGGCAGCGCCTTGTCGCTGCGCCTCGAAGACCTCAATCCCGAACAGCTCGCCGCCGTCACGCTGCCCGCAGGGCATGCGCTGATCCTCGCTGGCGCCGGCAGCGGCAAGACGCGCGTGCTCACCACGCGCCTCGCCTGGCTGCTGCAAGCGGGCGCGGTGTCGCCGGCGGGCGTGCTCGCCGTCACTTTCACCAACAAGGCGGCGCGCGAAATGCTTTCGCGGCTTACCTCGATGCTCGCGGTGAACCCGCGCGGCATGTGGATCGGCACCTTCCACGGCCTGTGCAACCGCATGCTGCGCGCGCACCACCAGGAGGCGGGGCTGCCGCGCGAGTTCCAGATCCTCGACACGCAGGACCAGCTCGCCGCGGTCAAGCGCGTGCTGCGCTCGATGAATGTCGACGAGGACCGCTTCCCGCCGCGCGACGTGCAGTACTTCATCATGGGCAAGAAGGAGGAGGGGCTGCGCGCGCGCGACGTGCCCGCGGGCGACGACACGGCGCGCCGCTACGCTGAGCTGTACGACGCCTACGACGAGCAGTGCCGGCGCGAGGGGGTGGCGGATTTCGCCGAGCTCCTGCTCCGGAGCTTCGAGCTGCTGTCGCGCAATGAGCCGCTGCGCGAGCACTACCGCGCGCGCTTTCGCCACCTGCTGGTGGACGAGTTCCAGGACACCAATCGCCTGCAGTACCGCTGGCTGAAGCTGCTCGCCGGGCCGCAGGCGAACCTGTTTGCCGTCGGCGACGACGACCAGTCGATCTACGCCTTCCGCGGCGCCCACGTCGGCAACATGGCGGACTTCGAGCGCGAGTACCCGGGCGCGCGCATCCGCCTGGAACAGAACTACCGCTCGCAGGGGAACATCCTCGAGGCCGCCAACGCGCTCATCGCCCACAACGCCAAGCGCCTGGGCAAGAACCTGTGGACGGCAGCGGGCGCGGGCGAGATGCTGCGCGTGTTCGAGGCGCAATCGGACGCCGACGAGGCGCGCTGGATGGTGGAGGAGATCCAGGCGCTGAAGCGCGAGGGCACGCGCCTCGACCAGATCGCGCTGCTGTACCGCTCGAACGCGCAGTCGCGCGTGCTGGAGCACGCGCTGTTCACGGCCGGGCTGCCCTACCGCGTGTACGGGGGCCTGCGCTTCTTCGAGCGCGCCGAGGTCAAGCATGCGCTTGCCTACCTGCGCCTGGTTGCCTCGCCCGCCGACGACAATGCGTTCCTGCGCGTGGTCAATTTTCCGGCGCGCGGCATCGGCGCGCGCACGCTCGAGGCGCTGCAGGATGCGGCGCAGGCCGCGGGCCGCAACCTGTACGAGACGGCGCTCGCCAATCCGGGCAAGGTCGGGCCTTTCGTCGCGCTGATCGAGTCGCTGCGCGAGGAATGCATGGGCCTCACGCTCGCCGAGAAGACCGAGCACGTGCTGGCGAAGAGCGGCCTATTCGAGCACTACAAGCGCGAGCGCGAAGGCGCCGAGCGCCTCGAGAACCTCGGCGAACTGGTGAACGCCGCCGCCGCATTCAGCGCCGAGGACGCGGCGATCGAGTCAGGCGAGGACGCCGATCCGCTGCTCGCGTTCCTGACCCACGCCGCGCTCGAGGCCGGCGAGCACCAGGCGGGCGAGGGCCAGGAGGCGCTGCAGCTGATGACCATGCATTCGGCCAAGGGGCTGGAATTCAACGCCGTGTTTGTGAGCGGGCTGGAAGAGGGCCTGTTTCCGCACGAGCAGAGCGTGCTGGAGAAGGACGGCCTGGAGGAGGAGCGGCGCCTGATGTACGTCGCCCTGACACGGGCGCGAAAGCGCCTGTACCTTTCCTTCGCGCAGACGCGGCTGCTGCACGGGCAGACGCGCTACAACCTGGCGTCGCGCTTCGTCGACGAGCTGCCGAAGGCGCTGCTGAAGTGGCTGACACCGCGCCTGGCCGAGAAGCGCAAGCCCTCGACCTTCACTGCCGGCGCCTTCACCCGCGCGGTGAAGCGCGACCCGCGCTTTGGCGGCGCGCCGGCGGGCACCGGCGGCGCGCCGAACGGCTTTCGCATCGGCCAGAACGTGGTGCACGCCAAGTTCGGCGCCGGCGTCATCGTCGATGCCGAAGGCCAGGGCAGCGACGCCCGCGTGCAGGTGAACTTCGGCCGCGAGGGCGTGAAGTGGCTGGCGGTGGCGGTGGCGAAACTTCAAGGCGCCTGAGTCGCCGCAGCCCGACGGCGGTTAAATCGTAGGGATGGGCAGGAAATTTGAGTAGAATCTGCCGCGCAGGCCACCCATCGGCCTGGACGCGAGCGGCTACATTCACCCTACCCCGTGCCGGATCATCGCGAAAGCCACCGCGGCCTTCGCCGCGCCCGCCCTACGCTCCATTCGATAAACCATCTGGAGGAAAACCCGATGAACAACCCGATTCCCGCGCGCCGGCGTCTGGCCGGCGCTGGACTGCTCGCGTCGCTGCTGCTTTTGGGGGCCTGCGCCACGGCTGAATTGCCGCCAACGGCCGAGCTGGCGGCAGCCAACGCCGCGCTCACCCAGGCCGAGAGCGCCGGCGCACAGCGTTGGGCGCCGGTCGAACTGCTGGCTGCGCGCGAAAAGCTCAGCCGCGCCGATGCCGCCGTCCGCGAGGAGCGTTTCGGCGATGCGCGCCGTCTGGCCGAGGCCGCGGAAGCCGACGCGCTGCTCGCCGATCGCAAGACGCGCGCGGTCAACGCCCAGCAGGCCGCCGAGGAACTGGTGCGCAGCAACGAACTTCTGCGCCGCGAAGCCGAGCGCAATGTCCGTCGCTGAGGCGCGCACGCAAGGTCTTTCCATTCCCTCACTTTCGCAGAAGGATTCATCTCATGAATAAATTCAGCAGCCGCGGCCTCAAGGCCGCGCTTGCCCTCGGCGCGTTGCTCGGTATGGCCGCATGCGCAACCGCCCCGACCAGCAATGCCGTGCTCGATGACGCCAACGCCAGCTACCAGCGCGCGGTCAACGACGCCTACGCGGCCCGCGGCGGCACGGTGGAGCTGCAAAGCGCGCGCGCCGCGCTGCAACGCGCGCAGGCCGCGCTGCAGGCCGGCGAATCGGCTGTCATCGTCGAGCACTACGCCTATGTGGCGAAGCGCCGGACCGAAGCCGCGATCGAAGCCGGCAAGGTCGTCGCCGGCGACGAAGCCGTGGCTGCCGCCGCCGCGGATCGCCAGCGCATCATGATCGAAGTGCGCACCCGTGAAGCCGAGGCCATGGAACGGCGCGCGGCGATGTCCGCAGCCGAAGCCGAAGCGGCGCGCAAGCGGGCCGAGGAACAGCTCGCCAGGGCGCAGGCGGCGAACGCATCCGCGCTCGCCGCGGACGAGCAGAGCAAGCGGCTCGCCGCGCAGCTCGAGGAAATGAAGGCCAAGAAGACCGAGCGCGGGATGGTGCTGACGCTGGGCGACGTGCTGTTCGACACCGGGCGCTCCGACCTGAAGCCCGGGGCGATGCGCACGCTGGAGCAGCTGGCGGCGTTCCTGAGGGAGAACCCGGAACGCAGCGCGCTCATCGAGGGGCATACCGACTCGACCGGCGCCGCGGCCTACAACCAGGCGCTGTCGGAGCAGCGCGCGCTGGCGGTGAAGAACGCGCTGGCCGAGCGCGGCATCGCCGGCGAGCGCATCAGCGCCGTCGGCTTCGGTCCGAGCAAACCCGTGGTGGGCAACGATACGGCCGCCGGGCGCCAGCAAAACCGGCGCGTCGAGATCATCCTGCCCGACAACAAGTGATCGCCCGGTAATCGGTAGGGCACACCGGATGCGTGCATCCGGTGTGCTAGGCTTTTCGCGGTGAAACGCGACGACTATCTCGAGCGCATCCTGCGTGCGCGCGTCTACGACGTGGCGATCGAATCGCCGCTTGAGCTAGCGCCGGCGCTGTCGCGGCGCCTCGGCAACCGGCTGCTGCTCAAGCGCGAGGACCTGCAGCCGGTGTTTTCCTTCAAGCTGCGCGGCGCGTACAACAAGATGGTCAACCTGCCGCGCGACAGGCTCGCCAAAGGCGTGATCGCGGCCAGCGCCGGCAATCACGCGCAGGGCGTCGCGCTTGCCGCGCAGAAGCTCGGCTGCCGCGCCTTGATCGTGATGCCGGTGACCACGCCGAGGATCAAGGTGGACGCGGTGGCCGCGCGTGGCGCAAAAGTGGTGCTGCACGGCGACTCCTACGACGAAGCCTACGCGCACGCCATGAAGCTCAAGCGCCGCGGCGGCCTCGCCTTCGTGCATCCCTACGATGACCCCGATGTGATCGCCGGCCAGGGCACCATCGGCATGGAGATCCTGCGCCAGAGCGAGCGCCCGATCGACGCGGTGTTCGTGGCGGTGGGCGGCGGTGGGCTCATTGCCGGCATCGCCTCGTACCTGAAGCACCTGCGCCCCGGCATCAAGGTGATCGGCGTCGAGCCCGACGACGCCGACGCCATGACGCGTTCGCTCAAGGCCGGACGGCGCGTGAAGCTCGATCACGTGGGACTGTTCGCCGACGGCGTCGCCGTGAAGGAAGTAGGCAAGGAAACCTTTCGCCTGTGCCGCAAGCTGGTCGACGAGATGGTGCTCGTCGACACCGACGAGATCTGCGCCGCGATCAAGGACGTGTTCGAGGACACGCGCGTGGTGCTGGAGCCCGCGGGGGCGCTGGCGATCGCCGGCGCCAAGGCCTGGGTCGAGCGCCACGGCGCCCGCGGCAAGACCCTGGTCGCGGTCGCCTGCGGCGCCAACACCAACTTCGACCGCCTGCGCTTCGTCGCCGAGCGCGCCGAAGTCGGCGAGCACCGCGAGGCGGTGCTCGGCGTGACCATCCCCGAGCGCCGCGGCAGCTTCCGGCGCTTCTGCCGCGCGCTCGGCGGGCGCAACATCACCGAGTTCAATTACCGCATGTCCGATGCGCGCGAGGCGCATATCTTCGTCGGCGTCACGGTGCAGGACCGCGCCGAGACGCAGCGCATCGGGCGCTCCTTGCGCCGCGCGGGCTTTCGCACGCTCGACATGTCGAACGACGAAGTGGCCAAGGGGCACATGCGCCACATGATCGGCGGCCATTCGGCGCTGGCGAAGGACGAGCTGCTCTACCGCTTCGAATTCCCCGAGCGCCCCGGCGCGCTGATGAAATTCCTGACGGCGATGAATCCGACCTGGAACATCAGCCTGTTCAACTACCGCAACTACGGCGCCGACTACGGCTCGATCCTCGTCGGCCTGCAGGTGCCGCGGCGCGAGATGGGCGACTTCCGGCGCTTTCTCGCGCGCCTCGGCTATCCGGCGAGCGACGAGACGCGCAACCCCGCCTACCGGCTGTTCCTCAAATGACCGCGGGCACGCTGGCGCTCGACGCTCGGCTGCGGCGCTACCTGGTGGCGCACGGCGCGCGCGAAACGGCGCTGCAGCGCGAGCTGCGTTGCGTCACGCAGCGCCTGCCGCAGGCAAGCATGCAGATCGGCGCCGAGCAGGCCGCGCTGCTGCAGCTGCTCGTGCGCCTGGCGCGGGCGCGGCGCTGCCTGGAGATCGGCACCTTCACCGGCTACTCCGCGCTCGCGGTGGCGCTCGCGCTGCCGCGCAATGGGCGCATCGTCTGCTGCGATGTCAGCGAGGAGTGGACGGCGATCGCGCGGCGCTACTGGAAACGCGCGGGCGTCGCCGGCAAGATCGACTTGCGCCTTGCGCCGGCGCTGGCGACGCTCGACGGGCTGCTGGCCGGGGGCAAGGCGGGCACGTTCGATTTCGCCTTCATCGACGCCGACAAGGCGAACTACCTGCGTTACTACGAGCGCTGCCTCAAGCTCGTGCGCCGCGGCGGCCTCGTCGCCGCGGACAACACACTGTGGGGCGGCAGCGTCGCCGACCCGCGCAATAAGTCGGTGGACACGCGTGCCATCCGCGCCTTCAACCGCAAGCTCGTACGTGACCGGCGAGTCGACATGGCGCTCGTGCCGGTGGGCGACGGGCTGACGCTGGCGCTGAAGCGCTAGCGGCGGCGGGCCTATTCGCCGCGCAGCAGGCGCTCGTCGGCGAAGCACACGGGCGAGGCGAGTTCGCTCGCCGGCGCGGGCTCGCCGAGGAACGCCAGCTCGCCGGCATCCCGGCGGTACACGCCGCGCTCGGTCACCAGGTAGTCGACCGGAATGTCCCAGGCCTGCGGATGGATGCTGGCGATACGCGCCTGCTCGTAGGCGACGCCGATCGCCAGGGGCTTATTCGCCAGCGCGGCGAGCGTCCTATCGAAGAATCCGCCGCCATAACCGAGGCGATAGCCCTGCGCGTCCCAGCCGTTCATCGGCAGCAGCACGGCGCGCGGCTCGAGCTCGCGCGAACCGATCGGGTAGGGAATGCCCAAAGGGCCCGCGGCGAGCGCAACCCCTGGATGCCACTCGCGAAAGACGAGCGGCGCGCGCGGCGCCACCACCACCGGCAGCGCAGCGGTGGCGCCCGCCTCGCGCAACCGGCGCACCAGGTGGCGCGCGTCGTACTCGTTGCGGATCGGCCAGCAAAAGGCAAGGACGGCGCTGCGCAGCCCGGGGAAACCCCGCTCGAGGTGGGCGTCGATGGCGCGGCGGCGGGCGTCGATCGTGCCTTCGTCGAGCGCCTCGCGCTCGCCGATCAGGCGTTGGCGCTCACTCTTGCGCCAGGCTTTCAGCTCATCGGATTGCATTTCGCGTGCTATTCTTAGTGCATGATTTTTAGGCGTTTCCTGAATATAGCACTGGCCTGCGGGCTGCTTGCGGCAGGCGCAGCACAGGGAAACGACGAAGCGGTGCTCGGCGCCTACGACGCCTTCCGCGAAGGCGACCCCGACCGCCTCGAGCGCCACGCACGCGCGCTCGAGGGCCACAGGCTCCAGCCCTGGGTCGATTACTGGCGGCTGAAGCTGCGCATCGAGGACGCCGAGCCTGCCGACATCGAGCGCTACCTCGCGCGCCATGCAGGGACCTACCTGGGCGACCAGCTGCGCGCCGACTGGCTGCGCGAGCTCGGCCGGCGCGAAGACTGGCGTGGATTCGAGCACGAGCTTGGGCCCCTGGTGCAGGATGAGCCGGAGATCCGCTGCTACGCGTGGCGCGCGCGCATGGCGCGAGGCGACGCGCAGGCGGCGATCGAAGCGCGCGCCGTGTGGACCGAACTTCGCGAGCTGCCGGAAGGCTGCCAGCGGCTGGTGGGCGAGCTGCTCGCCCGCGGCACCCTGGACGAGGAACGCATCTGGAAGCGCGCGCGGCTCCAGCTCTACTACGGCTACGTCACGGCGGCGCGGCGCACGCTGGAGGAGCTGCCGGCGGCGGCGCGGCCGGACGAGCGGCTGCTCGGGCAGGCAGTGACGGCACCGGCGCGGCTGCTCGCGCAAGCGCCGCGCGACCTCGAGCCGCGCGCGGCGCGCGAGATGCTGGTGCTCGCCATGCTGCGCCTCGCGCGCAGCGACCTGGACGCCGCCGCGCAGGCGCTGCTCGAGGGCGGCGGCGCGCGCCTGCCGCAGGCGGATCGCGAGTACCTGTGGGCACGCCTGGCCACGCTCGCGGCGTTCGAGCACCGTGAGTTGGCGCTCGACTGGTACGGCCTCGCCGGCGCCGCGCCGCTGGACGACACGCAGCTCGGCTGGAAGACGCGCGCGGCGCTGCTCGCCGGACGCTGGCAGGTGGTGCTCGATGCCATCGAGCTCATGTCGCCGCAGCAGCGGCTCGACCTCGCCTGGACCTATTGGCGCGGCCGCGCGCTCTCTGCGCTGGGCGATGCCGAAGGCGCGCGCGAGCACTACCAGAAAATTACCGGGCAGCCGCTGTACTACAGCGTGCTCGCCACCGAGGAACTGGGCGGCGAGGCGCGCATTCCGCAGCCCTACCACGAGGCCACGGAAGCGGACGTGGACGAAGCGCGCGCCAACGTCGAACTGATCCGCGCCCTCGAGCTCTATCGCCTGGGCCTGCGCACCGAGGCGACGCGCGAATGGATGTTCGCCGTGCGCAACATGGGCGACCGGCGCCTGCTCGCGGCGGCGGAGCTGGCGCGGCGCGCCGCAGTCTACGACCGCGCCATCGGCACGGCGAGCCGCACCGATCTGCTGCACGACTACCGCATGCGCTACCCCTCGCCGTTCCGCGACATGTTCCGCGAGTACGCGGCTGCCTACGGCCTCGAGGAGGCCTGGGTGCTGGGCACGGTGCGCCAGGAGAGCCGCTTCATCGCCGAGGCGCGCTCGGGCGCCGGCGCCACGGGCCTCATGCAGCTCCTGCCGCACACGGCGCGCTGGGTGGCGCGGCGCATCGGCTACAAGGGCTACTCGCCGAAGCGCGTCGCCGAGGTGGAAACCAACATCACGCTCGGCGCGCGCTACCTGCAGCACATGCTCGAGCGCACCGGCCACCCGGTGCTCGCCTCGACCGCGTATAACGCCGGCCCGAACCGCGCGCTGCGCTGGCAGCCGGCGCGCGCGCTCGAGGGCGCGATCTTCATCGAAGCGATCCCCTTCGACGAGACGCGCGAGTACGTGAAGCGCGTGATGGCGAACACGGTGCACTACGCGCTGCTGCTCGAGGGGCGCAGCATCCCGCTCAAGCAGCGCCTGGGGATCATCGCCGGCCGCGGCGCCGCGGCCGCCGACGTGCCCGACAAGGACGTGGACTGAGCATGCGCCACGATGACATTCTCGTCATCGGCGGCTCGGGATTCGTCGGCCGGCACCTGGTGGCGGCGCTCGCCGCGCGCGGCGCGCGCGTCACCGTGCCGACACGCCGGCGCGAGCGCGCCAAGCACCTTCTGCTGCTGCCCACCGTGGATGTCGTGGAGTCCGAGGTCGGCCGCCCGGGCGAACTCGAGCGGCTCGCCGCCGGGCGCAATGCCGTGGTGAACCTGGTCGGCGTGCTGCACAGCCGGCGCGGCCGGCGCGACGAGCGCGGGCCGAACGATTACGGCCCCGATTTCGCGCGCGCGCACGTCGAGCTCGCGCAGGCCGTGGTGAACGCGTGCCGCGCGGCGGGCGTGAAGCGGCTGCTGCACATGAGCGCGCTCGGGGCCGACCCGCAGGGACCGTCCGAGTACCTGCGCTCAAAGGGCATCGGCGAGCGCGCGGCGCTGGCCGCGGAGGACCTGGCGGTGACAGTGTTCCAGCCCTCGGTGATCTTCGGGCCGGAAGATGCGTTCCTCAATCTGTTCGCGCAGCTCGCTCGCTTTCTGCCGGTGCTGGCGCTCGCCTGCCCCGAGGCGCGCTTCCAGCCGGTATACGTGGTCGACGTCGCGCGGGCGTTCGTCGCCGCGCTCGATGCGCAAGAGGCAAGCGGCCGGCGCTACGGCCTGTGCGGCCCGCGGCAGTACACGTTACGCGAGCTGGTGCAGACGGTGTGCCGCCTCACCGGTCGGCGGCGGCTCGTGCTCGGCCTGGGCGATCGCCTGTCGTACGCCCAGGCGCGCCTGATGGAGCTCCTGCCGGTGAAGCTGATGACGCGCGACACCTACTACTCGATGCAGGTGTCGAGCGTTTGCGATGGCGCGTTCCCGTTCGGCATCGAGCCCGCGGCGCTGGAGGCGGTGGCTCCGCTGTGGCTCGCGGGTGGCGGGCGTCACGGGCGCTACCCGGGCCTGCGCGCGCACGCCGGGCGCTGATGGCAGACCTGCTCCTGGTCGTCGGCAACAAGAACTATTCGTCCTGGTCGCTGCGCCCCTGGCTGGCGATGAAGGTGCTCGGCATCCCGTTCCGCGAACACCGCATCGCGCTCTACCAGCCGGAGTCCAAGCGCGAGCTCTTGCAATACTCGCCCGCAGGCAAGGTGCCCTGCCTGGTCGACGGCGCAACGTCCGTGTGGGACTCGCTAGCCATCCTCGAGTACCTCGCAGAGCGGCACCCGGGTCTGTGGCCGGCGGACGCAGCGCTGCGCGCGCGCGCCCGCTCGATCTCGGCCGAAATGCACTCGGGCTTTCCCAACCTGCGCCAGCACATGAGCATGAACGTGCGCCGGCGCCACCCCGGCAAGGGACGTACGCCCGAGGTGCTGGCGGAGATCGCGCGCATCGTTGCCATCTGGAGCGAGTGCCGCGGCCCGTTCCTGTTCGGCCCGTTCGGCGCCGCCGACGCCATGTACGCGCCGGTGGTGCTGAGGTTTCGCACCTACGAGGTGGAACTGCGCTCGGTGTGCCGCGCCTACGCCGATGCGGTCCTCGCGCTGCCCGCGCTGCAGGAATGGATGCGCGACGCCGAGCGCGAAACGGAGGTCCTCCCGCAATTCGAGCTCTACGTGTGAAAGCCTACGTCGTCGGCGGCGTCGTGCGCGACGAGCTGCTCGGCCTGCCGGTCGCCGACCGCGACTGGGTGGTGGTGGGCGCCACCCCGGAGGACATGGTGCGCCAGGGGTTCCGGCCGGTGGGCAAGGATTTCCCGGTGTTCCTGCATCCCGAAACCCACGAGGAATACGCGCTGGCGCGCACCGAAAGAAAGAGCGGGCGCGGCTACCGCGGCTTCACCGTCTACAGCGCGCCCGACGTGACGCTCGAGGCCGACCTCGCGCGGCGCGACCTCACCATCAATGCCATGGCGCGGGACGAATCCGGGCGCTTGATCGATCCCTACGGCGGCGAGAAGGACCTGCGCGAGGGCGTGTTGCGGCACGTGAGCGCGGCGTTCGAGGAGGACCCGGTGCGGATCCTGCGCGTGGCGAGGTTCGTCGCGCGCCTCGGCTTTCGCATCGCGCCGGAGACGATGCAGCTCATGCGGCGCATGGTGGAGTCGGGCGAAGCGGACCACCTGGTCGCCGAGCGCGTGTGGCAGGAGTTTGCGCGCGGTCTGATGGAGACGCACCCGGCGCGGATGCTCGAAGTCCTCGCCGAGTGCGGCCTGGCGGCAAGGCTCCTGCCCGAACTGAAGAACGAGCGCGCGGCGCTCGAACGCGCGTCGCAAGCCGGCGCGCCCTTGCCGGTGCGCTTCGCCGTTCTCGCCTGGGGACTGGAGGAACAGGCCGTGCGCGCGCTGTGCGAGCGCCTGCGGGCGCCCAACGAGGATCTCGAGCTGGCGCAGGCCGCCAGCCGCTGCCGGCCGCGGCTGGCGGCCCGGGAGCCGCGCGCGCTGCTCGAGCTTCTGAAGCGCACGGATGCCATCCGCCGGCCTGAGCGCTTCGCACAGCTGCTGGCCGCCGCGCGGCTGGCCGCGCCCGAGGCGGACCTGTCACGGGTGGAGAAGGCGTTTGCCGCCGCTGCCGCCGTCGACGCCGGTGCCATCGCGCACGAGTCGGCCGCCGACATCGGCGCCCGGGTGGAACAGGCGCGCGAGAAAGCCATCACCCAGGCGCTGGCGAACATGTAGAGTAGTCACTATACTTTCGACCTAGAGAGGTATAGTGAATACTGTACTCAAGGAAAAGCAAACCGCGATCCTTGCCGCGGCGGAGCGGCTGTTCGCCGAGCGCGGCTACGCCGCCACGCGCACCGCCGATGTCGCCCGCGCGGCGCAGGTTACAGAGAGAACGCTCTTCAAGTACTTCCCCGACAAGGAGACGCTGCTCAATCGCGTGGTGCTCCCGGCGATGTCCGCGGCGGCGGCGGCGCCGCAGACCGGGGACGCACCGTTCGGCGACTGGTTCGCGGCGTTCCTGCGCGGGCGGCTGGCCGAGGCGCAAGCCCGGCCGCATGCCCTGCGGGTCGTGCTCATCGCGCTGCTGACGAGCGAGGCCGCGCGCCAGCGCTTCGGCCCACTGTGGAAGCGCCAGCTTTGGTCGGCGCTGGTGAAGGCCATCGTGCGCTTTCAGGCGCGCGGCGAGCTGCGCCGCGACCTCGACGCCGAATCGCTCACGCGCATGCTGCTGTCGCTGAGCCTCGGCTACCTGCTTACGCGCACGCTGGTTGCGCCGGCGCTCGCCTGGAACGACGAACGGGAGATCGAGCGCCTGCTGGAAGTCCTGCAGCGCGGCGCCGCGACCTCAGGCTTCGTTGCGGGCTAGAGAAGCCTGCCGATCACCCAGGCGACGAGGCAGAAGAGCACCGTGCTGGCGAGCGGGATGTAATACGCCCGGCCGCGCACGCTGAACCTCAGGTCGCCGGGCAGCCGCCCGATCCCAAGGCGCTGCAGCCAGGGCGTCGCCGCGGCGAGCACCGCGAGCGAAAGGAAGATCGTCAGCAGCCACTTGATCATCGGTGCCGACACGATACACTCGCGCGCTTTGCCGGGAGTCGCTCGTGATCGATCTGTACACCTGGAGCACGCCCAACGGCCGCAAGGTCTCCATCATGCTGGAGGAGTGCGTGCTGCCGTACCGCGTGCATCCGATCAACATCGGCAAGGGCGAGCAGTTCAAGCCCGAGTTCCTCGCCCTCAATCCCAACAACCGCATCCCGGCGATCGTCGATCCCGACGGCCCGGACGGCCGGCCGCTCGCGCTCTTCGAGTCGGGCGCGATCCTCATTTACCTCGCCGAGAAGACCGGGAAGTTTCTGCCGCGCACGCCGCGCGCTCGCCTGATCGCGCTGCAGTGGCTCATGTTCCAGATGGGCGGCGTCGGGCCGATGTTCGGCCAGGCGCACCATTTCCTGCGCGCGGCGAAGGAGCAGGTGCCCTACGCCATCAAGCGCTACACCGAGGAGACGCGGCGCCTGTACGGCGTGCTGCAGACGCGGTTGCAGGAAGCCGAGTACCTCGCCGACGAGTACTCGATCGCCGACATCGCCACCTTTCCCTGGGTGGCGCGCTTCGAGTGGCACAAGGTGGACCTCGCCGATTTCCCGGCGGTGAAGCGCTGGTTCGACGTTATCGCCGCGCGGCCGGCGGTGCAAAAGGGGATGGCGGTGCCGACGCCGCCGTAGTCATCGCGGGTTTGGCCTTTCAAATACGTCTCGCCTTTTCCGGCCGGGTGAATCTTCCGGCCGGAAAAGGCGAGATCATAGAGAACCGAGCGCAGGCAGTGCCTCGATTACCGCGCCTTCCTCGCGTACTTTGCAAGAAACGCGTTGATCTCCTCGATCCTCAACTGCGGCTCGCCGGGCACCGGCTGCGTGCCTTCCACGCGGTTCATCCACTGCATGTTCTCCTGCATGCGCGCCACCACCGCGCGCCACTCCCTGGCCGTGTAGCGCTTCGGGTCGGGCAGCACGTGGCACTGGTTGCAGGCGAGCCGAAACGGCTCGCCGGCGGGGGCGTACGCTTCAGGAATCTTTTTCGGATCGAGCGGCTTCTGGCCGTGCTTCTGCAGGTAGGTGACGAGCACCGTGGCTTCCTCGGCGCTCGGCGCCTTCACCCCGGCCATCATCTCCTCCATCAATTGCCCGAGGTTGCCCCTGCCTTCCATCCGCAGCACCATGCGCTCGACGATGGTGGGCCACTTGGCGGCGTGGTGCATCGCCGGGTTGGGCAGGTTGTGGCACTGCACGCAGTACTGCACCGTGAGGTGCGCACCGCGCGAGCGCGGCTCGGGGAGCTTCGCGAGCTCGAAGGTCGGCGGCAGGATGCGCTCGAGCAACGGCCCGTGCGGGCTCTCGGCCCAGCGCTGCTTCGCCGCCGCGATCTCGTCGGCCGCGGCCGCAATCGGCAGAGCGAGAAAGATCAGGACGGCGAGCCCGCGCATGGGTCTACAGCGTATGCGATCGGTCGCCGTTGGCAAAGCCGAGGAGCGGCTGGCGCACGCCCCGTCCCACCGCCAGGACCTTGAACAGCTCGCCCATCTCCGCGGGCGAGAGCAGCTTCTGCGCCTCGGCGGCGAGCGGCGCGTAGCGCGCGACGTCCCCGGCGTCCTCGTCCCCGAGCAGCTCCGTGATGCCGCAATCGACGAGGAACCGCGCCTGGTTGCAGTAGCCGAGGACTTCCAGCCCGCCGTCGCGCGCGGCGCGCGCCAGCGCCGTGAAATCGACGTGCGCGGTGATGTCCTGCAGGCCGGGATGGAAAAACACGTCGCCGTGCGCGCGATGGCGGTAGTGGCACATGAGCGTGCCCATGGTGCGCTGCGGATGGTAGAACTCGCGCTCGGGGAAGCCGTAGTCGATGACCAGGAGCGCGCCGCGCTCGAGGCGCTGGGCGAGGAGCTGCATCCAGGCGCGCGCCACCAGAGCGATCTCGCTCTCGTAGGGCACGGGAACGCGCAGCCGGTGCGCCGCCTCGCGCAGCTCGCCCGCGGCCGGGCGCTCGGCCCAGGCGAGCGCGCCGTCGATCCAGCTCACGCCGCGCTCCATCACGCCCTCGCGCCGCCAGGCGAGCGCGTGCACCGGCATGGCGTCGGCGACCTCGTTCGCCAGCATCACGCCGCGGAAACGCTCGGGCAGCCGCTCGATCCACTGCGCCCGTGAACCGAGGCGCGCGCGCTGGCGCGCGGCGAGCTCGGCGCTCGTCTCGAGGATCAGGTAGCGCTCGGGCGCGAGCTCGGCGATGAGCGCTGCGGCGAGGGCGCCGCTGCCGGCGCCGAATTCGAGGATCGCATCGCCGGGCTGCAGAAGTTCGGCGATCTGGCGCGCGAGCGTGCGCGCGAACAGGGTCCCCATTTCCGGCGCGGTGACGAAGTCGCCCGGGGCGCCGAGCTTGGCCGCGCCGCCGGCGTAGTAGCCCAGGCCCGGCTCGTGCAGCGCCATCTCCATGTAGCGCGCGAAGCCGATCCAGTTGCCGTCGGCGGCGAGCTCGGCGCGGACGCGCTCCGCGAGCCGCGCGCTCGCGGCGCGCGCTTCAGGCTCCGGTTCGGGCAGCATGCGGCGAATTTAACCTAGAATCTCCGGGTGACGGACGTATCCCTCGAGAGCAAGGTGGCGCTGGTGACGGGCGCGGCGCGGCGCGTGGGCGCGGCGATCGCACGCCGCCTGCACGCCGCGGGCGCGAACATCGTCATTCACTACCGCGGCGCGGAGGCCGACGCCGCGCAGCTGGAGAAGGACCTGAACGCGCGGCGCCCGGGCAGCGCGCTCAAGGTGCGGGGCGATTTGCTGGCGCCGATCGCGCCGCAGGCGCTGGTGGGCGCCGCGCTGCAGCGCTTCGCGCGCCTGGATTTCCTCGTCAATAACGCTTCGGCCTTCTACCCCACGCCGCTCGGCGAAATCGAGGCGAGCCACTGGGAGGAGCTGATCGGCTCGAATCTGCGGGCACCGTTGTTTCTGGCGCAGGCGGCCGCGCCGCAGCTCGCGCTCGCCGGCGGCGCGATCGTCAACATCGCCGACATCCACGCCGAGCGGCCGCTGAAAGGCTACCTGGTGTACAGCGTGGCGAAGGCGGGCCTGGTCTCCCTGACGCGCGCGCTCGCGCTCGAGCTGGCGCCCGCCGTGCGCGTCAACGCGGTCGCCCCGGGCGCCATCGCCTGGCCCGAGGACGGGAAGTTCGAGCCCGCGGAACGCGCGCGCATCGTCGCCTCGACGCCGCTCGCGCGCACCGGTGCGGAGGACGACGTGGCGCAGGCGGTGCAATTCCTGTGCAGCGCGCCTTTCGTCACCGGCCAGGTGCTGGCGGTGGACGGCGGGCGCTCCGTTTTCCTTTGAGCCGGCGATGAACGTCGTTCGCCTGCACCGCGATCCGCGCAAGCAAGCCTACGAGGCCGGCAAGCTCGCCAAGCGCCTGCGCCGCCAGGTGGGCGAGGCGATCGCCGACTACGCCATGATCGAAGCGGGCGACCGCGTCATGGTGTGCCTTTCCGGCGGCAAGGACAGCTACGCCCTGCTCGAGGTGCTGCGCGCGCTGCAGGAAAAATCGCCGGTGGCGTTCGAACTCATCGCCGTCAACCTCGACCAGAAACAGCCCGGCTTCCCGGCGCACGTGCTGCCGGAGTATCTCGCCGGGCTCGGCGTGGCGTTCAGGATCGTCGAGCAGGACACCTATTCGGTGGTGAAGCGCGTGCTGCCGGAGGGCAAGACCCTGTGTTCGCTGTGCTCGCGCCTGCGCCGCGGCGTGCTTTACCGCGTCGCCGGAGAGCTTGGCGCCACCAAGATCGCGCTCGGGCATCACCGCGACGACATCCTGGCGACCTTCTTCCTGAATCTCTTTTTCGGCGGCAAGCTGAAGGCGATGCCGCCGAAGCTGCGCTCGGATGACGGCCGGCACGTGGTCATCCGGCCGCTCGCCTACGTGCGCGAGGACGACCTCGCCGCCTACGCCGAAGACAAGGGCTTCCCGATCATCCCTTGCAACCTGTGCGGCTCGCAGGATCACCTGCAGCGCCGCGTGGTGCGCCAGATGCTCGGCCAGTGGGAAAGGGAGCACCCCGGGCGGGTAGAATCGATCCTGCGTGCGCTGGGCGACGTGCGACCCTCGCACCTCTTGGACCGCAAGCTGTTCGACTTTAGCTTGGGAGCGACCGATGAAACCCGTTGAAGACGTCAGCCGCGAGGCGCGGGAACTCGAGGGCATCGTGCCCACCGTGAACCTCGCCGCCGAGGAAGGGCGCAAGGATTTCTACGTGCGGGCCAAGAAGCAGAACCTCGCGCCGCTGTGGCGCGTGCTGCACGGCCTCGTCACCGAGAAGCCCACAACGCGCGCCGTGCCGGCGATCTGGCATTACGCCGACGTGCGCCCGCACCTGATGGAGGCCTGCGAGCTGATCGGCGCGGCCGAGGCCGAGCGCCGCGTCATGGTGCTGGAGAACCCGGGGCTGCCAGGCCAGTCGCGCATCACGCAGAGCCTGTTCGCGGGGCTGCAGATCATCCTGCCGGGCGAGATCGCGCCGGCGCACCGGCACACGGCCTCGGCGCTGCGCTTCATCGTCGAGGGCAGGAACGCCTTCACCGCGGTCGCCGGCGAGCGCACGATGATGGCGCCGGGCGACTTCGTCATCACGCCCTCCTGGACTTGGCACGACCACGGCAACGAGGGCCAGGGGCCGATGGTGTGGCTGGACGGCCTCGACATGCACATCGTCAACCTGCTTGCGGCGAGCTTCCGCG
>Ga0224512_10001451_pt1 | contig 22809 bp, 23 predicted proteins | sample SF_May12_sed_USG_4_FD_169103 | JGI IMG/M metagenome (GOLD analysis project Ga0224512, IMG submission 169103) | Sediment microbial communities from San Francisco Bay, California, United States - SF_May12_sed_USGS_13 | ecosystem: Environmental > Aquatic > Marine > Sediment | place: USA... | reverse complement strand
CTTGTACCCCAATGCGAACTCCGTCTCACGGAATTGGACCGATTGGAAACCCGACGCGTCGTCGAGGAACGAGCGGAACGACAGGAAGTCGAGCGGTGTCATCGTTTCGAGCACATCGATCTGGGCCACGACCGTCTTCATGATCTTGAGCATTCGATGCAGCACGGTGCCGGCGCGATCGGTGTAACCCCCCTCGACCATCTCGTGAAGGTGATCAGCCTCATGCAGTAGCTGCTTGAACCACAGCTCATAAACCTGGTGGATGATGATGAACAGGTGCTCGTCGTGCTCCGGCCCATCCGACCGGGGGTGTTGCGCATTGAGGATCTGGTCGAGCCCCAGGTAGTTCCCGTAGTTCATAGCCTGTTCGTTCATGCGGCGACGATACCCGATCACACTGGACGCAACTTGGCCGGTGGCACCGATGTCAGCCGGGTTCTTCGGCCCCGGCCGTCCCGCTTTCGAGTCTGCCCCGCCTCTCGAGTTCGGAACGGTTCGCCGTGATGTCGCCGGGTGATGTCTTCATCGCCTTCCAATACATCCAGCCGGCCGGGAGAAAGAACACTTGGAAGATCGCGAGACCGACCGCCCAGTTGAGCGGCGGAACCAGGGACCGCTCCAGGGCTGTGGCGACCGGCCCGGTCAAGCCATTGCCGCTGGCCCGACCGAGCCCGTTGACGAGGTTCTGGATGCCGAAGACGGTGCCGCGGTGCTCTGGCAGGTTCACATCGGCGATCAGAGCGAAGGCGTTGGGGGAGTCAGCCGAGGTGAACGCCAGAGCAAGCATTGACGTGAGGAACGCCGCAGCCACGAAGGGGTTGGTGACGAGCTCACGCAGCACCTCCGGGATGAGCGTCGCCGTACTTGCGCCGTTCGTGACATCGATTCCGGATAAGGGCAGGAAGAAGAAGACAAGAAAGAACGGGATGGCTCCAAGGAGGCCGATGGCCGAGATCTTGGCTCGGCCAGAGAGGTTGCGGCTCTGCATTCGATCACCGATGTGGCCGGCCAGGATGGAGAACAGCGCACCTATCCGGAACACGGCTCCCAGCAGCCCGCCGACCTTGGTGGCTGTCGAAGCGTCATAGCCCTGTTCGAGGACCTTGTTTTGGTAGAGGAACTCAACCCATATCAGCGAGCCGTACGCAATTTGGGCGGTGAATCCTTGGAGCACTAGCCACACATTGGTGCGCTTCTCGAACAACGCCGGTACCTGGTCGAGCTCGATTCGATGGTTGTAGTCCACTCCGCTCGCCCGCAGCGGTTCGAGCGCCGGCTCTGCATAGCCACGGGGAGCTTGATACGTCGTGAGATACAGGACGGCGAAAATGAGCCCGAGGACGGCCACCACTCTGAGGGGAGCCCGAAAGTCCACCGCTCCCGCCTGTGACGCCAGATAGGCTCCGAACAGGCCTCCGATACCCTGCGACAAGCCCCAGAAGCTCATCGCGAGTCCGCGTCGCCGCGGCGAGACAAAGTCGCTGATCACCGAAAAACCGACGGTGGCAATGGCGCCGAGTCCCAAGGCCATGACCATCTGCCACAAAAAGAGCTGCCAGTAGACGCCGGCTCCCCCCGACAACCAGCTGCCGGCCGCCCAGATGACCGTGCCGAAGAAGAGCAGCCGTTTCCGGTCAGACCGATCGCCCCAATAACCCCACGCCGCCGAAGTGAGTGCCGTGAGCAAGATCACCGACCCGGTCATAAACCCCAGAGCGCGGCTCGTGGTGTTCAGGGCGTCGGCAGTCGGGAGAATCATGGCCGGGACGATCGCGATGGCCGCGTTGTCGAGTGACGCCAGGATCACAAAGACAACGATGGTCCAGATCTTGTGCCACCGGCCGCCTTGAAGTCGTGTCCGGCGAGAAGTCATCTCCGCATTCTTGCCGGGCGCACCACTCAGCGCGGTAGCCTCGCAACGATGGAACCGACCCAGACTGCATCGTGGACTCCCGATCCAGCCACCGTGGAGCACTCCAATCTGCAATGGCTCATGGACACGCTCGAGGCGTCGGAATATCGGGAAGCACATCGCTGGACCGTCGACAATCGGGAAGAGTTCTGGGAGATCTGCGTGGATCGGCTGGGGATCGTGTTCGACGAAGGCCCCGGCAAGATGCTGGACGGGACTCCTCAGGCTCCGCAGTGGCTGCCAGACGCCCGGCTCAACATTGTCGCCAGCGCCCTCGACGCACCTGGCGATGCCTTGGCGGTGATCCACGGCGGCGGTCCCCGAATTGAACGCGTGACATATCGTCAACTGCGGCGAGACGTTGCCCGCTGTGCCAACGGGCTCACGGCTGGCGGCGCCGCGGAGGGTGACGCCATCGCCATCATCATGCCGATGACATACGAGGCGGTCGTTGCCTACCTAGCCACCGTCGCTCTTGGCGGCGTTGTCGTATCGATCGCCGACTCTTTCGCTCCGGAGGAGATCCGCACCCGGCTGGAAATCGCCCACGCGAAGCTGGTAGTGACCCAACATGCGACGACGCGTGCCGGCAAACACCTGCCGATGTACGAGAAGGTCGTCGCTGCGGGTGTCGAGCGTGCCATCGTCGTGCCGGGAGCAGGGGGCCCACCGCTGCGGCCACAGGACATCTGGTGGAGCGATCTGCTGAGCGACGACGACACGCTGCGCTTTCACATTGCGGCGAGCGACGCTCCCACCAACATCCTCTTCTCGTCGGGGACCACGGGAGAGCCCAAGGCAATTCCATGGACCCATACGACGCCCATCAAGTGCGCCATGGACGGTCACTTCCACCAGGACATCCACCCCGGTGATGTCGTGGCGTGGCCGACCAATCTTGGCTGGATGATGGGCCCCTGGCTGATCTATGCAGCGCTGCTGAACAATGCCGCCATCGCTCTGTACGACGATGTGCCGACCGGATCCGGCTTTGCCGAATTCGTTCAGGACGCTCGAGTCACGATGCTCGGCCTCGTGCCGAGCCTGGTGACGGCCTGGCGGGCCGGAGGGGTCATCGAGAACGTGGACTGGACCGGAATCAAGCTTTTCAGCTCAACTGGCGAAGCCTCGAATCCTGATGACATGGCCTACCTGATGGCTGCCGCCGGCGGACGGCCCGTCATTGAGTACTGCGGCGGAACCGAAGTCGGCGGAGGCTATATCACCGGCACCGTTGTGCAGCCGGCCATCCCGGGGGCCTTCTCCACGCCGGCACTCGGGCTCGATCTCGTCATCGTCGACGAGGACGGCGATGCCGCCGATGAGGGAGAGGTGCTGCTGGTGCCGCCGTCAATTGGCTTGTCGACGACCCTTCTCAACCAGGATCACCGTGAGGTCTACTACGAGGGGCTCCCGAATGTGGGTTCGCCCGTTCGCCGCCACGGTGACCACATGAAGCAGCTGCCAAACGGATATTGGCGAGCCCTCGGGAGGGTCGACGACACGATGAATCTCGGCGGTATCAAAGTCAGTTCCGCTGACATCGAACGAGTCGTCGGTGCCGTCCCGGGTGCCGGCGAGGTGGCCGCGGTTGCCGTGGCCCCACCGGGGGGCGGTCCCGAGCGTCTTGTCATCTACGTGGTCACCGGAGATGCCGACAGCGCGGCTGCTGATCCGGCCGAGCTGAAGCCGGCGATGCAGCAGGCGCTGCGTATCCATCTGAACCCGCTCTTCAAGGTCCATGATGTCGTCATGATCGACGCCTTACCCCGCACCGCCAGCGCCAAAGTCATGCGGCGTTCCCTGCGCGCTGCCTACGAGGATGCTGAATAGCGATGCGGGCCGTCGCGTTCATCGCCGGGTTGGTGATCGTTGCGGGAACTGTGCTGTCCGCGATTCGGACGGTCATCCTTCCCAGAGCTGCCCAGAGCTGGCTCACCCGCATCGTCTTCACCGCGATCCGTCTGCCGTTCTCGGCGATTGCCAGCCCGAAGCAGCCCTACGAACGGCGCGACCGGGTGCTCGCGCTATACGGACCCGTGGCCCTGATTGCGCTCCCGCTCGTGTGGCTCACCAACGTCCTGATGGGATTCACGCTGATGATCTGGGGTTTGGTGTCGCAGCCGTTGGGCGATGCCTTCCATTTCAGCGTTTCGTCGCTGACGACGCTTGGCTTCGCGCCGGCAGATTCTCTGATCGAGCGGGTACTGGCTTTTCTGGCCGCCGCCCTCGGCCTGTCGCTGCTGGCCCTGATGATCACGTTTCTGCCCTCCATTTACACGTCTTTTGCCAGGCGAGAGGTCCAGGTGGGTCAGCTGGAGGTTCGAGCGGGTAGCCCGCCATCGGCATTGACCTTCCTAGAGCGGTACCACCTAATTGGGGCGCTGGACGACCTCGACGAGCTCGATTCGACATTCCAGCGGTGGGAACGGTGGTTCGCTGAAGTCGAAGAGAGCCATCTGACCTATCCGGCGCTGGTGTTCTTTCGCTCACCGCAGCCGGAGCGTTCTTGGGTGACGGCCGCCGGAACGATGATGGACACAGCCTCTCTCGTCACTGCGTGTCTGCCTCGGCGCGCTGTGGGCTCGGCCGGGCTGTGCCTCCGGTCCGGCTACCTGGCGCTGCGCCGCATTGCCGACTTCTTCGGCATTGAGTTCGATCACGATCCGGCGCCGGACGATCCGATTTCGATAGAACGCGGCGAGTTCGACGAAGTCTGGGACCAGCTGGCCGAGATGGGCCTCGAACTCAAACCGGACCGGGACCAAGCGTGGCGCGACTTTGCCGGGTGGCGCGTCAACTACGACACCGTCTTGCTGGCGCTCGCCGACGTGACGGTGGCTCCGTACGCGCCGTGGACATCCGACCGGTCGGCGCCGAGCCGGGACCGTCCCCGGGTGCGCCGCTTTGGCTCGCGTCGCAGCCACCCGGGGGAGCCAGATCCGGTGCCACTCGATCGGCCGTAGACTCAAGCCTCTACTGCTGGAGGATCTGGTGGCGACCAGCGACGGACCATACGCCTCTCTGCGACAGAGAGTGATCGGCGAACACGGTGTCATCATGCTCATCGGTGCGCCCGATACCGGGAAAACCACGTTGGCGACCCTCTTGCTATCGGATGCCCTCAACGCCAACCGAGCGGTCGCCTTCGTAGATGCCGATATTGGCACCCCAACGGTCGGCCCTCCTGCCTGCGTCGGCCTGAAGTGGGTTCGTTCCCATGCCGACCTCAGCCGACTCGAAGCCGACGAACTGCGATTTGTCGGTTCGGTGCAGCCGCAGGGAGCCATCCTGCCCCATGTCGTAGCTGCCGCCGACCTGGTCGAGGTGGCCAGGCGCGACACCGACTTCATCGTGCTCGATACAACCGGCGTCGTTTCGGGCGTTGTCGGCCAGACCCTGAAATATCACCTCATGGAGCTGTGCAATCCGGGCCTCGTCATCGCCATGCAACGCGGCGGTGAGATGGAGCCAACGATCGGCATGTTGCGCCGGTTCCTATCGGCCCGAGTCGCCAAAGTGACGCCAGACGGAGTTACTCCCGTCGGTCCGCTCGCCCGATCCGAGACTCGTCGCGCCGCCTTTGCCAAGGAGTTCGCCGGAGCGATGCAACGGTGGCGGGTCGGACACGACGTGTTCGCGCCGACCCTGCCTGAGGCCTTTGACGAGTCCCGCCTCGACGGAATGCTGGTCGGCGTTCAAGACAAGATGGGTCGCTGCCTTGGCCTGGGGGCTCTGCAATGGGCCGACGACGCCATATCGGTCGCCACCCGGCACGGCGAAGCGATGCACGGCCTGCGGATAGGTTCGCTGCGCATCGACCTCGAGACATTCTCCACAACCCAGGTCCGCCTCCGCGACCTGATGTTCGGTGTGTGAGGTTTCGAGCAAATCAGGATTTGCTCGAGTTGCTCGGCTCCGCCTGCGGCGCTGCTGCGTAATTGGCGCCGCTGAGCGGCGCAAGCGGGGTAGGGGAGCGTCAGCCGTCGGGGCTCATTACGGCGAAGCCGACTTCGGTGGCGCGGACACTGAATATGCGGCGGCCGGCTTGGATGGCGGCGCGGGGTTCGGTGACGTCGCGGCCCATGGCCCGCCAGCGGAGGGCCACCACTTCGAGGGGCTCTTCGGTGACGAGGGCTACGCCGTAGATGGAGGGCTGCCGAACCGGCGATTCGATCACTTCAAGGAGCGGGCCAACGCGGAAGAACGCGGTGGGCCGACCCTTGACTTCGATGCGCAAGCGCGGCGCCGCCCCCACGTCGGCCATCGTGGCGACGGCAGTGTCGAGGTCCGGCACCAATAGCACCACATGATCGAGGTCCCAGCCTGCGGCCGGAACACCCTCAGCAGCGGCGCAGTCGTCAATCGGAAAATCCGGCGCGGCATCGGCCCAGGCCCATGCCGTCGGCCCTTCGACGAGTGTCGTCACCCGAGTCGCCAGCGGCGACGGCAAGTCGAATTCGTCCCAGGGGAGCGGAATCTGCAGGGTGGTCAGCGTGGACATCACACGGAAAATAGCAAGACCCAAGCAACCGTCTCAGTGGGCCTCGCACTTCCCCGAACGAGGCTTCCCAATCCAGCTTCTTGGGTCTTGCCTACGGCCGACCATACGAACCCCATCGGGGCGATGCAACCCCCACAAACCGTGGCATTTTGCGCGCAAATCGAGATCTTGGCTGCCTCTATTGCTGGTTAACGGCTGTAATTGAGTATCGAGCGGGACTTTCCTCCACAAATCCACAGGAATCCACAGGCGGTTGTGCACAACCCTTGGTGACAACTTTCTTAGTGGGATTTCTCGCGCTCTACGCGCGAGCAGCCACCGCACCGTGCCTCGCGTCGCCAGTCCTGATAAATGCACCGGTAGGCGGCGCCACAACACCTGCACACTCACAAAAAGCACGAGGAACACCAGGAATACACTCACCCAGGTTGGTGCCCGACATCCCGATCGAGAAGCTCACGAAAGTTGTTCCCGGCGACGTCCTCGAGGGCGTCGTCGACGACGATCTGCATATCACCTGTAGTCCAGGGCGCGTCGGGTGTGAGCGACCACGACGTCTCGTGGTCGCCGGGGTGCGACGTGCCGTCGATTCGCTGTCCGTCAGCAACGACGACGTGGAGGGCATCGTCCAGGAGATGGCGGTCGAACGGCCGGTCAAAGACGATCCGCAACGCCTCGCGTGTTCCAGGTCGAGGCGGTCGCCATCTCCACCGCCCGACGTTGGGCCGTTCCCTCAGGGCGGCGCCTACGCGGAAGCGCTTCGAGAACGACTGCAGTACCGACGAGCCGTCGGCCGCAGGCCAGCCCTCGTCGACCGTCAGGGCGTAGCATTCGCCCCTCCGAAGCGCCGGGCCGCGGTCGAGGTTTGTGGCAACGCTCCGCTTGATGCGGCCCGGGTCGATTAAGACCGTGAGGCGCGTCCGGTCCGCGTTCCATAGCTCCTGCTTGAACCTCATGAATGCCGCAGCGTCGGCGACACCGGATGCGTCACGCAGTGCGACAAAGTCGGGCGCGACATGGGGTGTCATCGGTACCGAGAAGTGCACATAGAAGCGGAGCAGGTTCTCGGGCAGAACGTCGCCACTCGGATAGACATCGGTCACGAGCGCGGTCGCAGCAGTTGCCTCCGGAGGAATCCGGAACTCGCTGAGCCGGTACGGTTCGCCGTCGCGCCGAGTGCGCACGACGTAGTCCTGTCCGGCGACGAAGCCGAACGCCGGCGTGAAGCTCAGGAACTCCCCGTGGTGCTCGGATCGGCCGGCGACGGGCACTCGCCCTTCATGGTACGAGTCGGCTCCGCCGACGAAGACAGCGAGGCGCTGGTCCCGGCCGATCGGGGGATGATCGGCCTCACAGTTTGCGAGCCGTAGCGCGACCGGCTCGCCGTCACGTTGCGGTAGGAGGAGATCGGGGTCGTCGATTGTGGGCACTGGGCTGCTCACGGTCTGCGCCTGGCGAGCGCTCATTCGCATGATCGGGCCGTTTCGCTCGCTTCCTCGTCGCCGGTCAGGTCCGTGGGAAGTCCATCTCGGCGACAAGGTTGTGGACTCGATTGGGAAAGAAGGTCGGGTTGATGTCGAGGTTCAGATCCCCGGTGTAGGCATCGCGGGTCAGCGAGACGAAGAAATCATCGTCGAACAACGCCATGTGGAGCGGCACACCTTCGAACATGACCGCCTTTCCGGTCGGGCCGTACGGCATCAGCGGGTGCAGATCGAGCTTCGGTCCACGCTCAAAGTCCTCGTGTGTGACCGGCTTGGCATTGCTCAGACCATCGACGGGGATCACCTGCGGTGAACGGCTGTTGTTGGTCACGAACAGCATCGCCTGATCCCCCATCTGGAAGGGGATCATGTCGAGCGGCTGGCCGTTGCCCATATCCATGATCGTGCTGGCCGAGATCTTGGCGCCATCAGTGAGTTCGTCGAGCGGAACGAGGACGATCGGGCTGCACGTGTAGGCAGCAACGAGCTGGGGCTTCCCGTCGATCTCTTGCACCGACATTGCCCGGATCGGTGCACGGCTCTCGTACTGATCATGGGTGATGTGGTACATCTCAACGGCTGTCACGCACTGCGTGCCGTCGAATGGATAGGAGATGCGGCGAAGGGAGGACTGGAAGCTCTCGTATGCGACACCGGCGACGAACAGCTCGCCCTCGTAGTACTCCAGGTCCATGATCGCGAGCGACCGAATCGAGATGGCACCCTTTGCGGTGTCTCTCGGAAGGAGAGGCCCTGGCCCCGATCCGCGCGCCTGGAACCTCGTGTCGGCCTCTGGGAACTGGGTCAGGAGCTGCTTCTGGTGCGGCAGCGAGGACGTGTCGAGCAAGCTGATGTCGTGATCGATCGAGATTCTCACGATCGCTGGCTGTGAGGCGAAGCTTCCGATCCTGGTGGCCGAGATGTAGATCTCCTTCGAGACCGGGTGGACCGCCAGGTCGTTGATCTCCACTGCACCCAGCCCCACGCCGAGGAGTTCGGCGATCTTCGCGTCGATGTTGCGGATCGAGCGTGGGACCGTCGGACCAGGCTGCTCCTCCCCTGGGGTCTCGAAGGCATAGATCGCTCCGTTGTGGTTGTCGCCGACGAACAGGATTCCATCGTCCGAGAACGTGAGCGCACCGGCGAACTTCATGTCGACCGACGGCTCCGATGAGGGTGCATCCGTAGTCGAGGTTGGCTCGACGGAGACCGCTGCGGAGAGCACGAAGTTATGACTGGTCTGGGTTGACATGGGGCCTCCTGGGCGGTGTGCGGGCGCTGGCTGCGCGGCCGGAGTGGGTGGGATTGGGGCAGATTGCCCGGTAGGAGCCGTCGAGACATTTCGAAGTCTACCTAGATGGCCTTGTCGTATTGATAGCCGAAAGCGAGTGCCCCCAAAGCTCCAATGGGCATACTCACGAATGCAAACAAAAAGAGCGCTGTTGGTATCTCTGCGTAGAAGCTGAACACGAACAGTCCCGGGAAGAACAAGATCCAACTCCCAATATGGAGCCAGTAGAACGACTTGAACGCCCTCAGAATCCTCCGCTTGCTGAGTTCAGTTCTTTCCCTTGTCTCTGTTCTCGCTGCCGACAACAGTCCAGCAATAACTACTGGAAGGCTTACTGCAACGGGAGTTCCCCTTCCTGCCCCAAACAGAAATACGCCGACGCTCAACAAGGCAAAAAGCAGCGACGCAATACCCAGTTCCCTCTTCTTGATGATGGTAACGGAGCTCACGATCAGCGCGACAGATACTGAAATTGCCAAGATCCCCAACACATAGAACGGGATATCAGTCAGTATCGAGAATACGGGGCTGCCACGCGTCATCGAGTTGAACTCACTGTTGGGCCACCCTTCTGGGAGCGCCTCAACCGAACGGCCTTCCACGAGCGTGGAACCCTGAAGCAACTCTGCACTTCCATGCAGAACGCCGACAATCCCTACGATCACACCGAACGTGACCAAGCAGAGCCTGACTTTGGTCATGATTGCCTTTCCGGCCCCCATGGGACCGTCGGCGTTTCGACGGAGGCCGCTGCTGAGGGCAGGAAAGTCATGAGTGCTTGACGTTGACATCGGACCTCCTGGCCGGCGGGTCGGTTGCTTGGAGCACGACCAACGCGGCGACAGCGGCGAGGTTGTCGGGCGATGAAGAGGTCACATCGAACCGTGGACACACAAGCCCTTGGGGCGCAGCTAGTACTTGTTCCACGCGAGACTCCCTCGGGCGCCTCCTGCTTTGCCAGCCTCGATCAGCGTTCCACCTTCGTTGAGCCGTCGCGCCACCCGATCCCCGGGCGTCTATCCGAGGACGATCTGATAGTCCTGAAGGCCGAGACTTCCATCAATCGTCGCCTTGCCTTTGGCGCCGACGTATTGGCCAGTGCCTCCCGTGATGGCGAAGAGCTGCAAGAAGGCCGGTTTCTCATCCCGCTCAGCACCGGCCCTGGGGTCACCCTGAATCATGATGCCCGTCATCGTGAGGATGGTGTCGGCGGCGGCGAGATTCTCGTCTTTGCCATGCCACCCGAAGGTGATGTCGCAGTGAAAGTACGAGGGAAGTTCTTCAGATGGAATCGTCACCCCGAGGATCGTCAAGGTGCCGAGGGCGTCCGTCATCTCCGGGTCTGAATAAAACGGGATGGCTGCCACCAGCGGGACAGGCTCGATCCCTTTCAGCCCTTCGAAAGGTGCATACAAGTGCAGAACGGCATCTCCGCCTGCTGCGGATTCTGTGGAGCCACTGGTGTCCGTCGTTTCCATGTTTTATCTCATCCTCTTCGCTCGTGGGTTCAGCTACACATCGCGGTAGAGGGGCCCTGTCCGGGCTGGGGCCACCGCTTGCCGCAAGTACTATACCTAACGGTTCGTTCTAGTATATCTAGGCCGGGGTGTCACCCAAGGCACCACGGTCGCGCCCGGATCGCGTAGACGTCGACACCTTCCGCATCGCCACCGCCGAACTCCCGACGCGAACCATCCAAAGCCAACGCGGCCCGGGCGGCCGGGGTGCCATGGCGTCGCCAAGGCGGCGACCCACCTGGGTTGGCTCCCGCTGAGCATGCTCGCTCGACCACCTGGCGGCCGGCCTGCGCGACGATCCAGGCCGGGCGCCCAAACCGCGGTCGTTGACCGCGGTTTTGCAAAACAGCCAGAACCGGGCAAGCTGACGTGATGCCTCGGCCCAAATCCTTCGACGTCGATGACGCACTCGATCGAGCCGTCGACCTGTTCTGGGTCAACGGCTATGCGGCCACGTCGATGGAGGACCTCGTCAACCATCTCGGCATCAACCGGGGATCGCTCTACTCGACCTTCGGTTCGAAAGAAGAATTGTACGAACTGGCCCTCGAACGCTATCTGGCGAGCGGCCAGCACCGGTTCGCCGAGATGATCACCGACCCGTCGATACCGCTGCGGGAGGCCATCAAGGTGCTCCTGAACTCCTCAGCCGAGAAACGCGACCACCGAGGTTGCCTCTTGGTGAACACCGCAATGGAGCGCAACGCCACCGACGAGCGGTATCTCGATCTGACATCGAAGGCATTCGACGAGCTGCGGGCCATTCTGATCGCCGCCTTCGAATCGCGCCGAGACGACCTGACGAATGGGCTCCCACCCGATCGGGCCGCCGACCTCGTGCTGGTGGCCACACAGGGGCTGCGGGTCGTGGGCGCGACCGAATCCAAGATCAGCGCCGACTCCACCATCCAGACCGTGCTTGACACCCTGACCCCGGAGACGCCAGTCCGCCGGTGACCGACGCCGGGACTGGGCCCACATTCACGGCTGCCGCGCAGCCGACACAGCGGCCAACGCGATCTCCCGCCCGCGCCGGCAGCGCGGACCACGCGGGGCTGCACTATTCCTGCGGCCTCCGAATCCGTGCACGACCGCCCGCAGCGCACTGATGAGATGGACGGTGTTGACCTCATCGACTCCGGCTTCCGTGAGCGAATCGGCCAGCACGTTGACCGGGCTTGCCATTGCCGCATACAACTCCTCGTCCTCGCCGGGCTTCGGGGCCGGCAGCATCGCCTGGGAGAGAGAGGGATGCTCGAGGGCAAAGCGGCGATAGTCGCGGGCAGTGCGACGAATCACCACCGCCGGTTCCCTGGGTCAGCTGGCGCCGACTCGACGACGTTCGCCAGCCGGTGCGCCGCATGCAGGGCAGGCTCCGCGCCGATACTCGCCCAGACGGACCTGCTACTCACCGTGCCGTCGGTAGCCATGGGCACACCGCGGCCGCCTTTCACCTCGACCGTCGCGAGGTACCGTTCGACCTTCCCGATATGGGGCTTTCGGTGTTCCGCAGCGCGGCGGAAGGGGACGAGCCAGGGGTGCGGTGGTTCCTAGAGCGGGTTGCGGCCGCGTTCCGCACGCTGGATGAAAGTCAGTAACGGCGTCACGCAGGCACCCACAGGAACGGAGCGATGGCCACCCTCGCAACCCTCGGCGCTCGATCCGGCACCCAAAACACTCACGGGGAGTGATATCGAACGCCCGCCAGCGTCCGGGATCCGGCGATTTGTTGCACTCGCGAGTCGCGCTCAATGGTGAACCCAGGCGTCCGCCAAAGAAGGGTTGCACAAGGTGAAAGTCTCTTAGCCCCTTTTCTCGCGCTCTCCGTTGAGCATCGGCCGCGACGTCGAAAGGCACGTCGAAGTACCGATATCAGCAACTGGTAGCCTCGCCGCATGCACCAGCCTTCACGCGATCGACCCGAACTGCCTGATGGCTACGGGGTTCCCGACAGCGACGACGGTGTTCTCGAATGGTCTGCTGTTGAGGATCGACTGAAATCGTCCGCTCACTATTGGATGGCGACAACCCGACTCGACGGGAGGCCCCATGTGGTTCCTCGATGGGGTGTGTGGATGGACGGGCGGCTCTGGTACGACGGCGCCGTCGACACCATCCACGTTCGGAACCTGAATGAGAACTCAGCATGCGTTCTCCACCTCGAAGATGGCCGCCAAGCCGTGATGGTCGAGGGTCGATCCGAGGCTGCGACCCGTCCCGGGTTGGAAGTTGGGGGCCGGTTGGCTGCTGAGTTTTCAGCCAAGTACGGAAAGCTCGGCTACTCGCCGAGCCCAGACGCCTGGGAGGGAACTGACGCGGGCGGTCTTAGAGTCTTCACCGCTATCAAGGCGATGGCCTGGTTCGAATTCCCAACCGATGTGACCCGTTTCCGGTTCTGAGCGAGCGGAGCCACCCGGAGCGTCCATCAGCAGCACTTCTGAGCCCCGTGCCTCCAGTCACCGAATCGGTCCGCCCGAAACCAGTCGCGCGCGAAGAAGGGTCGCACAAGCAGAAAGTTTCTTAGCGGCACTTTTCAAGTTCTCCGGACGAACCGCCGGCCCAGCCGCGACCTCCCGTTATGGGTACCTCTCACGGGGTTGGTCTTGACTATGCGGCAGTGGTTTTCCTGACTGGTGTCTTAGGTGCCACCGGGATTGCGATCACGCTGCTGTGGCGAGATCCGCCCGTGGCCCGCGGTTCCCTGTTCCTCCTTTTCGCCGGAGTGGGGGCAGCGGCAGAGGGTCTCGGCAATCTTCTCGAGGACGCTTTCGATGTCGAGGCTGCCGTCTGGGCCTTCTTTGGGGGTGCGCTGGTCATGATGGTGAGCTTGTTGATTTCTGGGATCGCTGCGTTGACAGTTCGTTCGCCTCGACGGTGGAGCGGGCTGTTCCTGCCTCCGCCGTGCCGGGAGGGATGTTCGGCTTTGGCGCGGTGATGATGGGGGTGTCATGGATTCTGTTCGGGCTCTGGATCGTGTATCAACACCGTGCCTCCGTGGTCGCCCTCGCGGGCGCTGCCATCCCAGCGCTGGCAACCGCTATCTGCCTGTATGGGGATGACCGAGCGGAAATGGCGCGTCTTCCGTTCACCACCGAGCCGCTGGGGTGCCTCATCGAATCACGGATCACACCGTGATCGTCCGTGATCAACGAAGATCGTCCTGTGGATGCCTTCTTTACCGGGGTTCTGGCTGGATATGGGATTGCAGTCCCGGTTGGTGCCATCGCCGTGCTCATCGTGGAGGTGGGTATCAGATGCGGTTTCCGATGCGCCTTCTTCGCGGGCGCAGGAGCGGCGACAGCCGACCTCGTGTATGCCGCTGTGGCCGTGATCGGTGGCGCCGCCCTCGCTGAACCGGTGCAGTCCATCGATGAGCCGCTACGGATCGGCAGCGCCGTCGTGCTGGCCGTGATTGCTGTAGTCGGCCTACGCGGAGTCGGCCGCATGCAGGAATCGATTGAGATCCCGTTCCCCGACAGGCGAGAGTTGGCCAGCACCTTCGCTCGGTTTGTTGGGCTCACGATCATCAATCCGACCACCATTGTCTACTTCGCCGCCGTCATCGTCGGGCTGGGCGTCGCCAACGACATGTCTGCAGCCGAAGGTCTTCTCTTCGTGGTCGGCGCTTTTGTAGCGTCTCTGTCGTGGCAGTCGCTGCTCGCTGGTGTCGGGGCGTTCGCCGGTGACCGGCTCAGCGATCGAACACAGACCGTCGCGGTCATCCTCGGCAACCTGGTCATACTCGGCTTTGCGGCCGTCATTGTCCTGCAGTGAGATCAGGGACATCGGCGAAGGGGGGTTCGGCCCGGAGCGGCCAATCTCGTGGCGAACTCGTCGGTGCGATGACGGTGGCGATCCAGGTCGCCCTGTACTCGACCGTCGGCGACGAATGGCGATGGCGCTGCGCACCAGACCACCCTTGGTACAACGCCAACATGTCGGAGAATTCGGGCCGTCTTGCCCAGAACCGATTTCTTTGTGAAGTTTCACAGTCCGAGATCCGGTATTACGGGTCACTCTGTGAGCCAGTTCGAGTGGTGGGACTCGGGCATCTGCAGAAAAGGGTTGCCCAAGGTGCAACCTTCCTAGCGGCTTTTTTCACGCTCTGGCACCCTTCCCGATTGGATTGAGAACGCCAGTGCCGGAGTCGGCTTGGACTCCGTCTATGCCTGCGTTAGAGCGAAGCTCTCACACCATCAGGTCGCCGCCATTGATGTCAAGACTTGCCCCTGTGATATATGAGGCCTGCTCGGTGGCGAGGAAAGCGATCAGGTCCGCTACCTCCTCGGGCCGGCCCAGTCGGGGAATCGGGAATGAGGCGGCGTAGGCGTCCGCCTGTGCAGTGGTGATTGTGGTCCGGGTCATATTGGTGTCAATCAAACCGGGACATATGGCGTTGACGGTTATCCCTTCCCCGGCGACTTCAGACGCTATGTGCCGCGTCAGTCCTAGGACACCGGCCTTCGCGGCCGTGTAATGGGCGCCGCCCATAGTGCTCACACTCTTGCCGGCCGTCGAGGAGAGGTTGACAATACGCCCCCAATGACGTTGCCGCATTCCAGGGATAACGGCCTGCGAGCATAGGAACGCTCCCTTCAAGTTCACGTCAACGACGAAGTCCCATTCGCCCTCGTCGATATCGAGGATCTTCGTGGGCCGCAATACGCCGGCGTTGTTGACGAGGATGTCGATCGGACCCAAAGCCTCGTCGACAGATCCGACCATGCGTACGACTTCGGCCCTATTTGTGACATCCGCACCGATTGCGACGGACTGCCCACCGAGGCGGTCACGAAGCGGTCTCACGAGGTCGGCTGTCCGGTCGTTCACAGCGACTGCCGCCCCAAGTCGGGAAAGCGCAATAGCGATGGCCGTTCCCATCCCGCCAGCGGCACCGCTGACGAGGGCGACCTTGTCTCTGAGTGGTTCTTCCATAGCCATCTTTCAGATTCGAACAGTCCGTCAGAGTATCCGCTGTGGCTGCCGGCGCGAAGGTCATCACTGTAAGCGGCTTCTCAAAGGCGGCCGCCCTCACGTAGGAGGGATTCGATCCCATCAGACGCCAGCCTATGGAGACTCGAGAGCGCTTCGACCGATACTCCGGCAGCATGAGGCGTCTGGATCACGTTGGGACGGCCACCGAGCAGGTCCTCGGAGGGATCGGGTGGTTCGGGGTCCCTTACATCGAGGGCTGCGACCGCGACGATGCCGTCATCGAGGGCCTGGGCGAGATCACGCTCCACGATGAGGCCGCCGCGACCCACATTCACGAGGACAAGCCCGGGACGGGTAACGGCTAGGGCTCCTGCATCAATGATCCCCGCCGTGGACGGGTTCAACGAGGCGGTCAACACGAGCGCATTGGAGTCCGCAAGGAGGCGTTCGAGAGGCACGTGCGGGAGTTCGGTCTCAGCGACCTCGGGTCGGCGGTATGTGGCAACCGTGAACATTCCGAAAGCCCGGGCTCGGGCGGCCACGGCTCGCCCGATCGCTCCCGCACCGAGGATTCCGAGAGTCTTGCCTTCAAGTCGGGGGATGCTGCGCAAGTCGGGGTTCGGGTCGAGGCCCCATCGTCCTGCGGTTGCAGCAGAGATCATGGCCGGAAGTCGGCGCCACGCGGCGAGCAGCAGGGCCATCGCATGGTCCGCCACGTCGACGGTCCCGGCGCGGATGTTGCCGACCGCGATACCTGCCCGAGTCGCGGCCTCTACGTCCACCGCGTCAGTGCCTGCGCTGTAACAAAGGATCCCGACGCATCGTCCGAGTTGCTCGACATGCGCAGCCGTGAGCTGGTCGATGCTGCTGACAACCACGACGTCCGCTTCGGGCAGGTAGCGGTCACGCGCATTGCGGTCTTCGGGGATCACGAAGTCGACACCTAGCGGTGCCAGTGCCTCGATCTCCTCGGCATAGCTCCAATCTTGGACCCAGCCAATCGGATCGAAGAGGACAACTCGTGGGCGGTGGTCGGGTACAGGTTCAGGAGGATGGGTCATATTGTCGTGCCGTTCGGGGAGCGGAAGGCCCTAATTGCCAAATGTCTTGACAATCAAGTTATAGCCGACAACGCTTCCAGTTGCCTAGTACCGTCGTCGGGACGGGTCCCACCACACCGGAGGAAAAACATCATGAAGAGATCTCCAATTGCGAGGTGGCTGGCGCTTGTCCTCGCACTTGCAATGATTCTGGCGGCGTGTTCCAGCGCCGATCCGGACGCCGCCGAGACAACCACGACGGCCACTACTGGCGGCGAAACCACGACAACTGCTGACGGCGGCACGGCGCCCGCGACAACACAGGCCGCACCCGCCACAACGGCTCCAGCGCCAGAAGGGCGTACGGTTCTGAATGTCGTCATCCCGACCGATCCGGTGGCGATGAACCCGTTCCCGGAAACGGCCGGTAACCGGGCTGTCGTGCACATGGCGATGTACCTTCCCCTCATCATGGTGGACAACGAGGGGGCCATCTTCTCGGAGGTCCTCGAGTCGTGGGACGTTTCCCCTGACGCAACGACCATCACGCTCAAAGTCAATGATGGTATCGAGTGGAGTGACGGCGTACCGGTGACGTCGGCCGACGTTGAATTGGCCCTCCAGCTCCATCTCGATTCGCGCATAAGCAACAGAGCCAGCCGCCTTGGCGGCGTTGCCGGGGTACAGGCCTACACCGACGGTGACGCAGACTCGATTTCGGGCATTGTGGCCCCGGACGCTTCGACGGTTGTCATAACCCTCGAGTCGCCGGACGCCGCATGGTTGCCGAACTGGGCCTCGTTGACCCGACTCAACTCGATGTGGCCGGCGCACATCCTCGGTGATGTTCCCGCTGAGGACATTCCGACACACCCGTTCTTCGAGACCTTGCCGGTCGTGAACGGCGCCTACAAGTTCGTCCAGTACGTACCCGACCAGTTCGTGGAACTGGCGGCCAACGAGAACTACTCGTTGGGAACTCCGGGATTCGAATCGGTCTTCTTCAAGATCATCACTGACGGGGAGGCTCGGCTTGCACAGCTCCAGACCGGTGAACTCCAGTTCACCGATCAGGTGGCTGCCGCCGATATCGAGCGACTGCAAGCCATCGACGGGATCCAGGTGGATTCGACGAACGGTCTGAACCCAAACATCATTGGATTCAACGACCAGTCCCCGGCGTTTGCCGACCCCAGGGTGAAGCAAGCGCTGGTCTTCGCTATCGACCGTGAAGGACTCTGCCGGGAGGTCTTCCTCGGCGCCTGCTCAGTGTCGGACGTAAACGTTCGCTTGGTCGGAGACCAGGTGGCGTGGGCCGTTCCCTCGGAGGCCGAAGGAATGATCGCGTACAACTACGACCCTGAAGCGGCGCGTCAGTTGCTCGCAGACGCTGGATGGGATTCGAACACGAAGTTGAACCTGTGGCTGATGGCACAGGCCGCGCCAGATGACATCATCCAGTCGGTCAGCATCATGCAGGCACAATGGGCTGATGTCGGGGTCACAGTCGAGATCACCAATGTGGACGTCCCGACCTTGCTCGACAACCTCGGGCGGGAGCAGCTCAACACCGACGTACACATGTTCTGGAACGCTGGAGCCGTATTCTCGCTCGATCCGAGTTCGGTCCAGCCTTACAACCTGTGTGCGAACGACTATCCCAATGGCCCGAACCTGACTCACTACTGTGACGAGGCGACCGACGCTCTGTGGGCTCAAGCGCGGCTCTCGGCCGAGCAGTCCGTGAGGGCACCGATCTACAAGGAAATCTTCCTTGCCGAGAACAAAGACCCAAACAACCTACACATCGCAGTAATGGACAACAGCGTTGCGTACGACAGCGGTCTCAAAGGCGTCCTGGTCTACGGTGACCACTGGCAGTCGTACTGGAATATCGGACACTGGACCTGGGAAGGCTAAATCGCACAGGCCGTCGAGCGGTGGTGAGCAGGTTCAGTCCTGCTCACCACCGCTCACCTTCCGGGTAGTAGTGGATCCTCAGATGAAGGCCGACGGGAAAGGATGATCGCATGCTGGCGTACCTGATCCGTCGGCTGTTGATCGCAATCCCGGTTCTCCTCGGGATACTCGCCATGACTTTCGTCCTGGTTCACATGCTCCCCGGTGACCCGGTAACGGCGCTGCTTACCCCGGAGGAGATGCAGGGCCCAGAACTCCTCGAGAAGCGACGGGCCGAACTGGGGCTCGATCGCCCGATGCCGGTGCAATATGTGGCCTGGCTCGGCGAATTGTTGGACGGAAACCTCGGCCAGTCATTCCATCGGAAGGTCCCCGTCACGGAGATGATCGGACCCCGCGTGATGCCGACTGTGATCCTGTCCGGTTCAGGGGTCCTAATCGCACTCCTTTTCGGTGTGCCCATAGGTATCGCGGCCGCACTTCGCCAGAACACCAAATTCGACTACGCCAGTGGTTTCGGCAGCATGTTGTCCATATCGATACCTACGTTTTTCCAGGGCCTCATAGCCATCTATGTCTTCGCCATATGGTTGCGCTGGCTTCCGAGTGGCGGTATGAGGACCCTAGGCATCCCACCGAACGGGCTCGACCTTCTTAAACATCTGATACTGCCGGCTGGCGTCCTCTCCGCTGTTCTCATGGGTCCATATGTCCGATACACCAGACAAAGTCTTCTCGATGTCTTGCGACTCGATCACGTCACGACGGCCAGAGCAAAAGGTGTGCCCTACATGGGCGTAATCCTGAAACACGCGTTCCGGAACTCTCTCATCCCCCTGACCACGGTTCTCGCTGTTCAGATTCCGGCGTTGTTGGCCGGCACCGTCATCATCGAGACCGTGTTCACCTGGCCCGGCATGGGACGGTTGGTGATTGAGGGCATCAACACTCGCGACTACCCGGTGATTCTTGCGGTGGTGATGATCACAGCCGTGCTTGTGCTGTTCTTCAACTTTCTTGCCGACGTCACAGCGGCCATTCTCGACCCGAGGATCAGATTGTGAACAGGGAAGGCCGGCCGACGACGCGGGTTGACGCCGAGGCGATCATCGAGGCCTCCATCGCGTCGGGAGAGGCTGCCACTGAGGATCTGAGCATCGATGACACAACCATCGGGCCTCCAAGGTCGCCATTCAGGATCGCCATTCGTCGATTCATGAAGCACAGGCTGGCGCTGGTCAGCCTCGTTTTCCTTGGGTTCTTGGTGCTCATCGCCGTGTTCGCTCAGATCGTGGCACCGGCAGATCCCAATGCCGTGGACCTTTCGTCCCTGCGAAAACCTCCAAGCGGGGACCATTGGCTCGGAACCGACTCGGCCGGCCGTGATGTCTTGAGCCGAATCATCTACGGTGCGCGGGTATCGCTGACTGTCGGCATCGCAGCCGCTCTTTCAGCCGCTGGGCTCGGCACTTTCCTGGGTCTGGTGGCAGGAATGACCAGGGGGTGGGTTGATACCGTGATCATGCGGATAGTCGACATCTTCTTATCGTTCCCTTCCCTGATAGTCATCTTGCTGCTTGTTGCGGTCCTGGGGCCTAGCGTGACGACGATCGTTGTCGTGATTGCATTCTTCGAGTGGCCAACGGCGTGCCGGATAGTGCGACAGATGACTCTCGCCCTCCGCGAACATGACTTCGTCCTTGCCGCCAGAGCAAGTGGCTCGTCGAATTACCGCATAATGCGGCGTCACATCCTGGCCGGCGTCGTGTCGCCGCTGACCGTGGTCGCCACGCTCCTGAGCGCCTCAGCGATCCTGCTCGAGGCGGCGCTGTCCTTCCTCGGCCTGGGGGTTCGCCAACCCCAGGCGAGCTGGGGTGGGATGCTCAACGAGGCTCAATCGATAACAGTGTTGGAGGGAATGCCCTGGCTGTGGCTCCCGCCAGGAATTGCCATCGCGGCTACGGTGCTCGCGATCAACTTCATCGGTGACGGTCTACGTGACGCCTTCGATCCCCGGCAGACCAGGTGAACTGATGGTTTCTGACACACAAGCCGTCCCGGCACCGTCATTGCTTTCGGTCAATGATCTTCATGTCGCTTTCCATGGTGAGGTAGGCATGGTTCAGGCTGTCCGCGGCGTGAGCTGGGATATCCAGCCTGGGGAGGTTCTCGGGATCGTCGGTGAATCCGGGTCTGGCAAGAGCGTGAGCGTTTCCAGCATTCTCGGGCTGCTCCCGACGCCCCCGGCAGTGATCTCGGGCGGCCCGGTTATCTTCGAGGGACAGAATCTGCTCGAGATGTCGGAGCGGGAACTTCGTCACATTCGCGGCAAGAAGATCGCCATGATCTTCCAGGACCCCATGACCGCTTTTAATCCGGTGAAGACGATCGGTCACCAGATCGCCGAAGCGATCCGCGTCCACGATAAGTCTGTGTCCCGCTCCGCGGCGAGGGATCGCACCATCGAGCTGTTGTCCATGGTGGACGTGCCCGGGCCCAAAGCACGATTCAGCCAATACCCACACGAGTACTCAGGGGGAATGCGGCAACGGGCAATGATCGCGATGGCGATCGCAAACAAACCAAGCCTGTTGATCGCGGACGAGCCAACAACGGCCCTCGACGTCACCATTCAAGCCCAGATCCTGGAGTTGCTCGAGGTCGTGAGAAAGGAAACCGATGCGGCCACCGTTCTGATCACCCATGATCTGGGCGTAATCGCAGAAGTGGCCGACCGGGTAGTTGTCATGTACGCCGGCAAAGTGGTGGAGTCCACATCGGTGGTTGCTCTTTTCCAGCGTCCGCGCCATCCATACACCCTCGGCCTGCTCGGCAGTCTTCCCCGTCTCGAGGTGCGGATGGATACGCTTTACTCGGTCCCCGGTCAACCGCCAGACATGGCGCACGCACCCCCCGGGTGTGCATTCGCATCGCGATGCTCCCTTTCGAGAGGTCGGGCCGAGTGTCGCAATTCAGTGCCGGAGCTCGTCAAGGTGGGAGACAGCTGGTCCGCTTGCCACTTCTTGGACGAGATGGAGCTGGCCACTCAGAGTGTGTCAGAAGAGATTGGCCTGGACATCAGAATTGGGAAGGAGTCACAGTGACGAGTGCGTCGATGATCGGCGACATCCACACCAGGCTCGCTCCCGGAGAGGACATACTGCGCGTCGAAGATCTCTCGGTTGAGTTTCCAATCAAATCGACGATCTTGCGAAGGAAGCTTGGGAGTGTCGAGGCTGTCGCCGGTATCTCGTTCGACCTGCATGCCGGAGAGACTCTCGGACTCGTGGGGGAGTCGGGGTGTGGCAAGTCAACGACCGGTCTTGCGGTATTGCGCCTCATCGAGCATTCCGGTGGTTCGATCATCTTCCGCGGACACGACCTCTCAAAGATGAAGAACTCGAAGATGCGGCCGTTCCGCCGTGAGATGCAGATCGTTCTCCAGGACCCACAATCGTCTCTCGATCCCCGTCTCACGGTCCGGTCGATAATTGCGGAACCGATCAGAGTTCATCGCCTGTTAGACGGCAAAGCGTTAAGGGCGCGAGTGGACGAGCTTCTGGAACTCGTAGGATTGCGGCCGGCGCACGGGACCAGATTTCCCCACGAGTTCTCCGGGGGACAACAGCAGCGAATCGGGATAGCACGAGCCCTGGCACTTGGACCCCAACTGCTCGTCCTGGACGAACCGGTGTCTGCCCTCGACGTGTCGATCCAGGCGCAGATCGTCAACCTGCTGGAGCGGCTCCAGGACGAGCTCAATTTGGCGTATCTCTTCATCGCCCACGACCTCTCGGTCGTCAACCACATCTCCGATCGCATCGCGGTGATGTACCTTGGGAAGATTGTGGAGATCGGAACCAGCGATGAGTTGAAGTCGGCACCCCGCCATCCTTACACGAGGGCCTTGCTCTCGGCCGTACCGGTTCCCAATCCCACCCGTCGTGGTCTCGGGCAACGAATCGTCCTCGAAGGCGACGTCCCTAGTCCGGCTTCCCCGCCCTCGGGATGCCGATTTCGCACCCGGTGCTGGAAGGCTCAGGATGTATGTGCAACCGTCGAGCCGGTTCTCGAGGGGAACTCGACTCACACTGCTGCCTGTCATTTCCCTGAAGACGCCTGAATACCTCGACGCCTCCGACCGCGCTGACAGGGAGCATCTGTGACTGAGACCACGCCGAGAAGAGGCCCAGGAGGTTTCCACGG
>Ga0224512_10001450_pt1 | contig 22818 bp, 15 predicted proteins | sample SF_May12_sed_USG_4_FD_169103 | JGI IMG/M metagenome (GOLD analysis project Ga0224512, IMG submission 169103) | Sediment microbial communities from San Francisco Bay, California, United States - SF_May12_sed_USGS_13 | ecosystem: Environmental > Aquatic > Marine > Sediment | place: USA... | reverse complement strand
AGGAAGAGAAGGAAGAGAAGGAAGAGAAGAAAGAGAAAAGCTTTACCGCGGGGGGCGCCAAGGACGCGAAGGAACAGAAAAGCTTTACCGCGGAGGGCGCCAAGGACGCAAAGGAACAGAGAAGCTTTACCGCAGAGGACGCCAAGGACGCGAAGGAAGAGAAGGAAGAGAAGGAAGAGAAGGAAGAGAAAAGCTTTACCGCAGAGGACGCAGAGGACGCGGAGGAACAGAAAAGCTTTACCGCGGAGGGCGTTAAGGACGCAAAGGATTACAAATGCGCGACGCGATAGAACGTGTCGTGAACCGGCTGTAGCTCCAGCATCCCGGGGGTCCAGACCACCGACGCCCCCGTATGCCACCCTTGGCGTCACCTTCGCGTCCTTGGGGTTCGATTGAAATTATTGTCCCCTTGGTGTCCTTCGCGTCCCCCGCGTCCTTAGCGGTGAGGCTGTTACTTTCCTTGGCGCCCTCCGCGTCCTCGGCGGTGAGGCTGTTACTTTCCTTCGCGCCCTCCGCGTCCTTGGCGGTGAGGCTGTTACTTTCCTTCGCGCCCTCCGCGTCCTTGGCGGTGAGGCTGTTACTTTCCCTGCCGTCCTCCGCGTCCTCGGCGATAAGGCTGTTACTCTCCTTGGCGTCCCCCGCGTCCTTAGCGGTGAGGCTGTTATTTTCCTTGGCGCCCTCCGCGCCCTTAGCGGTGAACCTTACGTCTCACCGCGCCTAGGAAGGAGGCTTTATCAGACCGTGCTTATGCGCGTACGCGAACAGCTCCAGCCGGTTGGCAACATCGAGCTTGTTGTAGATCGAGGTCAAATGATTGCGCAGCGTGTGCTCGCTGATGCTGAGAATATCGGCGATCGATCTCGCATTTGCCCCGGCATGGGACGAGGCGACAGAGACAATTTCCCGCTCCCGTTCGGTCAGGCTCGAGATCTTGACCCGCTCCGGATCGCCCCCCTGGGTCGCGCTTTCCCGCGAAAACTCGACAAATATCCGGCCGGTCGTGATGCGATCCAGCCACAATTGTCCCTCATTTACCTTCGTGATCGCCGTCAAGATGGTATCCGCCGACGCTTCTTTGATCACCACGCCACTTGCCCCGGCCAGGACAGCCCTGTCGTGCAGTGACTCGTCGCGCACTCCCGTCAGGATCAAGATCTTCGCGCGCGAACTGGCCATAAGCTTGGGTATCTCCTCCACTCCATTTTCGCTACCGAGGTCGATGTCGAGCAGAATTACGTCGGGGGACGCCGCATCCAGGCTCTTGAGCGCTTCGGCACAGGAGGTTGCCGTGCCGACAACATGCATCTCGGGCTTGCCACTCTCGATCAGACGTTCAAGCCCCCACACGATGCTGCGATGATCGTCGATGACAAACACCCGGATCGGGGATGAGGTTTGTTCAGTCATAGTAGTCAATTATCTATATCGGAATCGAGACGTGAACGACGGTTTGAGCCGGAGCATTAATTTCGACGAAGGTCTTACCGCCGAGCATTCTCGCCCGTTCGTTGATCGATTGCGGCATGAACTGTTTCGCCGGTGGCTCCTGTGCAAGCACCTCATTGCCGATTTCGAGCAGGAGATTTGTCTCCTCGCACAGGATGGTGACGAACGCGTTTTTCGCCTGAGTGTGCCGCAGGATGTTGCTCAACCCCTCCGAAATGATCTGGAATGCCTCCGCCGCCAACCGGCCCTGTAGCCGCGGAGACATCGCGCCCTTCACCTCCACGCGGATTCCGTAAAAGCGCTCCAGGCGCTCGGCCTGCTTCTTGACGGCCGCTACGAGGAACTCCCCGGGCATCGCCGCCTTGTTTTTCAACGTCGATGCGTAATCGCGCAGGTCGCGGATCGTCATTTCTGCCATAGCGACGAGCTCGGCGATGCGCGGCGACAAGTCATTGTTCTCGCCGCCTTCGCGTTGCAGCGCGTCCAGTGCGAGCTTGAGCCCGATATACGGCTGAATGGTCGTATCGTGAAGGTCGCGTGAGATGGTCGCGCGCTCATGCTCCACGGCCTGCGCTGCGAGTTCCTCGACCAGGTACATGTTCTCAACGACCATCGCCATGGCGTTCGATGCCTGCGCCAGAAATTCGATGTCGGCGTGATTGAATCCGACGCGATCGCTCGTCACGAAAAGCCGGCCGAGCGTCCCGTCACGCTGAGCATAGGGAACCGTTACGAAGTTATGGGTATCCAGCAAGTTGGCCCACGCGGCGCAGTCCGCAGAAAAACCCTTCGTCCGCGCACCCAGATCGAAGTCATACGCCGAGTAACCTCGCACCCTGATCCACCAGGGACCGGCGGGGTCGTGGTAAAGGACGGCCAACGAATCGGGGAGGCGCAACAAGGCACCGGCCCCTTCCGCATCGACGTTGCTCGGCGTCGTTGACCCGCTAGGCCTGTCACGCGTAGCGCTATACATCCTGTAGTGCGGCGTGGGGGTCGAACGCCGCAGCACCAGAACGCAGGAGTTGGCGCCATAAAACTCCAGCAACCGGTCCAGATTGAGGCCATTGACGTGATCCACTCCAAAGCGTGGGCTCAACGGATTGGTAATATCCCTCAGCAACCCCAGCCTTCGCCGTTGCAAACGCTCGTAGCCGCCTAAATCCGAGATTATGATTCCGAAGACGAACAGGAATACGGCGCGAATCAGAACGCCGCTGGCCTCGGGGTGGCTCAGCGCCGGCGCGATGTTCAGCCCGATCACGCTAAACAGCGCCACCGATGCGAGGGTGACCAGCACGCCCTCTCTCGATCCCCAGGCAAAGGATGCCACCAGTATCGAATAGAAGAAGAATGCAAAATAGAAAAGAAACATGCCGCCGCTGACCGCCACCAACAATCCAAAAAAGCACAGATCGATCCAGTGCAACGCCCGGTTGGGCGCCGGCCAGTGAGCGGTGTACGAAACAAAGGCGACGACGACGCTGTAGACGCAATAGATTGCAAGCGAAGCGTAGGTCCATTCGACCAATTTCAACGGACCCGAAGGGTCGACCCAGAGAATCGCCAGTGCCGCGAACGCCAACAGGCACCGCGACAGCACGAGTAGGCGCGGTTCCAGCGTACCGGTGCCGCTGAACCCCTTCCCATCAAACCGGCCGCCGACCGATGCACCAGACGCGAAAAGCTCGCGCGCAGATGGTGCCTCGCCCGCGGCATGCGGGAGGCTCCCCAAGCGCGCTGCTTCAGGCCGTCCGTTCACGCACTGCGTCCTTCAAATTCAGAAAAACCATATAGCCGCAGATAACCGCAGATACACACAAAAAAAACAGGTTCCGTTCACCATTCGCCATTTTCAGGAGCCGCCGATACACGCCGAAAAGAACAAAATAGACAGGATACGCGTTTCCGGACGCTGTTTTCCGGACGCTGTGCACCTTTGAACTATCCCTCAGGCTATTTAAAGCAGTCAATGAAGTTCAAGGGCTAACCGTTTCCATTGACGCCAAGATCCTCCGCTAGCGGGCCACCCCTTGCCCCTACACCGCATGTACATCGATAACATGCATACTTCTCTTTACATGAAACTTGAGAATCGAATTATAATACAATGAAATTATTAAGTATTATGAAAAATACCACACCGGACGCATTTCGGGGTGCCACGTCTACCTGGAATGGCCAATGGAGTGGCCAGTTGTTGGCAGCGCAGATGTGACTTTCGACGCGGCCGTTAGCTTCCCTGCATCGGGCGCGCTGGATCCCTCGCCGTCTCCGCCGTGGCCTACAGGCAATCTTTGTGAAGGTGCCAGACACAGGTCAGACGCGAGTTAGCGATCGCGCGCAGGCGGTCCCAAACGCCCCAGGCAAAATAGTGACGGCGCGGCAAGACGGGTTCAAGCGCGCCCGCGTGGGCGCGCTGCTGTGGCCGCAAAACCCAACGAGTTCATTGGCGGCGAGAAACAACGAGGCAGAAAGCAGAAGGTCAAAGGCGGAAGGCTTCTTGCGTTGTATCTGCGTCTATCTGCGGCTGATCAAGGTTTGGTTCATTTTTCTTGATCGGCATTCATCGGCGTCCATCGGCGGCGAATACTGGTTTTCGTTATATCTGTGTTTATCTGTGTTTATCTGCGGCTCATTCTTGCTGTAGATTTTACCGGCGTCCATCGGCGGCTCTCAACTACCGTGAACGGTGAACGGAAATCCGACCGCTGCCCTGTATTCCAAGTTTCTCTTGGCGCCTCGGCGGTTCAATTCTTCGTTCTTGTGTTTCTCCGCGTCTCCGTGGTTCCCACCAGCCGTGAATGGTGAAGGAAGCGTGATGAGTGATGGGTGACGAGTGATGGGTGCGAAGTTACGATAACGAATCTGCGTTTATCTGCGTTTATCTGCGGCTCAATTACGTTCTTGATCTTATCGGCGGATATCGGCGTCCATCGGCGGCTAATCTGATTTGATCTGGTTCTTGAATTCTCTGTTTTCTGTATAAGTTAATCTGTGTTTATCTGTGTTTATCTGCGGCTGATGCCGTACTTTGGATTGGTCTTATCGGCGTCGATCGGCGTCGTCAATCACGTTCGTCACAACCGCCACACCGTGAGCCCCGCCTGCTGCAACGCCGTCAGATCGAACTGGCTCTTGACGTCGATGAAACAACCGCCCTCGACCACCTTCGTGAGATAGTCTGCAATCGGCTTCTCGAGGAATTGCCGGTGTGCAACCGCGACGATGACCGCATCTGCGCGCGGTAATGCATCCCATGGCTCCAGCTCAAGGCCGTACTCATGCCGCGTGTCCCCTGCGTGCGGCACGGGGTCGTGAATGTGCACGTCGACCCCGTAGGACTTCAACTCGTCGATCACGTCGATCACCCGCGTATTGCGAATGTCGGGGCAGTCCTCCTTGAAGGTCAGTCCCAGCACGTTGACCCGCGAGCCCTTGACCTGCGAGCCATTGCGGATCATGTGCTTGACGGTCTGCTCGGCGATGAACTTGCCCATGCCGTCGTTGATGCGCCGCCCCGCCAGGATCACCTGCGGGTGGTAGCCGATCAGGTCGGCCTTGTGAGTCAGGTAATACGGATCCACGCCGATGCAGTGTCCGCCGACCAGGCCGGGCCGGAACGGCAGGAAATTCCATTTGGTGCCAGCGGCCTGAAGCACCTCGAGCGTGTCGATGCCGATCCGATCGAACAGGATGGCCAGTTCATTCATGAGCGCAATGTTGAGGTCGCGCTGGGTGTTCTCGATCACCTTGGCAGCCTCCGCAACCTTGATGCTCGAAGCCCGGAACACCCCGGCAGTGATAATGCTCATATAAAGCTCAGCGACTCTCTTGAGCGTTTCCGGACTGTCACCGGACACCACTTTCAGAATTTTGGTAAGCGTATGTTCTTTATCGCCCGGGTTAATGCGCTCGGGTGAGTAGCCAACGAAGAAATCCTGCTTCCACCGCATTCCCGAAGACTGCTCGAGAATCGGAATGCACACGTCCTCCGTGACGCCGGGATACACCGTGGATTCGTATACGACGATCGCGCCCCGCTTCATGTGCTTGCCGACCGCCTCGCTGGCGCCGGTGAGCGCAGCGAGATCCGGTTGGTGCGCGTTATCCACCGGTGTCGGCACTGCGACGATGATGAAATCCGCTTGCGCGAGCCCTGCCGGATCCGTTGTCACCGTGAGCTGGTCTGCAGCGCGCAGGTCCTCGCTCGACATCTCGTCGGTCGGATCGATAAACCGCCGATAGTTTTCAACCTTGACATGCGACGGGTCGAAGCCGATGGTCTTGCGCTTCTTGCCGAACTCGACGGCAAGCGGCAAGCCCACGTATCCCAGGCCAACGACGGCGACTACGCTCATGATGTTCCATCCAGATTATTGACAGCAAACCGTTTCCGTTTCGGGTAACGGCGTGCGCAGGCTGCCGTTTCCGGGTCGGCAGCGATTGTCTTTAGGGGTCGCAGTGCTCTCCCAACGGCACGACGCCGAAGCGCGATAGTCGTGCTCGGAATCGCCGCTCGCGGCGGCGGAAAATTCGACGACCTCGGATCCCCGCCAAAACGCGTTAAGTCTAATAGCAAACAAATAAAATCGCCACCGACGAAATCGGGAGTCCGCAGCTCCGCAACACGGTACACCGGCGCGCGTGTCGCTCGCGGCACGCCTCTGGCGCCTTCGTGGGATTCGTGCCGCCGGCGGCGGCCCGCTCGACAGCGTAAGAAAGGAAACTGTCATCGTGCTGGTTTAAAGAAAACGGCGAACTGCGGCCGCGTGAGGCCGAGCTGGTAGCGATCGCATTGTCGGGATCTGACGACATCGGACATTTTTGCCCGTCATTTTCAGCAACACGCTCAACAAGGATGGTTGTGAGCAGATATACTAGGACTTATTGCACGTTTGTTGTGCAACATTGGTCCTATGCAATGGTAGTCGATCTTTCCCATAATGGCTGCGAAATCAACGTTAGGACGACAACAACCGGGGGGTCGTCCGTTGAACTTGATTTTCTCGGCGAGAAGCTTATTGATTTTCTCTGCAACTAGTCAGACGGATATCCAGAAATTCGAGTCTGACCCCCTATCTTTGCCGTATCTTTTCGTTATCTCTTCGCTGTGCCGACCAAGCAATGAGAATCGCTAGGTGGCACATGACGACGCTGCTCCTCGTTCCCGTGCTCGCTCTGGCGTTGACCGCCTATGGCAGCGGCGGCGCCCCACCGCTAACGGCCACCGTGCCGGGCACAACCTCATCGCCGCTACCCACGGTGTCGCTTGCGGCGAACCCCAAGTCTGTCACGAGCGGCGGGTCTTCTACGCTGACTTGGTCTTCGACGAACGCCACCTCCTGCACTGCTTCGGGTAGCTGGTCGGGTGCCAAGGCGACTTCCGACAACCAGTCTACCGGCGCGCTCTCCACGAGCAGCAGCTACACCCTGACCTGTACCGGATCGGGAAGGAGTGCGAGCGCGTCGGCGACCGTGACTGTCACTGGAGCGCCCGGGACCGGCGTGAACGGCGCGGTGGACAGCAGTCTGCTCAATCGCCACCAGGAAAGCGCTAACTTGGTGTACGCGTTCGCCGGTTTCAATTCGACCTCCGGCACGCCTGTCGCTACGGCGTCGGTGACACAAAACACGGGGGCGTGCACGTTCCGTTACGACCTTGGGAGTTTGACCGACGGCAACTACACGGTCGCGCTCACGAGCGATGGCGGTGCGAGCTTCCGGCGCAGCGCGAATGTGACGGTGGCGGGCGCTTCTGCGGTGCAGGATTTTGCGCCGACCAACGTGCTGCGAGTCGGCCCAGGGCGGCAATATACCCACCCGAGCCAGGTGACGGGCGTGGTTCAAAGCGGCGACGTGGTCGAGATCGATGCCGGCGCATATAGCGGTCCTGCCTCGATCTGGGTCACCGACGACCTTACTTTGCGCGGGGTCGGCGGACGCGCACATCTCGTTGCGCCGGCGACCATATCCAACCAAAAGGCCATCTGGGTGACGCAGGGCGCGAACATGGCAGTGGAGAACATCGAGTTTTCGGGCGCGGCGGTTCCGGATATGAACGGCGCCGGAATCCGTGCCGAGGGCCAGGATCTTGCCATCTGCGGCAGCTATTTTCGCGATAACCAGGAGGGAATTCTCGGCGGCGGCGGGAACGTACTCATCGAGTACAGCGAATTCGCCCGCAACGGCAACTGCGTGTCCGGGTTCGGATGTTCGCATAATATTTACATAGCCAACATCGCCCGTTTCACGCTGCGCTATAGCTATTCGCATCACGCGCACATTGGCCATACCGTGAAAAGCCGCGCACAGGAGAACTACATCCTCTACAACCGCATCATGGACGAGACGGACGGCGACTCGAGTTACATCATCGATCTGCCAAACGGCGGCCTTTCCTACGTTGCCGGGAACCTGCTGCAGCAAGGTCCGAGCTCCGACAACTCGACGATTCTGATATACGGGGAGGAGGGTCTCATCAACCCCAGCAAGACGTTGTACGTCGTGAACAATACGTTCGTGAACGACCGGGCGGGGGGCATGTTCTTGGATATCTCGGGCCCCAGTACTGCGACGGTGCAAAACAATTTGTTCGTCGGCAACGGCACCCTTGTCAGCGGCACGGCGACGCAAGTCACCAACCTGAGAACCAATGCGCCGAACTTCGTCAATGTCGGCACTTTCGACTACCGTCCTACCGCGATGACATCGGGTATCGATCAGGGAACGGCACCGGGGCTCGGCGGCACGTTTGATCTGACGCCGATTTACCAATACGTGCACCCCGCCAACCGGGAGGCGCGTCCCACCCGCAATGGCATCGATATCGGCGCCTACGAGTACATCCCTTAGACGGCTGAGAATTCTAAGTCGGTACCGCGGGACGAGGAAGCCAGCATGAACATTACGTCCTTGTGCGCACTCCGGGACCTTGGCGACACCTCAGACCAGTCAAGATAGGAAAATCCATATGTTGATGTTACGCACAAAGACCCTCCTGCTCGTTCCCGTGCTCGCCCTGGCGTTCGCCGGCTGCGGCGGCGGGGGGGGTGATGTTCCTGCCGCGACCGGCGGTTCGGGGGGGTCGGCCGACACGACTCCGCCTACTAATCCAACCAACCTCACCGCATCGGCGGCTGGTTCAACCGCGGTCGATCTGTCGTGGCAGACGTCGACCGATAACGTTGGCGTGGTGGGTTATGGCGTGGAACGCTGCCAGGGAGCGGGGTGCAGCACATTTGCTCAAGTTGCTACGCCGACCGGCACCAGTTTCACCGATACGGGCTTGGCTGCCGCGACGAGCTACATCTACCGGGTGCGCGCGGCCGATGCGGCGACGAACGTCAGTGCTTATTCCAACGTGGCCAGCGCCACCACCGCGCCCGCAACTAGTGACACGAGTCCGCCGACAGCGCCCGCGAACCTCGTCGCAACGGCCGTTGGGGAGGGCCAGATCGACCTGGCCTGGACCGCCTCAACCGACAACGTCGGCGTAACGGGCTACCGCCTCGAGCGCTGCCAAGGAGCTGCTTGCACGAATTTCACCGAGATTTCCGTCCCGTCGGCGTCACCCTACAGCGATACCTCTTCCCTTCTCCCAAGTACGACTTACCGCTATCGAGTGAGAGCGACGGACGGAGCAGGGAATCTCTCGGGATTTTCTTCGACCGCAAACGCGACTACGCAGGCCGCATCAGGCACCACGCTGCAACTCGGCGCCCTGGTGCATGATGGTCCCGCCACGCCTGAGCAAATCTCGCTCATCCTGCCGGTGACGGGGGCCTTGCCGCAGACAGCGACGGCGAGCGTTCGCTACAAGCCGACGGGTTCTTCGACGTGGATTACAGGCCATCCTCTCTACCGCATCAGGCCGGACCTCGCGTTGACGCCCGCTGCCGGCTCCGTGCCGGACGCATTTGCCTGGCCGATTGTCGATGTCGCTCCCGGCACATCCTACGACGTCGAAGTTACGGTCAACAGCGGCGCCGTATCCAACGTCAAGACGCTCACGCATACTACACGCGAACTTCCCGCTCCCGCCGGCCCCGTCACCACGACTATCGCGGCCGGCTCTACGAGCGCCCAGATCCAGGCTGCGATCGACAACCTCATCCCGGGCAACGTGATCCAGTTTCAAAATGGGACGTACACTCTGACGAATAACCTCGTACTCAACCGAAGCGGGACCCTAGCCAATCCGATCTATATAAGAGGTGAGTCAAGAACAGGTGTGGTGCTGTCGAATCCAAGTCGTATTTTTCAGATTCAGAATGCCTCTCACGTCATCATTGAAAATATGAGCCTTCAAGGATCGGGTGTTGACTCCGGCACCGCTGTCAGTTCCAAGGGAATAGTATTTTACGATGGGACGCCCAATCAGACGCGGATCACGGTCCGCAACGTCACCATGAATGGTGTCGATTCGGCCATCGGGGCCAACGCGGAGATTCGCGAATTCCTGGCCTATGACAACACCTTCAACGGCAATAACACATGGATCCCCGCCCTGATCGATACGAATGCCACGTGGAACGACGACGGCATACGCGTCCCCGGCTTCGGCAACTGCGTGTTCAACAACACCCTCAAGGGGTTTGGTGACACAATGTCATATTCCCAATCCTCCGGCGGAGTCGGGATCGCCCAGGCCATAGGAGTTCATTTCTATAGAAATGATGTTCTTATGGGGGGAGACGACGGTACCGAGGTTGACGATGGTCATCGCAATCTGACTTTTTACGACAACAGAATGCGCAACACGATGACCTTTATTTCGCTTGATCCGCTCTTCGGCGGGCCGTTTGTCGCGGCCCGGAACATCGCGATTAATACCGGGCGCGGTCCTTTCAAATTCAATAACCAGAATGCCGGCCAGTTCATCTATAACAACACGATAATCCGGACGAACGGAAGGATCGCCGGGTGGGGTTCGATCCAGTTCAACGATGGGCCGCAACGATCCTGGGGACACCGTAACAATCTTCTTGTCTATCGCGGCAGCGGCAATTTGCTCGCCTGGGAACCCGGGATCAATAATCCTATCGATTTCACGCACAATTCATGGTTCCCGAACGCTGCGGTGTGGTGGACCAACTCGGGCGGCTCCTTCGCTGGCATAGCGGCGGCCTTCGCGGGCCTTCCGGCAACAGCGCCAGTGTTCAGCGGTGCAACCCAGCGCCACGCGCAGGACAACATCACGATAAGTAACCCCTGGACCAGCACGGTGACGCTGGGCGGTGACTATCTCACCGAGGTAATGGTCGCCTACACACCCGCGCTCTCGCCGGGGACAGTACCGAAGAACTCGGGCGTAGTCATCCCGAATATCACGGATGGATTTACCGGCGGCGCGCCAGACCGCGGTGCGATCATCGAGGGCCGGCCGATTCCGCAATACGGCGACCGCTCGCCCTAAGTGTGAGGAGTGTGAGGACAAAAAAGGCTTAGACTCGAATTTCACCATCGTCAAGCTGAAACTTGTCGCCAGGAAATCGAGCCTGACCTTGTTCCCCTCGTCAGGTACGCAGCCACTGCCATCCGATCGCGGTTGTGGTGCTTAGCAGCGATGCGCGCGAGGGGCGGCGCCGGTAGACGTTCTGCCGGTTGCAGGATTTCGCGCGCCGGCCCTGGCACAGCAGCTGCTTTAACGCGACTGACCCGGTTGCTCCAACCTCCCCGCGCGCCCCGTATTGAGCACGGCGTAGCGGGTTGATTTAAGCGCGTAGACCCAGTTGGAGCGCTCGATCACCGCGCCCAGGATGTCCACATTTGGCAGAGGAAACCCCCTTTTCATGAACTCAATGATGACTTCACCCGCGAGCACACCCCCGCTGGGCAGTTGCACACGCTCACCCCGTCGCTGGCGCCAGATTGGCCAGGCGCGCCAAGAAGGGGCGTGATCGAGTCGCAGACTGCGCAAGAATCCACAATAACACTAAGCATAGTAGGTTCATCCTATGAGCTACAGGTCGACCAAATTATGATAGTCCTTGCGCATCGCAGTAGAATGGTTTCATTGCACTGCGTGGAGGCTCAAAATTGAGTTCGACTATCTTGACCCCAGCGATCGCGGGGGCAAGCTCGCCGTCGAGCCCTGGCTGCATGTGCTGTGGTTCGATCCTGCGGCAGACGTTTGTGGACTTGGGCATGTCGCCTTTATGCGAGTCTTACGTGCCGCTTGAAAGGCTCAATCACATGGAACCGTTTTATCCTCTGCGTGTGTACGTGTGCGATCGGTGCTTCCTGGTCCAACTTGAGGAGTACGTCAGTCCGGAAGAGATCTTCACCGAGTATGCTTACTTTTCGTCCTACGCTGACAGTTGGGTGGAGCACATGCGCCGCTACGCCGAGACGATCGCGAAACGGCTGGATCTTGGACGGAAGAGCCTCGTTATCGAGGTCGCTAGCAACGACGGCTATCTGCTCCAGCATTTTGTTGGCATGGGAATCCCAGTGCTTGGAATCGAGCCTGCGGCAAACGTGGCCAAGGTTGCCATCGATAAAGGTATACCCACGCTGGTGAAATTCTTTGAGGAGGCGACTGCCCGAGAGCTCGTTGCCGCGGGTAAGCAGGCTGATCTCGTCTGCGGCGCTAACATCCTCGCGCAGGTGCCGCGTCTCAACGATTTCGTAAAGGGGCTCGAGCTTCTCCTCAAGCCTGGCGGCGTCGTGACGGTCGAGTTCCCGCACCTCATGCGACTCATGGCGGAGAATCAGTTTGACACCATTTATCACGAACATTTTTCGTATTTTTCTTTCATCGCTGCAGAAGACGTTCTCGCCAGACAAGGATTGAGGATTTTCGACGTGGACAAATTGCCGACGCATGGCGGCTCCCTCCGCATTTACGCGTGCCGTATTGGCGACGCGACGAAGCCTGTGATGGAGAATGTCCTGGCATTGCGACAGGAGGAAAAGGCCGCGGGGCTGCTGCGAATCGAGACCTACGCGCGTTTTGCGGAGCAGGTGAAGGAGACCAAGCGGAAGTTGCTCGCGTTTCTCATCGATGCAAGGCGAGCGGGGAAAACGATAGTCGGCTACGGAGCGCCAGGCAAGGGGAATACGTTGCTTAATTATTGCGGCATCCGCACCGATTTCATCGACTTCACGGTGGACCGGAACCCGTACAAGCAGGGGAAGTTCCTTCCAGGAACTCACATCCCGATTCACGCTGTCGAAAGGATCCGCGAGGCGCAGCCGGACTACGTGCTTATCCTGCCGTGGAACTTCAAGGATGAGATCATGCAGCAGATGCAGTACATCCGTGAATGGGGTGGCAAGTTCGTCGTTCCCATTCCCGCGGTGCAGGTATTGTAGGGTTTGTGGGCGGTGACCACTCTTTCGGTCCAGGGAAGAGCGGCAGGCCGCGATGGGTGTTCATGAGGCAAGGAAGGGCGTTTTGTGCGCGTTCTGGTGACGGGTACGGAAGGCTATATCGGCGCACGGCTGGGTCCGTGGCTTGCCGCTCGCGGCCATGAAATCGTTGGCCTCGATGCCGGCTACTATCGTGACGGCACGCTGTATCTGGACCCGATCGGATTGCCGCAGATGCCACGAACGATCTACAAGGATTTGCGCACCGTCACATCGACCGACTTCGAGGGCGTGGATGCGGTGGTCCATCTAGCGGAGCTTTCTAACGATCCGCTCGGCCAGAACCGCCCGGAGATCACGTTCGACATCAACCACAAGGGGTCGGTTCGGATTGCCGCAGCGGCGAGGCAGGCCGGTGTCCGGCGCTTTGTCTATGCATCCTCTTGTAGCGTCTACGGGGTGGGCGCCGCCGACTTCGTCGACGAATCTTCTCCGGTCAAACCCCAGACCGCGTACGCGAAGTGCAAGGTGATGGTCGAGCGCGACCTGAAGCCGATGGCGACGAATGATTTCACGGTCGTGTTTCTGAGAAATGCGACGGCCTACGGCCCGTCGCCGCGAATGCGCTTCGACATCGTGCTGAACGACTTATGTGCGCTCGCGTGGACAAAGAAAAAAATCGCTATGATCAGCGACGGCAGCCCGTGGCGGCCGATCGTGCACCTCGAGGACATCTGTGAGGCAATATGCTGCGCGCTCGAAGCGCCCGCCGAAGCCGTGAACGGCGAAGTCTTCAACGTCGGTGCGACGCAGGAGAACTACAGGGTCCGCGAAATTGCGCAGATTATCGCCGAGGTATTCCCGGGTTGCGAGGTAACGATGGGGCCGCCCGGTGGTGACAACCGCAGCTACCGCGTTTCGTTCGAAAAGATCGCGACCCGGTTGCCCGAATTCAAGGCACGCTGGACCGCGAAAATGGGCGCCGAGGAGCTGCGGCGCCTGTTCGAACGCATCGAGATGTCGCCCGATACCTACGAGTTCCGCGCCTTCACGCGGCTGAAGCAGATCAAGTACCTGCAGCGGACCGGGCAGGTGGACGATGATCTGTACTGGAGGGTGCGCTGAACTTTGTGCCGACTCCTCTCGCCGGCGCGTTTTTGATCGAAATCGACCGGAAGGAAGACACGCGCGGTTTTTTCGCGAGGCTTTGGTGCCGTGAGGAATTCGCGGCCCACGGCATCGCGATCGACATGGTCCAAGCGAGCCTGTCGCACAACACGGCGGCCGGCACCGTGCGCGGCATGCACTTTCAGTGGCCGCCGTCACATGAGGCAAAGCTGGTGCGCTGCGAACGCGGCTCCGTGCACGACGTGATCATCGATCTGCGACCCGAATCAAAAACCTTCATGCGTCACTACTCGGTCACGCTCGAGACCGATTACCACAACGCACTCTTTATTCCGCCGGGCATGGCGCACGGCTTCCAAACGCGGGTTGCCAACAGCGACGTTGTGTACATGATGAGTGACTATTACCAATCCGAACTTCAGGCGGGCGTGCGTTGGAACGACGCCGCGTTCGGGATCGCGTGGCCGATTGCCGAGGTCACGATCCTGCCGCGCGATGCAGCGTATCCGGATTTCGATTCGGCCGCCTTCGCGGCGGAGTACGCGCGGCGTGCGGCCGCATGAGCGATGCCAATATGGACGCGACCGGCCGATTGTTCCCGAACTACAAGCACGTGGACGACTGCGCCCTGCTCGCCCGACGTGCATTCGAGCTGATCCGTGATATCTATCCGATCTGCCGCAGCATAACGGGCGATGGCGTGCGCGAAACGCTGGCGCGCGTCGCGCACTTGATCCCGCTCGACATCAGCGAAGTGCCGTCGGGAACGCCGGTGCTCGACTGGGAGATTCCGCGTGAGTGGAACATCCGTGACGCCTACGTCGCCGACAGCACCGGGCGGCGCATAATCGACTTTCGCGTTCACAACCTGCACGTGCTGAACTACTCGACACCGATCCGCGTGAAGCTGCCGCTTGCAGAGCTGCGTGCGCATCTTTACACGCTACCGCATCAGCCCGATCGAATTCCATATCGCACCAGCTACTGGCGAGAACATTGGGGTTTCTGCCTGACACATCGTCAGCTCGAGACGCTGCCGGACGGTGAGTACGAGGTCGTGATCGACGCGGAACTGAAGCCAGGGAGACTGACCTACGCCGAGCGCCTCGTACGCGGCGAATCGAGCGAGGAATTCCTGATTTCCACGCATGTGTGCCATCCATCGCTTGCCAACGACAACTGCAGCGGCATTGCGCTCGCCGCACTGCTCGCCGAGCAGCTCGGCCGTGGCAAACCGCGTTTATCGTATCGATTCCTGTTCGCGCCGGGCACGATCGGATCGATCGCCTGGCTTGCCCGTAATCGCGATCGCCTGCGCAGGTTGCGCGGGGGGCTCGTGGTTGGACTGCTCGGCGATCCAGGGCCGCTGACGTTCAAGCGCAGCCGCCGCGGCAACAGCGAGGTCGATCGCATTGCTGCCCAGGTCGTGCGCGAGCTCGATCCGGCGGCACGCTTGCTCGACTTTTCGCCGTACGGCTACGACGAGCGCCAGTTCTGCTCGCCGGGATTCGACCTGCCGGTCGGCCGTTTAACGCGCTCGGCGAACGACATGTACCCCGAATACCACACGTCGGCCGATAACCTTGAACTGATCCGCGCCGATGCACTGGCCCAGTCGATGTTCGCACTATTGCGAATCGTGGAACGCGTCGATACCAACCGGCGATACCGTAACCTCAGCCCGTTCGGCGAGCCGCGACTCGGCAAGCGAGGCCTGTTCCGCGCCACCGGCGGCGCGGACCCCGGCGAGTTCGAGCATGCTTTGCTTTGGATCCTGAACCAGAGCGACGGCGGGCGCGGCATCCATGACATCGCGGCCGGCTCCGGCCTGCCACGGGCCGTCGTTCAGCAAGCAGCCAATGCGCTGGTCGCGGCCGGACTGCTGGAGGAAGTCTTCTTGGAAACACCGCTTGCGAACCCCGAACCGAGCGGACCGCCGGAGACGGAAGTAGAATGACTCAGGAAGAGAATTCGTGAAAGTCGTGCTTTTTTGCGGCGGCCTGGGCACGCGCTTGCGCGAGCATTCGGATACCATTCCGAAACCGCTCGTCAACATCGGCTACCGCCCGATTCTGTGGCACTTGATGCGCTACTACGCCCATTTCGGCCACAAGGACTTCATCCTTGCGCTCGGCTATCGCGGCGACATGATCCGCGACTACTTTCTCAGCTACAACGAGGCGATGACGAACGACTTCGTTCTTTCGGAAGGCGGCAAGAACATCGATCTGCTGTCGCGTGATATCTACGACTGGCGCATCACTTTCGTTGATACCGGTCTCCACTCGAATCTCGGGCAGCGGCTGCTGCGCTTGCGCGGCTATCTCCACGGAGAGGAGGAGTTTCTCGCCAACTACGCAGACGGGCTCAGCGACCTGCCGCTCGATGAGCACATCGCGGACTTTCGCCGCCGTAAGGTGATTGCGAGTGTCGTCGCCGTCCGGACCTCGCAGACCTACCATTTGATCCAATCGGACGAGCACGGAATCGTCACCGGCTTCGGGCACATGTCGAAGTCCGAGTTCTGGGTCAATGGCGGCTTCTTTTGCCTGCGGCGCGAGATCTTCGACTATATCGAGGAAGGCGATGAACTGGTGGAGAAGCCTTTCCTCCGCTTGACGGAACAGCGCCAGCTCGCGGTTTATCGTCACCGTGGCTACTGGAGTGCAATGGACACGTTCAAGGACAAGATCGCGTTCGACCGCATGGAAGCGCGCGGAGACTGTCCCTGGATGGTCTGGCGGCGCAACTCCGATGCCTGAGCGTCCCGCCCACCCGACGCTAACGCTTTCACTTGATCCAAGGCGCTGGATATCTCGCGCGTCGCCCGGGACAGGCTCGGCGGCAATGGCATCTCCGACGAATTCCACGTCATTCGGCATCTCCCTAGTCCCGAAATCGTCAATGCGCTCGAGGGCGCTCCCGAACTCCACGCCCCTGTGCTGGGACGGGCTCAGACTGGGATCTCGGCCTTCAATTGATGGGGCGCGACCACCGTCTGGCACCGTTCTTGCAGCATTGTCCCTGTCTCAGGCGGAATCTCCTAAAGAGGGCGCCCAGATGTCGGCATTTCCGTCAGTCACGAAGATAAATCGTCACCGGGTGGGGCGAGGCAGAGGGTTATGTCATATTCTGCAGTGGGTCGGCGAAGCACGGATGGCGGGTTCGCCCCATTGGGCGCGCTGCCTGGCGTTCGGGCTCATCACGTTGATCTCGCTCGCCCTCGTAACCGTGCCCTGGCGCGAGTTGCGGGCGATAACCGAATATTTGCCTCATGCTGACGCTTTCACTTGATCCAAGGGGCACGCGGGCGCTCGAGGTGTTATGCCTCGGCGCACACTGCGACGACATCGAAATCGGCTCGGGCGCGGCACTGATGCATCTCGCGGCCCAGCGACCGCTTAACGTGACCTGGACAATTCTCTGTTCGGACGCCACGCGCGCGCGCGAAACGCGCCGCAGCGCGCAGCTATTCCTCAGACAGGCCCGTATGAAGCGCGTGCTGATCGAGAGTTTCCGCGACGGCTTCCTGCCCGCACAGTGGGCTAACGTCAAGGAGCGTATCGAAGCGCTGAAGCAACTGCCTCGCCCCGACCTGATTTTCACGCACGAACGCGATGATCGCCACCAGGATCATCGAATCGTGTGTGAATTGACGTGGAACACGTTCCGGGATCACCTGATCCTGGAGTACGAGATCGCCAAATTTGACGGTGGTCTGAACCAGCCCAACTTGTATATTCCGGTGGGCGCGAAGCTTGCTGAACGCAAGTGGCGCCAACTGACCCGAGCCTACCGGTCGCAGGCCGGGAACCACTGGTTCACGGCAGACGCGGTTCGAGGGATGATGGCGGTACGCGGCATCGAATGCCGCGCACCGAGCGGCTTCGCCGAGGCGTTCCATGCGCGCAAGCTCACCCTCTGAAGCGCCGATTTCGCACGCCAAGGCGGCCGACGGGCCGTTCGTCAGCGTTGGGCTGCCGGTGTACAACGGCGAACAGTTTGTTCGTGGCGCAATTGACTCACTTCTCACGCAATCGTATACGAACCTCGAGCTTATTATCTCGGACAACGCGTCTACCGACGGCACCGCGGCGATCGCCGGCGAGTACGCAACCCGCGACCCGCGGGTGCGCTACTTCCGCCAGCCGCGCAACATCGGCGCGCCGAGCAACTGGAATTTCGTCGTCGCGCGCGCGCGGGGGAAGTACTTCAAGTGGGCGTCGGCCAACGACTACTGTGATACGATGGGGATCGCAGCTTGCGTCGAGAAGCTCGAGTCCGATCCGCGCGTCGTGCTGTGCTACGGCACAACTTGCCTGGTTGACGAAATGACGGGAGTCGTGCTGCCCTACGATGGCGATTTTTCGATCACCGAGGAGCAACCAAGCGTTCGACTCTCGCACCTTCTGGCGCAAATGAAGCTCAACAACGCGATCAGCGGGTTGATCCGGATGGAAGTTCTGCGCAGGACCGGTCTGATTCGTCCTTATACGAGTGGTGATCTTGTCCTGATGGCGGAACTCGCCATGGCCGGCGGGTTCGTCCAACTTCCGAACTCTTATCTGTATCGACGTATCGGAGAGACAACTCTTTCCTGCCAATTGACCGATACGGAACTTAGACAATTTCTCGACCCTCGGGCAACGTCCGGAGTCAGCTGGGATCGGCTGCGTATGAACATCGGCTATATCGCGTCTGTGTTGCGTGCGTCGATCTCTCTTGGCGAAAAGCTGCGGGCGTTGACGCTTGTGGCGCATGGCGCTTATTGGGACATCTCTACGGTGGTCATGCATTCACGACACGACTCGGGCATTCGCCCTTGATGCCCGCCATTGGACCGCCGTGCGCGTTTGGCGCCGCGCGGCACGGTCGGAATCGCGCGCGGTAATGATCGACAGCACTCCGAACCAGCAAACGATTGGGGATGGCCACGTGGCGCAGGACCTGCATGTTGTGACTGGCGCCACGTCCGGAATAGGAAAGGCGATCGCTGGCACCATCGCCGCCAGATCCCGTGCGGTGATGGCCATTGGCAGAAACAAGAAGGCTCTTGAGGCACTCGAGGCACGATTCGCCGGCCACGTCAGCGGAAGAGTTATCGATCTTAGCGATGATGCCGCAATCAAGGATATGACGTCTGATCTCGATCGTGCACATACACGGCTGCGGGCGCTGGTTCATTGCGCCGGCGTCCATTTTCCGGCGCCACTCGCCAGCACGCGCGTTGAAGAGCTCGATGCGATGTATCGGTCCAACGTCCGCGCTCCGTTCTTGCTCACGCAGCGTCTTTTGCCGGCCCTCGAGCGCGGTCAAGGATATCTGATCTTCATCAATTCCTCCGCCGGCCTGACGGCACGGGCCGGTGTCGGCGGATACTCGGCGATGCAGCATGCGCACCGCGCGCTCGCGGAGTGCTGGCGCCAGGAGCTCAACGAACGCGGCATTCGGGTACTGAACATCTTCCCGGGCCGAACCAATACGCCGCGCATCGAGAGGTTATTCGCGCGGGAGGGCAGATCGTTTGCGCCGGCGCTGCTGCTGCAGCCCGAGGACATCGCCACGCTCGTCGATCTGGCGATCGGCCTGCCGCCGACCGTTGAACTGACCGATGTCAGCCTGCGCCCGGCAAAGAAGTCCTATTGAGAGAGCGCTGATACCAGAGCGGAAACCAGCATGCCAGCCAGTACGGAACGCAGGATGGCCAGCGGCGGCGCGTGGATGGTGCTGTTCAAGCTCGTCGAGCGCAGCGTTGGATTGATCAGCACTCTGATCCTGGTACGCCTTCTCGCGCCGAAGGATTTCGGGCTCGTGGCCATGGCGATGTCGTTCATCGCCATGGCCGAACTGCTGACCAGTTTCGGCTTCGACATCGCCTTGATCCAAAACCAGGGCGCAACAGTCCGGCAATATCACACCGCCTGGACGTGCAATGTGCTATTTGGCCTCCTCATTTTCCTTCTGATGCTCGGCGCAGCCGCGCCGGCGGCGAACTTCTATGCCGAACCCGCCCTGTTCTGGGTGCTGTGCTGGCTTGCGCTCGGTCCTCTGATCGGCGGCTGCGAGAATATTGGCGTCGTCGCCTTCCGCAAGGAACTGAGATTTCGCAGCGAATTCGCGTTTCAGATCAGCCGCAAGCTGGCGGGCTTCGCCGTTACGGTCCCGCTGGCGTTCTGGCTGCGCAGCTATTGGGCGCTGGTGGCGGGAATGCTCGCCTCGAGGCTCGCCGGTACGGTCATCAGTTATTTCGCCCATCCGTTCCGGCCGCGCTTTTCCCTTGCCGGAGCCGGGAGTCTCTTCTCATTTTCGAAGTGGCTATTGCTAAACAACGGACTCGGCTTCCTGAAGATTCGGCTGACAGATTTCTTCATCGGACGGCTTCATGGAGCAACAACGCTAGGTCTGTACAACGTGGCTTACGAGGTGGCAAATCTTCCCACCAGTGACCTGGGCGCGCCGATCAACCGTGCGTTGCTGCCCGGATTCTCACGTATCGCACAGGATGCGGCGCCACTGCGTTCGGCATACACCAACGCGATTGGCGCTCTCGCACTTTTCGCGCTACCGGCGGCAGCGGGAATCTTCGCGGTCGCTGAATTTCTCGTCCCGGTGGTCCTGGGCCCAAAGTGGCTGGCGGCGGTGCCGTTGATTCAGATACTCGGCATTTTTGGCGCAATCGAACTCTTTCACTCCTCAATGTGCGCCGTACTCATCGCGAAAGGCCATCCCGCGGCGGTCGCGAAAGCGCAGGTAATCTTCGTTCTGCTACTGGTAACCTTGCTGATCGTACTCGTCGAACGGTTTGGCGCGTCCGGCGCGGCAGGCGCCATGGTCGGCGCTTCGATCCTGTCGACGCCGGCCTTTTTGATTGCGATGCGCGTCCATACCGGCATCGAACCGGCCGCCTTCGTGCGTGCGATCACACGCCCTCTGGTTGCGTCGGCAGCGATGGTCGCCGCTTTGCTGGCCGTCATGCCCTCATATGTCCCGTCGATGCCGACGAGCGAGGCCGCCTGGCTGCTGATCGGGTCGGTGATCCTAGGCACGTTTCTTTATGCGCTTGCAATGGTTCTGCTTTGGCTTGCCTCGGGCCGGCCGCAGAGCGCCGAGCGATTCATCTTTGAGCACATCAGCGCGGCCTTCTTCTCCAGGCTCTTGTGACTCAGGTATTGACAGAAGTGGCGAAGAGTTTGCGTTTATTTATCTAGGTCTTTCAATGTTGGGCGGTCGTACCTTCGCACCAGAACAAAATCGGTAGAGTATGTGGACGGCGAAAGTAAACAAACCTGTTTGATTCCGGCAATGCCGGCTTAGGCAACAAATCCGGTTAATGAAGCTGGAGATTGGAAGCTGAAGATTGCGAGCGATCATCTGCCTTTCTGTTAGGCTGGCAGCAGGGTGCGTGGCCAGGAACGTCAATTGCGATTGGAGTCGTTGAGGGTGAGCGCGATTCAGGTTCTCGGACTTGGAGTTGGCGATAGAGTCAAAGTCCGTCCTATTGAGGAAATTCGTGAAACGTTGGATCAAGATGGCTGTCTCGATGCGCTTCCCTTCATGCCGGAGATGGCTCAATGTTGCGGGCGTGAATTCACCGTGCTGAAGCGCGTCGACAAAATTAACGATCTGGTCGACAGGAGCGGCCTGCGGCGCATGTCGAATGCGGTGATTCTGGATGGCGATCGCTGCGATGGCGCTTTTCACGGTGGCTGCCAGGCTCGGTGTCAATCAGTTTGGAAGGAGGCATGGCTCACTCGCCTCGCTGCCAAAAAAGGGCAGCGAATCGATCGGCGTGAGGATCTTGGGGCGAGTCCGGCCGCACGGGGAGACGATAGGGAGCAAGTAGACGTTGATCCTGATCTCTTGTGCGCGTCGAGAGGGTCCTCCGGGGGAGGTGATCAGCGATTCCGCTGTCAGCAGACGGAGATGAAAAAGGCGTCTTCCTATTTGGCCTGGTGGGATCCGCGTCAGTACTGGCGCGACTGGTGGTCCGGAAATGCAACCGCGGGAGAGATGGTCCGCATGTTTTTGTTCTGGCTCTTCACTCTCTGGGTCAAGCATATTGGCGGATACCGGCTTTTGGCGTCCGCGTACGATCGCCTGCAGCGCCTGCGAGGCGGAGAGCCCTACCCGTATCGCAACGGAAATCTGCAGGAGACGCCAACCTGCAAACTCGACCTTCAGTCCGGCGAATGGGTTCAGGTCAAGAGTCACCGCGAGATCCTGGAAACGCTGGACACGCACAACAAAAACCGCGGCCTCTGGTTCGACGTTGAAATGGCCAAGTATTGCGGCGGTGTGTACCGGGTGCTATCTCGCGTGGATAAGATTATCGATCCAAAGTCCGGAAAAATGCTAAAGTTCGCGAGCGATTGCATCATTCTCGACGGCGTCACTACACGCGGCGAATATCATCGTTTCTACCCGCAGAATGAGTATCCGTTCTGGCGAGAAATCTGGCTTAGGCGATCCGGGCATGTTACGCAAGGGGCTGCGCGAGATCCTGACGTCCGCCGTGGCGGACATTAGTCGGTTGGTTGGAGCCGCGTCCTCAGCGCGGCCCGCATTCTAACCGAAGCCGAATGCGGTTTCGCGGCACCGCCTGCCCCACGAATTCCTATTATCTGATTAGGAGCATTCCCCATCTATGTGGACAATAGCGGTTAGGAGATTCCTTCGTCGATTGAAGCGGTGGCTGCGAAACGAGGCGTCCTCGGGTCCGAAACCGGGCGCCGATGGATTTCTATATTCCTGGATTAACGAGCAGTTAATGGACATGGCCGAAGACGGCCTCCGTAAGCCCTACGCATGGGGGATGTTGCAGGGTGCGAGCCTGGGCGTCGGCTTGGGTTTCGAGCGCGTATCGGTGGTCGAATTCGGTGTCGCCGGGGGTAATGGCCTCGTGGCCATGGAAGCGATAGCAGATCGCAT
>Ga0224512_10001449_pt1 | contig 22819 bp, 19 predicted proteins | sample SF_May12_sed_USG_4_FD_169103 | JGI IMG/M metagenome (GOLD analysis project Ga0224512, IMG submission 169103) | Sediment microbial communities from San Francisco Bay, California, United States - SF_May12_sed_USGS_13 | ecosystem: Environmental > Aquatic > Marine > Sediment | place: USA... | reverse complement strand
GCTGCCGGCGGCACCCGTCGCGGCGCTGCTGAGCGGCGAGGCGGCGATCGAGCTCGTCGCCCTGCTCAACCGCACGGCCCTGGCCGCCAGCGCCTACTCGGACGGCACGTCGTTTCTGCGCGAGCACCTCGGGGTGCAGGTCTTCGACCGCGGAATCACGATCCGCGACGACGCCACCGATCCCCGGGGACTGCCTTTTCCCTTCGACCTCGAGGGCACCGTCAAGAAGCCCGTCGACCTCGTCCTCGCCGGCACGGCGAAGACGCCGGCTCTCGACCAGCGGCAGGCGGCGCAGCTGGGCCTGCCGCCCACCGGCCATTCGATCTCCGGCAACGACGCGCGGGCCGAGAACCTCTTCCTGCTGCCGGGCCCGGAGAGCGAGGAGGAGCTGCTGGCGCGGGCGGACGGCGGGATCTGGATCGGCTGGCTCGACGCCGTGGCGCCGATCGAGCCCCGGCGCGTCCGCTTCCTCGCCCACGCCCGCGGCGTTCGCCGGATCCGGGAGGGGCGCCTGGCCGAGGCCCTGCCGGACTGCCTGTGGGACGACAGCCTCCTGCGCTGCCTGTCCGAGACCCCGCGGGTCGGCAGCCGGCTCGCCCGCCGGCTCGGCCGCGACGGCGTGCTGGGCGGGATCTGCGCGCCGCCGGTGCTGCTCTCGGCCCACGGCCTGAGCCCGGCGCTTCGACCCTGAGACGCCGCCGCCGCGCGACGCCGGCGAGCTACGACCGGCGCGCGAGAACGACGGTCTGGTCGTCGCCCTGGGGGGCGCCGGCCGCGAACTCGACGACGGCCTCGTCGATGGCGCGGACGAGGTCGGCCAACGGGCGGCCGGCGGCGCTCCTCAGCAGCCGGCTCAGCCGCTCGCGGCCGAACTCCTCGCCGGAGGGGTCTTCGCACTCCGTGATGCCGTCGCTGTAGACGCACAGGAGCGCGCCCGGCTCGAGCGTGGCCGTCGCGACCCGGTAGCGGGCGCCGCCGAACATCCCCAGCGGGATGCCCCCCGGGGGCAGCTCGGTGACCTCGCCGTGGGCGTCGACGATGAGCGGCGGATTGTGGCCGGCGTTGACGTAATCGAGGCGGCCGGTCCCCGGCTCGAGCCTCGCCACCGCAGTCGTGATGAACTTGTTCGCCGCGCTCGACTCCACGATGTGGCGGTTGAGACGCTCGAACAGCTCGGCGTCGAAGGGGCGGGCGGCGAGCAGCAGCCGCAGCGCGGAATGCAGGGTCGACACGAGAAGGGCGGCTGGCATCCCCTTGCCGGTGACGTCCCCGAGGACCAGGTGGACGCCGCCGTCGGCGGCGCCGCGCACGTCGTAGTAGTCGCCCCCCACGTGCCGGGCCGAGCGGTTCCAGCCCGCGAACTCGAAGCCGGGGACGTCGGGCAGGCTCTCGGGCAGGAGCTGGCGCTGGATCTCCGCCGCCAGGTCGAGCTCGCGCTCGAGCCGCTCCTTCTCGAGCGCCTGGCGGTGCAGTCGCGCGTTCTCGAGGGCGATGGCGACCTGGTTGGCGAAGAGCCGCAGCATGCGCCGGTCCGCCTCCGGAAACGCACCCACCCCGTGCCGGCTCTCCTTGTCGCCGACGGCGAGCAGGCCGAGGCGCTTGCCGTCGGCCTCGATCGGGACGGCGAGCGCGTGCCGGGCTCCGGGCAGCAAGCCGGCGGCGCTGCCGGCGGCGTCCGCCGCCACCCGCGGCGCCGCCTCGCCCCCGAAGGTGCGCTCGAGCCTGTAGCCCCCCCCCTCGTAGAGGTAGAAGGCCCCGACCCTGGCGTCGAGCAGCGACACCGCGCGCAGCAGGACCTCGTCGCCGAGATCGTCGAGCTCGAGGGTGCGGGCGATCGCCAGCCCGACGTCGTAGAGCGATTGCAGCTCCACCCCGCGGTAGCTGGCGGCGAAGGAGTGCCGCTTCAGCTCGCCCCCGAGCTGGACCGCCCGCAGAGCGCACAAGAGCGTGAGCACGGCGTGGTGATCGAGCTCGGCGGCCGGCACCGGCGGCGTGTACAGGAGCAGCCCGCCGGGCACCTCGAAGCGGCCCCAGGCCTCGCCGCCTGCGGCCCCGGGGGCGGCGGCGGCGCGCGCGGGGAACGTGGCCGGCCCCGTCTGGAGGCGGCGGCGCAGCTCGCCGTCCTCTTCCGCGTAGACGGCGAGGGAGTCGAGACCGGAGCCCCGGGCGACCTCGGCGGCCAGGCGATCGAGCAGCATCCTGCCGTCACGGCCCGGCGCCGCGAGCGCGATCAGCTCCCGCCACGTCGAGCTGTGCGCCACCTCGGACTCGACGGTCACGACACCAGCGCTTGCGCCGCCGTCGCCTCGTCCGGGTAGATCGAGGCGTACTGGGCCAGCCCCATGATGTGGAAGGTTTTCTCGATCGTCGGCGTCAGGGAGCAGAAGGCGAGCCGGCCTTCGATCTCCAGCATCTTCTCGATGATCTCGATGAGGATGGAGATGCCGATCGAGTTGACGATCTTGGTCCCCGCGAGGTTGAGCAGCACGCTCTTGTGGCCCGCCTCGATGAGCTGATACGCGATCCTGGCGATCTCTTCCCCTCCCTGGTTGTTGATGTACCCCTCCGTGTACACCACTGCCAGGCCGTCGCGGTTCTCGGTCGTCACTTTCAGCATCTCCGCCATTTCACTCTCCGCGATCCGCTCGATACTTGGTCATGATGACAGTTGTCCCACTGCTATTCGAGTGGATGTCCACTTCGTCCATCAGGCTGCGGATGATCTTGAGGCCCCATCCGCGCTTGCTCTTGGCTTTGAGCTTGTCCTGGATGTTCGGCTCCACGACCTCGGAAGGGTCGAATCCGACCCCGGAATCCTCGATCCGGATCCTCAGCTTCTCGGGCTCCGCGGCCGTCCCCAGGACGGAGAAGGTGAGCAGCACCTTCCCCTCCTCGGACCGGCTGTGCTCGAACGCGTTGATGCAGGCCTCGAGCACCGCCATCCGGACCTCGTCGATGCGGTCCGGGCTCATCTCCATGTACTCCGCCAGGGCGGTCACGGTCTTGCTCGCCGCGATCTCCATGTCCGGCAGCATCGGGAGAGTCAGGCTGATCTCCCTGAGTGTGGCGGCGCTCACCGCGGCCCTCGCACTGGAACGTTCAAACGGAAACTCTACATGAGCCGTCAGAACGAGAGGAAGATCTGCAGCAGGTAGACCGCCAGCGGGGCGATGGCGTCCTGCGCCAGCAGCCACCCGAACGCAGAGAGCGTGACCGCGGGGACGAGCCAGCGGTGATGGGCTTGGGGAACGTCGACGGCGCGGCGGCTCGCTGCAAGCATGGAATCCCTCCTCCTCGGAAGCAAAGGAGGACAGCAAGGCCGCTGCCAAGTCCGGCCGCCGCCCGGCCGCTTTGGTCCAAGTCCTTGATGCGCCGAGACTTAGAGCAGATCGATCGGGCGGGCGACGGCGCCCGGCGGAGGCTCGAGTGCGACATGTTGCCGCATCTGGAGGACATCGATCCCCGGCGCGCCGCCACGATCGGCCCGGAAGGTCTGACATCGAGGCCTTTTGCACCTTATTGTCGCAGGTGCGCTATTATGCCGCACTCTCAGAAACCGCGCCGCTGCAGGGTGCGGCGGTCGACTCCCAGGAGCTCGGCGGCGCGGCTCTTGTTGCCGCCGGTCATCTTCAGCACCCGGGCGATGTGACGCCGCTCCAGGGCGGCTAGCTCCAGCGCCTCGGGCCCGGCGGCCGGCTCCTCGGCGCCGGGCAGCAGCGAATGGACGAGCTCGGCGCCGACCCGCGAGTCGGCGAGCGAGAGCGCCGCCTCGACGAGGTTCTTGAGCTCGCGCACGTTGCCCGGGAAGTCGTGGGCCATCAAGAGGGCCATGGCGCCGCCCTCGAACCGCGCCGGCGCCAGCTCCTCGCGGGCGCCGAACTCGGCCGCGAACTGGCGCACGAGGTGGGGGATGTCCTCGCGCCGCTCGCGGAGCGGCGGCAGGATCACCTCCACCCCCTTGAGGCGGTAGTAGAGGTCCTCGCGGAAACGGCCGGCGGCGACGAGCGCCTCGAGATCCTGGTGGGTGGCGGCCACCAGCCGGACGTCGACGGGCGTCGAGCGGTCGGCTCCGATGCGGACGATCTCGCGCTCCTGGAGCGCCCGCAGCAGCTTGACCTGCACCGGGACGGCGAGATCGGCGATCTCGTCGAGAAAGAGCGTCCCCTTGTGGGCGAGCTCGAACTTGCCTCGCCGTGCGTCGACGCCGGTGGCCACTCCGCGCTCGATGCCGAAGAGCTCGCTTTCGAGCAGCGACTCCGGCAGGGCCGCGCAGTTGACGGCCACCAGCGGCCCGCCGCGGCCCGAGAGCAGGTGCAGGAGCTTGGCGACCAGCTCCTTGCCGGTGCCGCTCTCGCCGCGCACGATGACGCTCACGCCGCGCGGCGCGACCCGCTCCACACGCTCGAGCGCCTGCCGCATCTGCGCCGTGTGGGCGACGATCCGGTGCTCGGCGAGCTGCGCGGCGAGCCCCCCCTTGAGCGCCCGGTTCTCCTCCTCGAGCTTCTCGCGCTGGTCCTCGAGGGCCTGGACCTGGCGCGCGCCGTCGAGCGCCACGCCGGCGAGCGCCGCCACGGAATCGAGGAACCGGCGATCCTCGGGCGTAAAGCCCGCCACCTCGCCGCCCCGCTCCTCCTTGTCGAGCACCGCGAGATACCCGAGGAACACGCCGCGGCCCGACAGCGGCACCGCCACGAGCTCCCGGAACTCGCGGCCCGCGAAGCGGCCGTCCCGCCGCGCCAGCGACTCGCCGCCCGCGAGCAGCTCGCGCCACAGCGGCTCGCGCAGCAGCCCGTCGCCGTCGAGGGCGGCGAGCGCCCACCCTACCTCGGCCACCACCCGCGCCGCGCCATGAGGGTCCCGGGTCACCGCCACCGCGGCGGCCGGGTCGAGCACCGCGCAGACCCGCTGCAACAGCTCGTCGACGAGCTCCTGCTCCGGCCGGTGGGCGTGCAGCGCGACCGCGAGATCGTAGAGCGTCTCGAGCTGCAGCAGCCGGCGCTTCTCGGCGAAGCTCGTTCCCGGGGACATCGCCCCCGAATCCTACCGCGCGTCCTCTTCACCACCTGGAGGAGCATGGTCGCGAGGTTCAACGCCGCCGACCCGTGCGTCGATCCGGGCGACGGCATGCCCTGGTTCAGGCCGTCGACCTGCCCCTGAGGGGGCTCCGAGCGTCGCCGCGGGCCGGCCCTACCCGCGGCCGGCGAGCCAGCGCTCGAGGAAGCGGCCGGTGTGGCTGCGGCGGGCCTTCGCGACCTTCTCGGGGGAGCCGGCGGCGAGCAGGCGGCCGCCGGCGGCGCCGCCTTCGGGGCCGAGGTCGATGACCCAGTCGGCCGTCTTGATGACCTCGAGGTTGTGCTCGATGACGACGACCGTGTTGCCCTTCTCCGTAAGCCCGTGGAGGATGCTCAGGAGCTTGCCCACGTCCTCGAAGTGGAGGCCCGTCGTCGGCTCGTCGAGCAGATAGAGGGTGCGCCCGGTGGAGCGCTTGCAGAGCTCGCGGGCGAGCTTCACGCGCTGCGCCTCGCCGCCCGACAGCGTCGTCGCCGGCTGGCCCAGCCGGATGTAGCCGAGCCCGACCTCGTCGAGGGTGCGCAGGATCCGCTCGACGGCCGGGATGTGGGCAAACAGCTCGCGCGCCTGTTCGACGGAGAGGTCGAGGATCTGCGCGACGTCGTGCCCCTTGTAGCGCACCGCGAGCGTCTCGCGCTCGTAGCGCTTGCCGCCGCAGACCTCGCAGGTGACGTAGATGTCGGGCAGGAAGTGCATCTCGATCTTGATCTGCCCGTCGCCCTTGCACGCCTCGCAGCGGCCCCCCGCCACGTTGAAGCTGAAGCGGCCCGGCTTGTAGCCCCGCATGCGGGCCTCGGGGGTCTTGGCCATCAGCGTGCGGATGTGGTTGAAGACGTTCGTGTAGGTCGCCGGATTCGAGCGCGGCGTGCGGCCGATCGGGCTCTGGTCGATGGCGATGACCTTGTCCAGTTGCTCGAGGCCGGCGATCTCGTCGTGCTCCCCGGGCGGCTCCGAGGCGCGGTAGAAGTGGCGCGCCAGGGCGCGGTAGAGGATGTCGTTGACGAGGCTGCTCTTGCCGGACCCGGAGACGCCCGTCACGACGACGAGCAGGCCGAGGGGGACCTCGACGGTGAGGTCCTGCAGGTTGTTGTGGCGCGCGCCGCGGACGACCAGGCGCTGCTCGTTGGGAGGGCGCCGGGACTCCGGGACGGCCACGGCGCGGTCGCCGCGCAGGTACTGGCCGGTGAGCGAGGCGGCGTGCGCCTGGATCTCGGCCGGGGTGCCCGCCGCGACGATCTCGCCGCCGTGGATGCCCGCCCCCGGCCCGATGTCGATGACCCAGTCCGCCGCCCGGATCGTCTCCTCGTCGTGCTCCACGACGAGCACCGAGTTGCCGAGGTCGCGCATCCCCTTCAAGGTGCGCAGGAGGCGCTCGTTGTCGCGCTGGTGGAGGCCGATCGAGGGCTCGTCGAGCACGTAGAGCACCCCCATGAGCTTGCTTCCCACCTGGGTCGCCAGCCGGATGCGCTGGCTCTCGCCGCCCGAGAGCGTCGCCGCGGCGCGCCCCAGGCTCAGGTAGCCGACGCCGACGTCGTCGAGAAACCCCAGCCGGTCGCGGATCTCCTGCACGACCTTGCCGGCGATCGCCCGCTGCCGGTCGTCGAGGCCGAGATCCGTGAAGAAGCCGCGCAGCTCGCCGATCGTCGTCGTCGACAGCTCGTCGATGCGGCGCCCCGCCACGCTCACGGCCAGCGCCTCCGGCCGCAGCCGCCGCCCGCCGCAGGCGTCGCAGGGCCGGATGGACATGTACTTCTCGAGCTCGCCACGGATCGCGGCCGACTCGGTCTCCCGGTAGCGGCGCTCGAGCCGGGGGATCACCCCTTCGTAGTTGCCGCGCCAGGAGTAGCTCGACTTGCGCCCCTTGAGCTCGAAGGTCATCTCCTGCTCGCCGCTGCCCCACAGCAGGACCTTCCGCACCCCGGCGGGCAGCTCCTGCCACGGCGTCTCGAGCGAGAAGCCGAGCTTCTCGCCGAGCGTCTTCACCATCTGCCGGCGCCACGACTTGGGACCGCTCTTCCAGGGGGCCACGGCCCCGGCGTCGATCGACCGCTCGGGGTCGACCACCACCCGCTCGGGGTCGATCGCCCGCAGGGTGCCGAGTCCCGAGCATTGGGGGCAGGCGCCGTAGGGGCTGTTGAACGAGAAGAGGCGCGGCGTCACCTCGGCGAGGTTCGACCCGCAGTCGACGCATGCGTAGTGCTGCGACAGGGTCTCTTCCGGCAGCCCGCTCGGCGCGACGACGATGAGCCCGGCGCCGACCCGCAGCGCCGTCTCGATCGAGTCGGTCAGTCGCGACTCGACGCCCGGCTTGACGACCAGGCGATCGACGACGACGTCGATGTCGTGCTGCTTCATCTTGTCGAGCCGCGGCAGCTCGCCGGAGAGGTCGACGGTCTGGCCGTCGATCCGGGCGCGCACGAAGCCCTCGCGCGTCATCTGGGCGAGCTGCTTCTTGTACTCCCCCTTCTTGCCCCGGACGTAGGGCGCGTACAGCACCAGCCGGGTGCCGTCCGGCAGCGCCAGGAGGCGGTCGACCATCTGCTGCACCGTCTGCGGCCGCACCTCGCTGCCGCACGCGGGGCAGTGCGGCTCGCCGATCGAGGCGTAGAGCAGCCGCAGGTAGTCGTGGATCTCGGTCACCGTGCCCACCGTGGAGCGCGGGTTCTTGGAGACCGACTTCTGCTCGATCGAGATCGCCGGCGAGAGGCCGTCGATCGAATCGACGTCCGGCTTCTCCATCTGCTCGAGGAACTGCCGGGCGTAGGCCGACAGCGACTCGACGTAGCGCCGCTGGCCCTCGGCGTAGAGGGTGTCGAAGGCGAGCGACGACTTGCCCGAGCCCGAGACCCCCGTCACCACCACCAGCCGGTTGCGGGGGATCTCGACGGTGACGTTCTTGAGGTTGTGCTCGCGCGCGCCGCGAACGACGATCGAGTCCATGGGCGCCGAGTGTAAGGCACCCGTCAAGGCCGATCCGGCCCCTTCATCGCGGCCGGCGGCGGACGGCTAGATGCTAGAGTCCCGCCATGAGCGAAGCACAGCAGGCCGCGCGCCAGGCCGAGACCCTTCGCCGGGTCGGCGAGTACCTCGGCGAGCTCTTCGACGAGCCCTTCCTCGACCCGGAGACGGACCACTACTACGTGGGCTACGGCTCGACCGTTCTCGAGATCTCCGTCGAGCCGTACGGCCCCGACGAGACTGTCATCCGGATCACGGCGTACTGCGTCCAGAACGTCGACGTCCAGGCCGAGCTCGCCATCGGCCTGCTAGGCCTCAACCACGAGGTCCCGTTCGGCGCCTTCGAGCTGGTGGGCAACGACATCTTCTACTCGCACGCCCTCTTCGGCCGCGGGCTCAACCGCAAGAGCCTGCTCGGCGCGATCGCCGCCGTGGCCACGACCTCGGACGACTACGACGACCGCATCGTGCAGCGCTACGGCGGCAACACGGCGCTCGAGCTCATCCAGGAGACGGGCGGCCGCAAGCGCCGGCGGTCCAAGGGCGCCTAGCCGGGTCTAGCGGGCCGAGTCCCGGTGCCGGTCGCGGACGGCCGCCTCCGCCTCGCGGTCGAGGATGCGCTGCTTCAAGTCCATCCGCTTGTCGCGCTGCTTCTTGCCGCGGGCGAGAGCGAGCTCGGCCTTGATGCGGTTGCCCTTGACGTAGATCGCCAGCGGCACGCAGGTCTGGCCCTGGATCGCCGTCCGCCCGAAGATCTTGTCGATCTCGCGGCGGTGGAGCAGCAGCTTGCGGGGGCGCTCGGGGTCGTGGTTCTCGCGGTTGCCGTGGGTGTAGGGGCTCACGTGCGCCCCCACGAGCCAGGCCTCGCCGTCGCGGATCTCGACGTAGCTGTCCTTGAGCTGGATCCGCCCGGCGCGCACGGACTTGACCTCCGTCCCCTGCATGACGATCCCCGCCTCGAACGTCTCGAGGATCGTGTAGTCGTGACGGGCGCGGCGGTTGCGCGCCACGGTCTTGAGCGATGGCTTGTCGGCGTCGGCCGTCACGGAGCGTCCTTCCTTCCCTCGGCCCCGCCCGCGCCGGACGGGGAGCGCCATTGTCCCTCATCCGCGCCGCGCCGGGAACGCGGCCTCCGGCGGGGCCCGGCCTGCTAGAGTTTCCCATCATGCGCGCCTTCTACCGCGGGCTGGCCCTGGCGCTGCTGGCGAGCGCCGCGGCGGGCGCCGAGCCGCGCCTCTCGGAGGTCCGGGTCGCCCTCGAGGATGGCAGCGTCAAGGTCAGCTTCGAGCTGCTCGACGCCTTCTCCGACGAGACCATGGAGCGCATCCGGACCGGCCTGCCCACCGGCTTCGTCTACCAGTTCCGGCTCGATCGCGACCGCAAGCGCTGGTTCGACGCCAGCCTGGCCGCGCGCACCCTCCAGGTCGTGGCGATGTACAACGCCGTGACCGCCGAGTACCTCGTCAACTTCAAGCTCGACGGCGAGCTCGTCGAGAGCCGGGTGGTGCGGGAGCGGCTGAACCTCGAGCTGGCCCTCACCCGCCTCGCCGGCGTCCCCATCTTCGACCTCGAGAGCATCGACACTCCCGACCGGGTGCTCGTCCGCGCCCGCGCCGACCTCGGCTCGAAGACCGGCTTTCTCTTCCTGCCCACCAAGGTCACGACGGGCTGGCACCGCTCGCGCAAGTTCCGCGCCACCGACGAGGCCGGCTGATGGCGCTCGGCAAGCGCTTCGCGCGGCACCGCAAGGACAACCGCTGGATTGCCGGCGGCATGGCGCTCCTGCTGGCGGTCCTCACGGGCCTCTTCTATCTCGTCCAGAGATCCCGCGACCTGCCCCCGGAGCTCATCACCAACCGGGTGCTGCTCTTCGTCGTCTGGAGCGTCAACCTGGTCCTCATCCTGGCGATCAGCTTCGTCCTCGCCCGCAACCTCTTCAAGCTCGCCGTCGAGCGCCGCCACCGGGTGCTCGGCTCCAAGTTCAAGACCAAGCTGGTGCTGACCTACATCGCGCTGTCGCTCGTGCCGGTGCTGCTGCTCTTCGCCTACGGCACCCGTCTCCTCCAGGGGTGGCTCGACCGCTGGTTCGACGAGCCGGCCATCGAGCAGCTGCTCGACCAGGGATTCGCCGTGGCCCAGGAGCTCAACGACCAGGTGCGCGCGGCCCGGCAGCGGGACGCCCGCGGCGTCGTCGAGGAGATCTCCGCCGTCCAGCTCTCGCCGTCGCGCCGGCAGCGCCAGCTCGAGAGCCTCCTGCCGCGGGAGCTCGAGCGCCGCGGCCTCGACGCGCTCGCCGTCTACGACGGCATGGACTTCCTGCACGGCGTCGTGAGCTCGCGCTCCGCGCTCGGCGACCTTCCGGAGCCGGACGGCCGGTTCCTCGCGCGGGTGCTCGAGGACGGCTCCGGCTCGATGTTCCAGCCGGCCGCCAACGGCTCGGGCCGCATGGTGGTAGGCGCCGCGGCGGGCGACGCGCCGCCCGGCTCGCCGCGGCCGGTCGTCATCGCCGTGAGCCTGCTCGACTCCGAGGTGGCGCGCCAGAGCGAGGCCGTGATCCAGGCCCACCAGGGCTTCGATCAGCTCAAGTTCCAGCAGCACGAGATCTCCTCCAGCTTCTTCCTCTCGTTCCTCATGGTCACCCTGTTCCTGCTCCTGGCCGTGACCTGGGTCGGGCTCTACCTCGCGCGCCGCGTCACCGAGCCCATCGACGCCCTGGCCGAGGGCACCCGCCGCGTCTCGAGCGGCGAGCTCGACTACCGGGTCGAGGTCGACGCCGGCGACGAGCTCGGCGTGCTGGTCGACTCCTTCAACCGCATGACCGGAGCGCTCGAGGAGTCGACCCGCGGGCTGACGAGCGCCAACCGCCAGCTGGCCGAGGAGCGCGCCGTCCTGAGCACCGTGCTGCAGAGCACCGCCGCCGGCGTCATCGCCGTCGACGACGAGGGCACGGTTCTGGCGTTCAACGGGGCCACCGGCAGGATGCTGCGCCAGCCGAGCGGCGACGTCCTGGGCCGCGACATCCGCGAGATCTGGGCCGACCCCGAGCGCGGCAAGCTCGCCGAGCTCTTCGGCGAGGCCGCGGACCGCGACGGGCGCCTCACCCGCAGCGTGCGGCTGCTCCTGGCGGGCGAATGGAAGACCTTCGAGGCCAAGGTGACCGCCCTGCGCCACGAGGGGGGCCACCTGCGCGGCCACGTGATGGTGCTCGAGGACCTCACCGAGCTCATCCACGCCCAGCAGCGGGCCGCCTGGAACGACGCCGCGCGGCGCGTCGCCCACGAGATCAAGAACCCGCTGACCCCCATCAAGCTGGCCGCCGAGAGGCTGCTGCGGCGGCGCCGCGAGAACGCCCCGGAGCTCGCCGAGCTGGTCGACGACGCCGTCGAGATCATCGTCCGCGAGGTCGGCCAGATCCAGAGCATGGTCGACGAGTTCTCCCGCTTCGCCCGCATGCGCCGCCCGCAGCCGGCCAAGGTGGACCTCGCCCGCCTGGTCGAGGAGACCCTCCACCTCTACGACGGCCTGAAGGACGGCGTCGAGATCGCCGGCGAGGTCCAGCCCGACGCCGCCTCGGCGTGGCTCGACGGCGAGCAGGTGAAGCGCGTCCTCATCAACCTGATCGACAACGCCGTCGAGGCCACGGAAGCCCCCGGCGCCGTCCGCGTCTCCGTCGAGCGCGACAACGGCGCCCTGCGCATCCGCGTCGCCGACACCGGCCGCGGCATCCCCCCCGAGGCCCGCGAGAAGCTCTTCCTCCCCCACTTCTCCACCAAGGGCCGCGGCACCGGCCTCGGCCTCTCGATCGTCCGCCGCATCATCGCCGAGCACCACGGCACGATCCGCGTCTCCGAGAACCAGCCCGCCGGCACGGTCTTCACGGTCGACATCCCGCAGGGGTGAGGCGGCCGGAGCACCAAGGTACCAGCACCAAGGTGCCGGTCGGCGCGGCAGGCGAGCGCAGGCGGCGCCTGGACCTACTCGCCGCCGAGGCGCAGGTAGTGGGGGCTCGAGAGCCGGTCGAGGGCCGGGATGTCGATCCAGGTCAGGAGCGCGAGGGTGGCGACGAGGAGGGCCACGACGGCCAGGAGTGAGCGCTCGCGGAAGAGCTTCTCGGGGCGCTGGGCCGTGGAGTCGGGCTTGAGGCCGATGCGCAGGTAGACGGCGAAGAGGGCCGCGAAGACGGGCAGCGAGAGCAGGTACTCGATGCGGTACTTGACGAGGAAGACGGCGAGGAAGAAGGCGGCGAGCTGGGCGTAGAGGAAGGCCGAGATGAGCAGCCGGGCGTCCGTGTAGCGGCGGAAGGAGCGGCGGTAGAGGCGCAGCTGGTCGAGGACGCCGGCGCCGGCGGCGAGCCGGTGCTCCGCCAGGCGCTTGATCGCCATGAGGAAGGCGCCGCCCATCCAGTAGGAGAGCAGAAGGCTCGAGGGCGGCAGCGTGTCGGGCCACACCATCGCCCAGCCGAGGGTGAGGCGGATGGGGTTGTTGACGGCCTCGGTGACGACGTCGAGATAGGCACGGTCCTTCGTCCGCAGGGGGCGGACGTTGTAGGTCAGGCCGCTCGCCAGGAAGGCCAGGGAGCAGTAGAGGTAGAGCGGCGAGACGAGGGCCGCGGCGGCCAGCGCCAGGCCGGCCAGGACCAGGTACTCGGCGGCGACCAGCGCCGCGGACATCTCCGTGACGACGGCGGGGCGGGTCGACTTGCTGGGATGGTGGCGGTCGGAGCGGGCGTCGAGCCATTCGTTGATGACGTAGTTGGCCGAGGCCGCCAGACAGGCCGCGACGAGGCCGACGGCGCAGCGCGCGAGGACGCGATCGGGGGGCGCCGGGTGGGCGAGATAGGCCAGGACGATCCCGGGCAGGATGAAGACGTGCTTCGGCCAGTGATCGGGCCGCGCCATGGCCAGGTAGTCGCGCAACCGCGCCGGCGGCCGCGCGCCGAGGCTCGTCGCGGGCTCTTCGATCATGGCCGCTACCTTACTGGAGTGGATTGCCGGAGTGGATCGCCGGCGGGGATCGCCGGAGTGGTTTGCCGGATGGGATGGGCTCTGGACCACCCTATAATCCCCTCATGACTCCAGAGAGGACACCGCAAGAGAGGATCCAGGGCGAGCTCACCGCCGCGTTGAAGGCTCGCGACGCGGCGCGGACGTCGACGCTGCGGCTGCTGCTGACCGCGCTCAAGAACCAGCGCATCGCCGACGGCGCGGAGGTCGACGAGGCCGGGTTCCTGAAGATCGTCCGCAAGTCGGTCAAGCAGCGCCACGAGGCCGCCGAGCTCTACGACCAGGGCGGGCGGGGCGAGCTGGCGGCCAAGGAGCGGGCGGAGGCGGAGATGCTCCAGGCCTACCTGCCGCCGGCCGTCGACGAGGCGGAGATCCGCCGCGCCGTCGAGGCGTTCGTGGCCGCCGAGGGCCTTTCCGGCAAGCAGGCGATGGGCGCCGTCATGAAGGAGATGGTCGCCAGGTTCGCCGGGCAGGCCGACGGCGCCGCGATCAGCAGGATCGCCCGCGAAGTGCTCTCCTAGGCGGACGCTCGTGCGGCGCGTCATCGTCGGAACCGCCGGCCACATCGACCACGGCAAGACCCGCCTGGTCGAGGCCCTGACCGGCATCGACTGCGACCGCTGGGAGGAGGAGAAGCGGCGCGGCATCACCATCGACATCGGCTTCGCCCATCTCGTCGAAGGAGACCTCCAGATCGGCTTCGTCGACGTGCCCGGGCACGAGCGCTTCCTCCACAATGCCCTGGCCGGCCTCGGGGGGATTCGCGTGATGCTCCTCGTCGTCGCCGCCGACGAGGGGGTCAAGCCGCAGACCCGCGAGCACCTGGCGGTCTGCGACCTGCTGGCGATCCCGGCCGGCATCGTGGCCCTGACCAAGTCGGACCTCGCCCCCGAGGAGCGCCGCGCCGAGGTGCGCGCCGAGGTCGCCGAGCTCCTCGCCGCCACCCGCTTCGCCGGCGCCGAGGTCGTGGCCGTCTCGAGCCAGAGCGGCGACGGGATCGCGCAGCTGCGCCGCCGCCTCGCCGAGCTCGGCGGCCGCCACGCTCAGGCGCTCGACCCGCGGCGGCCGGCCCGGCTGCCGGTCGACCGCGCGTTCCACGTCAAAGGCCGCGGCCTCGTCGTCACCGGCACCCTGACCGCCGGCGCCCTCGGGGTGGGCGACGTCCTGGACGTGGCGCCGGCCGGCGGCCGCGCCCGGGTGCGCGGCGTCCAGGTCCACGGCGCCGACCGCGAGCGCGCCGAGGCGGGCGAGCGCGTAGCCCTCCAGCTGGCCGGAATCGAGGCCGAGGCGGTGCCGCGGGGCACCCAGCTGGCCGCGCCGGGCGGCGTCGAGCCGGGCCGCGCCTGGCTGGCCGAGTGCCATCTGCTGCCCGAGGCGCCGAAGGCCATCCGCGGCTCCACCCAGGTCCGCGTGCACCTCTACTCGGCGGAGATCGTCGGCCGGCTGCGGCCGCTCGCCGGGCCGCTCGCGCCCGGCGCCACGGGCCTCGTCGAGATCCGGCTCGCGCAGCCGCTGGCCGCCGTGCGCGGCGACCGTTTCATCGTCCGCCGCCCGTCGCCGGCGACGACCCTGGGCGGCGGCCGGGTGCTCGATCCGCACTGGCACCGGCGGCGCGGCAGCGAGCTCGCGACGGCCCTCCAGGAGCTCGCCGGCGGCGTCGAGGCGGCGCTTGCCTTCTGGACCGAGGAGGCGGGCGAGGGGGGCGCCCGCACGGCCGACCTCGCCGTCCGTCTCGGGTGGACCCGGGAGGCCTGCGAAGCGGCGCTCGCCGAGCTCGCCGCGGCCCAGAAGATCGTCCGCCTGCCGGCCGGCCAGGGCCAGGACGCGCGCTGGCTCACCGGCCGCGCCTTTCGGCGCATCGAGCGGCGCGCCCGCAAGGTCCTCGGCGACTACTTCGCCGCCCACCGGATGCAGGACGGCATGCCGCGGGCGCAGGCCGTCGCCGCCATCCTCCCCGGCCGCGGCGCCGAGATCGCGGCCGCCCACCTGCGCTGGCTCGGGGAGCGCAAGGTCCTCGCGGTGCACGGCGACAAGGTGGCCCTGCCGGGGCGCAGCGCCGATCTCACGGGCGGCGAGTCCAAGCTGGCCGCCGCCATCCTCGCCGCCTACGAGGCGGCGGGGCTGACGCCGCCGCCGCCGAGCGAGGTGCGGGCCGGGCTCGGCGCCAAGGCGCAGATCCTCGACGGCGTCGTCCGCCACCTGCTCGAGCGCAAGAAGCTGTCCCGGCTGCCCGGCGGGCTCCTGATCGCCACCTCGGCGGTGGACGCGCTGCGCCGGGAGCTCGAGGCGAGCGCGAGCGACGTCGTCGGCATCCCCGAGTTCAAGGAGCGCTACGGCCTGAGCCGCAAGTGGGCCATCCCGCTGCTCGAGCACCTCGACTCGATCGGCGCCACCCGCCGGGTCGGCAACGAACGGCAGATCCTGCGCGGCAGGACTCCCGACAAGGAGGAGCCCCGATGATCGTCGAGATCACCGGCCGCTACACCGGCGGCCTCGGCACCCTGATGATCCACGGCCCGTCCGGCGCCACGATCCGCACCGCGGCGCCGCTCGACAACCACGGCGACGGCAGCACCTTCTCCCCCACCGACCTCGCCGCCGCCGCCTTCGCCTCGTGCATGGTCACGATCATGGGCATCGCGGCCCGGGACGCCGACATCGACCTCGAAGGGCTCACCTTCAGCGTCGAGAAGCACATGGCGGCGAGCCCGCGCCGCATCGCCCGGCTGCCCGTCACCATCAACATGCCCCCGGGGCTCGCCGCGGAAGAGCGAGACCTCCTCGAGACCGCCGCCCGCGGCTGTCCCATGTGCTCGTCGCTCGCCGCCGAGCTCGAGCGGCCGGTGCGGTTCGCCTACCCGGACTGAAGCGCTCCCGCCCTGCCCGGCCCGGGCATCGCGAGCTCCTTCAGCTCTCCGATCCCCCCGACCGCTCCGCCCGCGCCAGCAGGTCTTCGAGGGCGAGGGCTCGAGACCAGCGCGTCAGGTAGTCGCGGTCGAGTCCGGCTCCCTGGGCCTCGAGGATGCCGAGTACGTCGCCCCACTGACGATCGGAGCTCTCACCCCCGGCGCGGTACCACAAGAGCTTGCGCAAGATCGTGTCCTCGGCCGACTTGACGAACGTCTCGCGGGTCGGCGCCTCGGCCAACCGCACGGCCTGGCGCCGCGAGAACTCCATCCGATCGAAGTCCGAGTCGCCACGCACGAAGAGATCGACCTTGACCCCCGTCGCGAGATGGACGAGGTTGAAGCTGCCCTGGCGAGCACTGGCTTGCCGGGCGCGCGCGGCGCTGCCGTAGAAGTCGCTCGCCAGCAGCTCCACCAGCCGCGCCGCGTCGTCGGCATCGAGCTCCACCACGAGATCGATGTCCTGGGTCTGGCGGGGGATCCCGTGGATCGAGCTCGCGAACGAGCCACCCAGGTGATAGGGGACCTCCAGCTCGTCGAGGGCGCCGACGACCCGGTAGAGCACCTCGAGGGTCTCGGGCAGCCCGGACTTCATCTCCGGCCGTCGAGCGGTCCGTAGACGTCGCTTGCCAGGTCTTCGCCCAGCGTCAACCCCAGGAGGCGGCGCCGCAGGCGCTCCGGGCTCTCTTGCGGATGGCGCGCCGCGAGCCCGGCCAGCGCCAGCAGGCGCGCCGTCCGGTTGGCGTCCTCGAGGAGCTCGACCTTCCTCCACGGGGGCATCCGACGGTAGATCTCGAGCATCACCTGCTCGGCCTTCGGATCGCGGTCGGATGCCGGGTCTGGTGCCTCCTTCATCGCCGAGAGGCTAGCACGCCGGCGGCCGGGCGCCGCGCGCTCGGCGGCGCGATCCCTAGGCCTTGGCGTCGTACCAGGTCGGGCCGGCGGCCACGTCGACGACGAGCGGCACCCGCAGCTCGTCGACGCTCTCCATCTCGTGGCGGACGAGCTTGCTGGCCTCTTCGACGCCGCCGGCCGGCACCTCGAGGACGAGCTCGTCGTGGACGGTCAGGAGCAGGTGGGCGGCGGGCAGCTCGGCCCGCAGGCGGGCGTCGACGGCGACCATCGCCTTCTTGAGCAGATCGGCCGCGGTGCCCTGGATGCGGGCGTTGATGGCCATGCGCCGGGCGTTCTCGCGCACGGCGTGGTTTCTTGCCTGGAGCTCGGGGAGCCAGCGCACGCGGCCGTAGAGAGTCTCGACCTTGCCCTCGCGCTCGGCGGCCTCGAGCGTCGAGTCCATGTAGCGCTTCACGCCGGCGTACTTCTCGAGATAGGCGTCGATGAACTGCTGGGCCTCGCCGCGCGAGATGCCGAGGTTCTGGCTCAGGCCGAAGGCGCTCATGCCGTAGATGATCCCGAAGTTGATCACCTTGGCGGCGCGCCGCTGGCGGGCCGTCACCAGCTCGGGCGCCACGTCCATGACCACCGCCGCCGTCGCCCGGTGGATGTCCTCGCCGGCCTCGAAGGCGGCGATGAGCGCCGGCTCCTCGGCGATGTGCGCCAGGACGCGGAGCTCGATCTGGCTGTAGTCGGCGACCAGCAGCAGCCTCCCCGCCGGCGCCACGAAGGCGCGGCGGATGCTGCGCCCGAGCTCCGTGCGGATCGGGATGTTCTGCAGGTTGGGCTGCACCGAGGAGAGCCGGCCGGTGGCGGCCACCGCCTGCTCGTAGCGGGTGTGCAGCCGGCCGTCGGCGGCGACCAGGGCCGGCAGCGCGTCGACGTAGGTCGACTTGAGCTTGGAGATCTCGCGGTAGTCGAGGAGCTTCTCCGCCAGCGGGAAGCCCTTGAGCGCCAGCTGGTGCAGGGTGTCGGCGTCCGTCGAGTAGCTCTTCGTCTTGCGGGTGCGCTTGACGACCGGGTAGTCGAGGCGCTCGAACATGATCTCGCCGAGCTGGCCGGGCGAGTTGATGTTGAAGCGCTCGCCGGCGATCTTGTAGATCGCCTCCTCGAGCGCCAGCATCCGGGTCTGGAGGTCGCTCGACATGTCGGCGAGAAACTCGCTGTCGAGCGCGATGCCGCGCTCCTCCATCCGCACGAGCACCGGCACCAGCGGCTCCTCGATGTCCCGGTAGACGCTCTCGAGGCTCGCGGCGGCGAGCTCCTCGCGCATGGCGGGGGCGAAGCGCCGCGGCAGCTCGACCCGCTCGGCGGCGAAGACCCGCAGCCCCTCGCCGCCGAGCGCCGGCTCGATCCCCTTCTCCCAGCCCGCCTCCTTGGGGGTGACGACGCTGTACTGCAGCCGGTCGAGCGCCACCTCGGGCAGGCCGTGGCCGCGCAGCGCCGGGCGCAGGACGTACGAGAGGAGCATCGTGTCGTCGAGCGCCGCCGCCACCGCCGCCTCGCCGTCGGCCAGGCGCAGGACCTCCTTGAGGTCGTGCCCCACGAGGCGGCGGGCGCCGTCGGCGAGCCACGAGCGCAGCGAGCCCACGACCGCCTCCCGCACGCCGTCGCGGCGCAGGTCGGCAAACAGCACGTCGCCCCCGGCGGCGCCGACGACGACGCCGAGCGGCTCACCGTCGCCCACGACCCCGAGGTAGATCTCCGCACCCAGGGAGGCCACGGCCTCGGTCCATGCCCCTTCGTCTTCCAGCTCGACGGCCGCGGCTACGGGCTGGAATGCCGTTTCGCCGCCGCCGCCGAGCTCTTCGAGCAGGGAGGGGAACTCGAGCCTCTGGAACAGCGCGGCGAGGGCGTCCTTGTCCAGGGGCTCGCGGCGCAAGGACCCCGGATCGAAGGCGACGTCGAGATCCGTGTGGATCGTCACCAGCTGCTTCGACAGCTCGGCATCCGCCCGGTGGGCCTCGAGACTGGCCCGGTAGCGCTTGCGGAGCCGGTAGGGCTTTTCTTCGATCTCCGCGGTGCGCGCCAGCAGCTCCTCGAGGGAGCCGAAGTCGCGGATCAGCTCGACGGCCCCCTTGCCGCCGATGCCCGCGACGCCCGGCACGTTGTCCGAGACGTCGCCCTGGATGGCGAGGACGTCGGCCACCTGCGAAGGGGGCACGCCGAAGTCCTCTTCCACGAGGGCCGGGTCGTAGAGCTTGTCGCGGCCGGTGTGCATCAGGAAGACGTGCTCGTCGACGAGCTGCATGAGGTCCTTGTCGGCGCTGACCAGGACGACGTCGTAGCCGTCCGCCGCGGCCCGCTTCGCCAGCGTGCCGAGAACGTCGTCCGCCTCGTACCTCGCGAGCTCGAGAATCGGGATCCGATAGCCCTCGATGGCCTGCCGGACCCAGGGAATCTGCACTCTCAAGTCCTCCGGCATGGGCCGCCGCGTCGCCTTGTACTCGCTGTACTGCTCGCTGCGGACCGTGTCGCCGGAGACGTCCAGGGCCACGCCGATGAGCTCCGGGTTCTCCTCGCGCAGCAGCTTGCGCAGCATGGTGATGAAGCCGTAGACCGCGTTCGTCGGCTCGCCCTTGGAGCTCGACAGCTCGCGGATCGCGTGGAACGCGCGGTAGATGTTCGAGTAGCCGTCGATCAAGTAGAGACGGGGACGCTTGGCTGCCATGGCGCGGTCATTCTATGCTCGGCGCTCGCGCCGCCGGCGCGGCGGAGAGCCGGCATTCTCTTGGGAGGACGCAGTCTCTTGGGAGGCCGCAGTCTCTTGGGAGGACGCGGTCTCTTGAGAGGACGCAGTCTCCTGGGAGGACGCAGTCTCCTGGGAGGACGCAGTCTCCTGGGAGGCCGGCATTTCTTGGGAGGACGGGCAGCCATGGAATCGATTCTCGAGATGTTCCGCCTCATGGGCCTCGGCTCGTGGATCCTCATGGGACTGCTGGCCGGTGCCGTCGCCAAGTTCCTGCTTCCCGGCAAGGACCCCGGCGGCTGCGTGACGACGATCGGAATCGGCGTCGTCGGCGCTCTGCTGGGCGGCTTCCTGGCGACCTACCTCGGCTTCGGCGGCCTGTCGGGCTTCGACATCCGCAGCTTCGTCATCGCGACCCTGGGCTCCTTCCTGCTCCTCCTCCTGCTGCGGGTGTTCAAGGGCCGCGCCAAAGACGAAGACTGACGGCCGCCGCTCATGGCCCATCCCGTTCTCGGCCTCCATCACGTGACCGCGACGGTCGACGGCGCCCAGGAGGATCTCGACTTCTGCCGCGGTCTCCTGGGCCTGCGGCTGGTCAAGAAGACGGTCAACTTCGACAACCACGACGTCTACCACTTCTACTACGGCGACGAGCGGGGCTCGCCGGGCACGATCTGGACGACCTTCCCCTACGCGGGGCACGGGGTGCGCCGGGGGACGCAGGGCGCCGGGCAGGTGGTGACGACGGCGTTCTCGGTGCCCGCCGGGTCGCTCGACTTCTGGGCGGCGCGGCTCGCCGAGCGCGGCGTCGAAGCCCGCCGCCGCGGCCGGCGGTTCGGCGACGACGTGCTGGCGCTGACCGACCCCTCCGGCCTCGACCTCGAGCTCGTGGCCGCGAGCGGCGACGGGCGGGCGCCGTGGACCGGCATCGTGGGCGCCGAGTCGGCGATTCGCGGGCTGCACGGCGTGACGATGATGGTGCGCCGGGCCGGGCCGACCCGCGAGCTGATGTGCGGCCTCCTGGGCTACCGGGTGGTCGACGAGACCGAGGGCCGGGCCCGCCTCGCCGTCCACGAAGACGCGCCCGGTCACTTCATCGACCTCCTCGTCGCCCCCGGCGCCGAGCCGGCCGTCAACGGCCTGGGCACGGTGCACCACGTCGCCATGGCGATCGCCGGCGACGACGAGCAGCTGCGGCTGCGCGAGGAGCTGGCGCGCCTGGGGATCCAGGTGACGCCGGTGCGCGACCGCTGCTACTTCCGCTCCATCTACTTCCGCGAGCCGGGCGGCGTGCTGTTCGAGGTGGCGACGACGCGACCCGGGTTCACCCTCGACGAAGAGCTCGCCGCGCTTGGCCGCGGCCTCGAGCTGCCGCCGTGGGAAGAGCCCCACCGGCGGGCGATCGAGGCCGCACTTCCGCCGGTCAGCCACTGACGCCGCAGCCCCAGACAACGCGGAGAGAGTTGAAAAGCGGATTGAGAGAGAGTACTCTCCGCGAGCTTTCGAGAAACCAGAACGACGCCGAGCGATCCGGGCAGGATGGACAGGCACCGCGCGAGCGGCGGCCCGGCTCGGCGAGACCCGACCGGAGGAGCCACATTCATGTCACGATCACCCGACCCATCCTCGTCCCGCTACGCACTGACGCTCGCCCTCGTCGCCCTCGTCGGCGCCGGGGTCCTGCCCGCCGTGGAGGCGCCCGAGCGCTCGGGCGTCGGCGAGAAGGCGTTTCGGCATCCCGACCTCGAGATCAGCACCATCTTGCGATTGCCGGCCGAGCTGCCTCCGGGCGACGCCGCCGACGTCGCCGCCGCTGATCTCGCGGCCCTGGGCGTGCCCGCGGACCGGGGACGGTTGGATGCCCGCAGCGGCCGGTGGGGCGCCATCACGCCCAGCCAGCCGCTCGTGCCGGGCAGCGGCGTCGGCAACGAGCTGACCTGGGAAGGTCTCGGCCGTCCGGCACCGGCCAACGACGCGGCCCTGCGCGCCGCCGTCGGCACCGCCTTTCGCGGCTACCTGAAGAAGAACGCCGCGGAGCTGCGGATCGACGTCGGCGAGACGGCGGGCGCCGGACTCGCCACCGTCCACGACGGCGGAGCGGTCGCGCAGATGTACGTCCCGCGAGTCGTCAAGGGCGTCCCGGTTCGCGGCAGCTATCTGACCGCGGTGATCAACCACGGCAACCTGGTGCTCTTCGCCGCCAACAACTGGGGCGACGTCGACGTCTCCACCGTCCCCGACGTGTCGGCAGAGGACGCGCTGGCGACGGTTCAGGCTCACGTGGAACCGTTCACCATCACCGGCTCCTGGGGCAAGACCGAGATGATCCTCGTCCCCACCGCTCGCGGAGGGGAGCTGCAGCAGGTCCGGCTGGGCCAGGGCTACGGCCATCGCCTCGCGTGGGTCCTCCGTCCGAGCTTCGCGGACGACCTCGCCCGGTGGGAGGCGCTCGTCGACGCCCACACGAACGAGCTCATCTCGTTCGAGGACACCAACCAGTACGCCGAGGTCAAGGGCGGCGTCTTTCCGGTGACCAACGACGGCATCGTCCCCGACGGCGTCGAGCAGCCCGGCTGGCCGATGCCCTTCGCCGACGTCGGCGCCGAGACCACCGACACCGGCGGCAACTTCACGAACACCGGCACGGTGACGACGGACTTCTTCGGTCCCTACGTCAACATCAACGACAACTGCGGCACGTCGAGCCTGACCGGCAGCGGCGTCCTCGACTGGGGCGCCTCCGGGGGCACCGACTGCGTGACGCCGGGCTTCGGCGGCGCCGGCAACACCCACGCCTCGCGCACCGGCTTCTACGAGCTCAACAAGGTCATCGAGATGGCGCGCGGCCAGCTCCCCGCCAACTCCTGGCTGCAGAGCCGGCTGACGTCGAACATGAACATCAACAACACCTGCAACGCCTTCTGGAACGGCACGGTGAACTTCTACCGCTCCGGCGGCGGCTGCGCCAACACGGGCGAGATCGCCGGCGTGTTCGACCACGAGTGGGGGCACGGCATGGACGCCAACGACGCCACGCCGGGCATCGCCAGCCCCTCGGGCGAGGGCATCGCCGACATCTACACGGCGCTGCGCCTCAACACCTCGTGCATCGGCCGCAACTTCCGGCTTGGCATCAACTGCTCGGGCAACGGCGACCCCTGTCTGAACTGCGACGGCGTGCGCGACATCGACTACCTCCAGCGGGCGTCGGGCCAACCCCACGACTACAGCTGGTCGAACGCCAACTGCGGCGGCAGCGTCCACTGCGTCGGCGGCGTCTACTCCGAGGCCGTCTGGTC
>Ga0224512_10001448_pt1 | contig 22822 bp, 18 predicted proteins | sample SF_May12_sed_USG_4_FD_169103 | JGI IMG/M metagenome (GOLD analysis project Ga0224512, IMG submission 169103) | Sediment microbial communities from San Francisco Bay, California, United States - SF_May12_sed_USGS_13 | ecosystem: Environmental > Aquatic > Marine > Sediment | place: USA... | reverse complement strand
GTCACCGTGACGGGTACGGAGAATGTGATGATGGCCGCGGTCCATGCAACCGGTACAAGCGTTATCCGCAACGCCGCACGTGAACCCGAGATCGAAGACCTTGCGGATCTGCTCAACAAGATGGGAGCCAGGGTTAGCGGAGCGGGCACCCCGACAATCACAATCGAAGGTGTCGAGGGCCTGGGCGCTGCGGAACACACGATTATCCCGGATCGTATTGAAACTGGGACATTTATCGTCGCCGCGGCGATCACGGACGGCGACCTCACGATCGAGAACTGCGAACCCAAACACATCGTTGCCGTGATAGAAAAACTTCGCGAGGCCGGTGTCGAAATAGAAGAGATCGATGACTCCACGCTTCACGTAAAGCGTGCGCCGGGTGGACTCAGGGCAAACGATGTTACGACCGAACCGCATCCTCTTTTCCCAACCGACATGCAGGCACAGTATATGACCTTGATGACCCAGGCCGAAGGTAAGTCGTTGATAAAGGAGACCATCTTCGAAAATCGCTTTATGCATGTCGCGGAGCTTCATAGAATGGGTGCCGATATCGACATCCATGGCAACGAGGCGACCGTTAGCGGACCGACTCCCCTTACGGGCGCGAAGGTCCTCGCTTCGGATCTGCGTGCATCGGCTTCACTGGTTATCGCGGGACTTGCGGCAAAGGGAGAGACATTGATCGACCGTGTTTATCACATCGACCGCGGTTACGAAACAATCGTTAAGAAGGTGAGTTCGATCGGCGGCGACATTCAAAGGATCAAGACCGAATTAACGATGTCCGCGGAAGACTGATCAATAGAAAATGTGAAAAGAAAAATTAACTAGTTGTTAGGTCCCGAAAATAATTCTTTCTTCTTCGAATTCAATTCGATTCCGCATTTTTCACTTCCCATTTCCCATTATCCGTTTTCCATTTTCCATTGCCCGCCGGCTTTCGTATAATCCCATTTCAATGTCATCTCAACACGAACTCATACTTATTCTCGACTTTGGATCGCAATACACGCAGCTCATCGCCCGTCGGGTGCGCGAGCAGGGCGTATATTGCGAAATACATCCTTTCAGCACATCACTTGACCGCATCAAGGAGTTAAACCCAAAGGGCGTAATTCTTTCCGGGGGACCGTCGAGTGTTACCGACGAGGACGCGCCGCGGCTTTCAAAGGAATTCTACGCCAATGTCAATGTCCCGATACTCGGCATTTGTTATGGAATGCAGCTTATCGCGGTTGATTTGGGCGGCCAAAGCCAACCCGCATACGAGCGCGAATACGGTCACGCGCAGCTTAAAAGACAAAGCGGGCCGACGCGCCTTTTCAGCAACCTTCCCGAGGAACTGGATGTCTGGATGAGTCATGGCGACCACGTGACCGAGTTGCCCGAAGGTTTCCACAAGACTGCGAGTACCGGGGATGTGATCACAGCGATCGAGAATCCCGAGTCCAATATTTACGCCGTTCAGTTTCATCCCGAAGTAGCGCATACGCCGAAAGGCAAAGACATTCTCAGGAATTTTCTTTTTTATATTTGCAGTGTCGAGGGCGACTGGACTCCTGCGCAGTTTATTGAAGAAGAGGTGGAAACGATACGCGAGACTGTCGGGCCGGATGACAGGGTTGTTTGCGGCCTCTCGGGCGGAGTCGATTCGACGGTCGCTGCGATGCTCGTACACAAGGCCATCGGCGACAGGCAAACATGTATTTTTGTAAACAACGGTCTGCTTAGGTATCGGGAATTCGAAGACACGCTCCGGATGTACAAAAACAATCTGCACCTGAATGTGATTGGAGTCGATGCGGCGGACGAGTTTTATGCAGCCCTTGGAAAGCAGTCAAAACCAGAAAAAAAACGGATCGCGATCGGGAAAACGTTTATCGACATTTTTGACGCCGAGGCCAAAAAAATCGGGGGCGTTAAATGGCTGGTCCAGGGAACACTCTATCCGGACGTAATCGAGTCGGTACCCATCCACGGCTCTTCCGTGACAATAAAAACACATCATAACGTCGGTGGATTGCCTGAGAAGATGCATCTCAAGCTGATCGAACCCTTGTCTGAATTGTTCAAGGACGAGGTTCGTATAATCGGAGCCGATCTGGACATACCTGACGAGATACTCCAGCGCCACCCCTTTCCCGGGCCCGGCCTCGCGGTTCGAATCCTCGGCAGCGTCACAAGGCCAAAGGTCGAACTGCTGCAGAAAGTCGACAAGATATTCATTGATGAACTAAAGGAAAACGAGCTTTACGGCGAAACGTGGCAGGCCTTTGCAGTTCTTCTTCCCGTCAAATCAGTTGGCGTTATGGGCGACTTCCGAACGTACGAAACTACGATCGCGCTGCGTGCAGTCAACTCGACCGATGGAATGACCGCCGACTGGACCCGCCTGCCGCTCGATTTTCTCGCTAAGGTCTCCTCGCGAATCACATCCGAAATACGCGGAGTCAACCGCGTGGTCTACGACATCACTTCCAAGCCTCCCAGCACGATTGAGTGGGAGTAGAGCAAGCGCGCAGCGCTTGCAGTTCAAGGTTTATGGTTCAAAGCTCGAGGTTGCAGGAATTTGGGATGCCTTAACCGTCCCGTAGGGACAGGAGGTCTACCAGCCGGGGCCTTCAGTTCGCTTATTCTCCCGACCACCCCGACGGGGTCGCATCACGCCAGATTCGACGCTGTCCGCGTCGTGCTGATAAGCGGGTGTTAAGGCCGCCGATATACCGTCGTGGAGATGTCGGTCTTATCGAAGTCGATCAAGGGGTTCTCCAGAATTATCCCGACCTCAACCGTCGTAATTGCAGGATCGAGCGTTACATCGACCTCTGCCGTATCGCCGGATTTGATCAAAAGGCTCTCAATCGTCTTTGTGCCAAAATGTGTGGCTGAAATGACCAGTCGATATTCACCGGGCTCGATCTCTTTAAATGTAAAGGCACCGAACCTGTCGCTTTTAGTCTTCCCGATTCTATTTTTATTGCCGACCTTAAATAGCTCGATCTTTGCATCCGGAATTGGCGCGCCCAATGCGTCATTTATGCTGCCCGCGATGTCTTCATCGCCCGTCAGAATGCGTGGACCAAAAAGGCGAATTTGCTTGACCTTTAATTCGACATTTATTTGGACGGGCTTGTCGGAATCGATCACAAAGTTCCTAATCCGCTTCGTTTCAAAACCATCCATCGTAATCGTCAGATCATATACACCCGGATCCAGGTAGGTGGCGATCTCGCCCTGGACATCCGAGATAAACAAACGTTTCGCCTCTAAATCACGGTTTTGGACGCTTAATGCTGCACCCGGAAGGACCGCGCCGTTTTGATCCAGAATACGAACCCCGAGATTTGTGTGTATTGCGACCGTAATGTCTCCCATCATTTCGACCGGACCGCTTGTTAGTCGTATTGCGAGATAAACGACTTCATTCTTGTTGACGACCAGGCTTCGCACAGACTTTGTTTCAAATCCATCCGCCGACACCTCCAATTCATATACTCCCGGCTCAATATCGGACAGACTGAATTCCCCAGTCGGCTCTGTTTTAAACTCAATGCCGAAATCGGTTCCCTTTCTGCGGACTTTGATTCCAGCGCCCGGGATCAATGCTCCCACCTGATCGGAAACCGATCCCTTAATACCGTTTTCGCCTGTGATCCGTCGCGTCACCGTGGTTTTTTCCTGAACCGAAGGCGAGGTGTCGGTCTGTGTGTATGTTATTGAAAACATTGCCAAAACCGCCGACAAGGCCGCCCCGGCGATGCGCGCCATTCGAAATCCGTAGTCGCGAATACCCTTCGGGCAGTTTCGTGTGACGATCGTCCCGTCCGCGCGTCTTCGAATCCGGCCGCAGATCCGCCCATCCGGCATTGAAAGCAAACGGGCAACTTGCCGCCGGGTCATTTCTTCAATGTTGTAGACATCGAGTTCACACAAATCGCAACGCCGCTTTTGCTCGTCGCCGGTCATCGAGTCCCACTCGACACCGCATGGTTTCGCCACTCTCAGTGCATTTGGATCGAATTCCTTCATTGGATTTGAGATGCGTCGAGATCGGGTTTCGGTTGCGTCCCGGGCCGACAGTACAGGCCTTTGAGCATGCTTCACCGGAAAAGGCAGAGAGTCCGCGAACACAGCAAAAAAGGCGATGGGTTCTAGTCAGTCCCGGGTTGCCAAAAAATGAAAGCGGGAGATCCCGGCATCACATTGGATTTATTGATCAAAGCGCTGCTTGTTATGGGAAAATCCGCAAGAGATCTTGGAAGGGTAATCTCGATTGAGCCTTTTACGAGGGTTCTCAACAAGATCCGGGGTTTCAAATTCCAAGTCTCATGTCTGTCCAACGGGAATGAAGCCTGAATCCTGAAACCGGAATCCTGACTCCTGAATCGTAGGCCGCTCACCCATTCACTTGCCCATGGCCAAACCACTCTTTACTTGACGCCAGATTCAGAAAAACGAACGCTACCAACCAAAGCACGAACTCAAACGCGTCGAAGGTTTGTGCAAGCCCAAAATCAGCGGCCAGCACGTCCAGGGCGGTTGCGGCGAACATAATGATACTGACGATGACCAGCGTCACCCTTATGTCCTTCCTGTTTTTAACGACATCCCAGATCAGCCACATGATAATCGCAACCCACAAAATGCTGGCTCCGAGACTCCAGGAATCGCTATATCCAAAACCGGTCGCCTCGATTTCGTGAAAGTATAAGGCCACCAAAGACGAGATACATGACAGTATCAATGCGGCGACCGCGGCTTTTATTTGAATTGGCATTTTTTCCTCCCTCCTGCAATAGACCGACGTTCCATCGACCACTCGACTAAAGGAATCACGGCCGATCGCGTAATTCCGAACCCGTCCCGTGTTACCTGTCTCCCGTCCCTCGTCCCTATCCGGTGATAAACGGCGCCAGGGCACTGAGGCCGATGATGATCACGATCGCGCCAAAGATATCGAGCGCAATTCCATACCGTATCATCTTCATCAAGGGTATGTGGCCCGAACCATAGACGATCGCGTTGCAGGGGGTCGAGACCGGAAGCATGAACCCGAGGCTCGCTCCGAGCGTTGCGCCAAGCGCCGGTATCAGTGGATCCGTGCCGTTCGCCTGCGCAACGGCAATAATGACCGGCACGACCATATTTGCGGAAGCGGTATTAGAAGTAGTCTCGGATATCAAAACAGCAACAAAAACCGAGGCGATCAGCAGCCAGGGACCTTCAGTCATGGGCAGCATGCCGGTCACTCCTCGTCCTATTTCTTCCGCCAGCCCGGTTTTGAATGACAGTACGCCGAGCGCAAATCCGCCGCCGAACAAAAGGATCACACCCCAGTCGATCTTGACCGCCTCGTCCCATTTGATCGCCCTTTCTCCTTTTTTGTTTCCTGGAAGTACAAAGAGCAAGAGCGCTCCCAGCACCGCCGCCGCCGCTTCCGGAAAACTCGCCCGGACTGCGAGGTAAGACGGACTCGATTCACCTGCTATCGCGGCGAATATCCCGGTTGAGATCCAAATTCCCGCGGTCACAGAAAAGGCGATTACGGTCGATTTCTGACCGCGTGTCCAGGGGCCGAGTTTTGCCTTTTCTTTTTGTATTATTTCGCCGCAGCCGGGAATCTTTTCAACCCCCGCCGGCGCAACCAGCCGAAAGTAATAGTAAAGAAACAGGTACAAAACGATCGCGATCGGCGCCCCGATCAACATCCATTTGAAGAACGAAATGTCGGAACCCAAAAGCCGCCTTATAAATCCGAGCCCGATCACGTTCGGGGGTGTCCCGATAGGTGTCATCAGACCCCCTATGGTCGCCGCAAAAGATGTCATCAACATCAGGACAACCGCAAAATTCGGGTTGATTTTGATCCCGGTCTCTTTTTCCTGCTCTTTAAGAAACCCAATGATCGACATCCCGATCGCGAACATCATCGCCGTTGTCGCCGTGTTGGAAAGCCACGCCGACGCGACTGCCGTGACGATTCCGAACGCGAACAGAATCCGTGTCGGACGTCCGCCGATCCACTTGATGGACAATACCCCGAAAGCGAATTTTCGATCGAGGTTGTGGAAGAAAATTGCACGGGCGAGTATGAAAGAACCGATGAAGAGAAAGATAAGCGGGTCGCCAAATGGTCCAAAGACCTCTTTCGCCGGTGCAACGCGGAGCACAACGCAAAGCAGGGCCCCAAACAGGGCGGTGACGGGCAGCGGCACCGATTCGCAAATCCAGAGAACGACGACAAATGAGATGATCGCCGCCAGCCGGTGGGCTTCCGGAGCCAGTTCGAAGGGAGCAAACAAGACGGCAAAAAAGACAAGCGGCCCGATCACGAAACCGGCACGTGCACGTAATAGATCGAATGAACTTTCTTTCATTACGTCAAGAGCATAACATCAATTGCGCGGGTATCTTACAGGCAAGACACGGAGGCCCGCAAGGCGCGAATGAGGCCGGATATTGCCGGCGTGGAAGCCCACCCAGGATGGTGTTCAGCTAGCGTCCCTGGTCGGTGATGATCACCCACAGGGCATGGATCACGCCGGGAACTCCGCCGATCAGCGTGAGTATTATGTTGATCCAAAAATGCGTTGTGATTCCAACCTGCATTGCGACGGCTATCGGCGGCAAGAGAAGCGCGAGAATGATTTTTACGATAATCATTTAATCCCTCCTTAATTAGTCAGTTTTTGGATATTCAAATTTGTTTTGCTCTTCCCGCGGGAAGAATATGCTAAAAATAGTGTAATGAGCAATATCACGACCAGCGTTTTGGCACGGAAGGCCAATGTACCTGTTTTTACGGTCCGGCATTATACGAGGATCGGTTTGCTGAACCCGGGCAGGCTCGAATCCAATGGATACAAAGTCTATAAAGATTCGGATATTAAGCTCCTGCGTTTCATCACAAATGCGAAGGAGCTTGGCTTCATGCTCAAGGAGATTGCGGAAATCATCAATATGGCGGATCACGGAGAGTCCCCATGTCCGGTAGTGCGCGAGATTATCGAAAAACGCGTCGCCGAAAACAAAAAGAAGATCGCGCAACTTCAGCGACTCCAAAAGAAGATCGAAGGTGCCAAAGAACAATGGAAGAGCATGAAAGATGAAGTACCCGACGGCCATTCAGTGTGCCATTTGATCGAATCATTTTCGGAATAAAATTTTTCTCTTGACTTGACACTTACTGTCATGTTGTACGATTGAATTCAGACAAGATAAGGAGGTCATTATGAAAATCAATCCGATATCATTTGGTATAGCAAGCGCAACAGCGGCGGCTGTTTTTTGGCTTCTCTGCAGTGCGGTTGTGGCGATGATCCCGGGTCCGATGATGAACATGTCGGGTCATATGGTCCATGCAAACCTCGAAGGAGCGATGTGGACCCTGACGTTTTCCGGCGTGATCACGGGACTTGTGGTTTGGTCTTTGTTTTCAGGGCTTTTTGGCTGGGTTTTGGCCCTGATCTACAATCTGCTGGAAGCAAAAAATAGCACATCCGGAATTAGTTGAGTTAGCACATTTACTATCTTGTATGCAGTCAAACGGGTGCGCTTGTTTCAAACAAGAGAGATGAAAACATATATCGACCCAATTTGCGGAATGACGGTCAGCAAAGAAACGGCTGCAGCTTCAGTCGAAATCGATGGAGACACGATCTACTTCTGCGCGGTTCAGTGTAAGGAGAAGTATTTGCAGAAGACCGAAGGAGTTCAGAGTTCAGAGTTCGGAGTTTCAAGTTCGAGTGAACAAACTCCGGACATTAAACCTGAGACCCTGAACTCTGCACCCGTCGGGATTTCGCGTAGTCCTGTCGAAATTGAGGAACCGCACATCGACCCGGTCTGCAAGATGCTGGTCCTGCCTTCGTCTGCTGCCGGAAAATACGAATATGAAGGCGAAACATATTATTTCTGCGCGGTCGGTTGTTTGAATAAGTTTCGTCAGAACCCGGGGCCTTTCCTGGAGGAGGTCTCAGATTCTGGCGGTTCGCGGGAGCACACGCCCGATGCAGGCGAGCGGCAGGGAGTTTCAAGTTCCAAGTTCCAAGTTTCAAGTTCGAGTGAACAAACTTTGAACATGGAACCTGGAACCCGGAACGCTCCTCAGCCGCAAGCGGCTGAGGAGTACACCTGCCCGATGCATCCCGAGATAATTCAGATCGGACCCGGAAGTTGTCCGATCTGCGGGATGGCGCTCGAACCGAAGGTCATATCGCTTGAGGACGTTGAAGATCCGGAACTCGCTTATATGGCCCGGAGATTCTGGATATCCGTCGTGCTTTCGGTGCCGGTTCTGGCGCTTGCGATGGGCGAAATGGTGCCAGGGTTTCAACAGTTACTGTCGCCCAGGGTCTCGGTCTGGATTCAATTCGTTTTGGCTACGCCCGTGGTCCTTTGGGGCGGCTGGCCGTTTTTTGTAAGGGCGTGGAATTCGATCAGGAATGTCAGCCCGAATATGTTTACGCTGATCGCGATGGGGACGGGGGCGGCATTCCTGTACAGCCTTGTCGCGCTCTTCGTACCAGGTTTATTTCCACACTCGATGATGGATCATCATACCGGTCTGATCCCCGTCTATTTTGAGGCGGCGGCGGTAATCACGACCCTCGTTCTGCTCGGACAGGTACTCGAATTAAGGGCCCGCAGCCAGACGTCGTCGGCAATCAAGGAGCTGCTGCGGCTCGCACCCGAAACGGCAACGGTGGTTTTTGAAGACGGCACGGAAGAAACGATTGCTCTTTCTGAAGTGCAGATCGGCGCGAAACTTCGAGTCCGTGCCAACGAAAAGATACCGGTTGATGGAGTCATTACCGAGGGTGAGACATCGATCGACGAGTCGATGGTGACCGGTGAATCGATACCCGTTGGAAAGACCGCCGGCGATGTTGTCATCGGCGGAACGATAAACGGCAGGAGCGGTTTCTTTATGCGTGCCGAAAAAGTAGGAAGCGAAACGCTTCTCGCGCAGATCGTAAGAATGGTCGGCGAGGCACAGCGCTCGAGGGCACCGATTCAGAGGCTCGCGGATGTCGTTTCGGCATATTTTGTGCCGGCTGTGATCATCGTCGCCGTAACCGCTTTTGTCGTGTGGATGGTCTTCGGATCGTTTACGTATGCATTGGTCGCGGCGGTTTCGGTGCTGATCATCGCATGCCCGTGTGCGCTCGGCCTTGCTACGCCTATGTCGATCATGGTCGGAACGGGTCACGGCGCGAAACACGGTGTGCTGATCAAAAAGGCTGAGGCGCTGGAGACGCTTGAAAAGGTCGACACCTTGATTGTCGACAAGACCGGGACCCTGACGGAAGGAAAGCCCCGGCTCCAAAGGGTGGTCCCGCTCTCTGGTTTTAGCGAAGACGAACTGCTTGTATTCGCCGCGAGTCTCGAGCGCTCGAGCGAACACCCCCTGGCGGAAGCGATTGTGAATGGTGCCGCGAAACTCGAACTGCGGGATGTGGAAGGTTTTGAATCGGTCACCGGGAAGGGCGTGTTTGGAAAGGTGGACGGGCACGAGATCGTTCTCGGTAACCGGAAAATCTTATCGGAACGATCCGTAAAACTGCCAGAAGCGGACCCCGTCGAATTGGGCGAACTCCGAAACGAGGGCCAAACGGTTATGTTTGTCGCCGTAGACGGGGAGTTGGCCGGACTGATAGGTGTTGCGGATTCGGTAAAGGAAACGGCCGCCGACGCGATCCGGGCACTCCACAAAGAGCACGTCAAGGTGGTAATGATGACCGGCGACAACCGTACAACTGCTGAAGCGGTTGCCAGAAGACTGGGGATCGACTCGGTATTCGCAGAGGTCCTGCCGGAAGAGAAGGCGGCAAAAGTAAAAGAACTCCAGGCTGAGGGAAGGATCGTCGCTATGGCGGGAGACGGGGTCAACGACGCACCCGCCCTGGCACAGGCTCACGTGGGCATCGCAATGGGAACAGGAACGGATGTCGCGATCGAATCGGCCGATGTCACGCTTTTGAAAGGGGATTTGACGGGAATACTCCGGGCGAAGAAACTCAGCCGTGCGACGATGGGTAACATCCGTCAAAACCTGTTTTTTGCCTTCGTATACAACCTGCTCGGTGTGCCGGTGGCGGCGGGAGTACTTTTTCCGGTGATCGGAATCCTTCTGAGCCCTATGATCGCGAGCGCCGCGATGACTTTCAGTTCGGTTTCGGTAATCGCCAACGCGCTCCGTCTGAGAAGTCTTAAGCTTTAGCCCTTGGGGGATGTTTCTGCCACAGAAGCGCAGAGGTTGATGGAAGGTTCCGTGCCTGTAGGAGGCCCTCGATCCGGTTGCGGACGGCATCGCGCGCGGTCAGCATCAGGACGGGCGTAGTTTCGCCGTTCTCGCGCAGCGACTTGCAAACCTCGAAGCCGTTGATATGGGGAATCATGAAGTCCAAAATTATCACGTCATAATCGTTAATTGACGATTGATAGAGCGCTTCCTCGCCGTCAACCGCAATGTCGACCGCAAAAGCCGCTTCACGGAGGCCTTTTGAAAGAAAGTCGACAATTCCCTCGTCATCTTCTACTATCAGTCATTTCGCCGAGTTATTTTAACCGATAAATTATAAACAAAACGCTAATCACCGGACCGGTGCAACAAAGTTGGTTCGAAATCCCCGAGAAACGATTGGTTTTGGGAAGGTTTTGACGATTCGGTGTTTTTTATTGCAGACCGGGAGTCATTGGCGGATTTTCCGGAGTAAATCACTAAATTGGAAAGAAGATTGGATCTAGCACGTTCAGACCTTGATATCGACATAGCACCGAAAACGGGTTATCCCGGGCCGGTCCGTATTGACTCGGCCGAATTGAGAACCGAAGCCGCCGTCTGTTGTGTTTGCGATAAGAACGACTCCGCACGCATCGCCGCCGGGGAGGATTTTGAGTACCGGACGAGTGCCGACACATTCTATATCGACCAATGCCGCGGCTGCGGGCTTGTGTTTCTGAATCCCCGCCCCGCCTTTTCCGAGTTCGAAAGGATATACCCCGCTAACTATCACGCATTCGAATTCTCGGAACGGGAATTTGGTCTTGTCTACAGGGTGAGGCGCCGACTTGAAGCTCGCAGGGTTTTGTCATGGTGCGAAGGCCTGCCTGCGGACGCCAAGATCCTGGATGTCGGTTGCGGCGACGGGTTTCATCTTGATCTGCTTGCCGAATTCGGAAGCAAGTCGTGGAAGCTTTGCGGAATTGATGTCGACGAACGTGCGGCCGCTCTAGGCCGCAGCAAAGGAATCGATATCGAGATCGGTACATTGGAATCTTCCGAATTCGCGGACAATGAATTTGATCTGATCTTTACCGTGCAGACGATCGAGCATGTTTCCGATCCTTCCGGTTTTCTCAGTCATATCAGAAGGCTTTTGAAACCAAGCGGAAAACTCGTAGTTGTCACAGACAACACCGGCTCCCTTGATTTTAGATTGTTCAGGAAACGGCACTGGGGCGGTTATCATTTTCCAAGACACTGGAACCTGTTCAACAAATCAAATCTCGAGCGGCTCGCGCTGAAGAAGGAATTTGAGGTCAAACGGATCTCGACACAGGTAAGTCCCGTAAACTGGACCTTTTCGATTCGTAATTTACTTGTCGATCGCGGATTTCCGTCATGGTTGTTCGAACGCTTCAGCCTGCGATCCCCCGTTGCTCTTACGTTTTTTACTGCCCTGGATTCGATTTTCCAGTTCTTTGGCAATGGAGCCCTGCTTAATTTGACGCTTAGAAAGCCCCTGGAATCAACGGAAACCGCGAAGCGGGCTGATTTGAAGCCGGTCATTATAGTCGGCGGCGGTCTTGCTGGACTTACTGCCGCGAATTATTTAAACAAAAAAGGCGTTCCCTTCCTGCTGTTTGAAGCTGGCGAAAAAATTGCGGGACTCGCGCAGAGCTTCCACGACAAAGACGGCTTTACCTACGACTTCGGTGCTCATTTCGTAACGAACCGCCTGGCAAACGAAATCGGCGTCGGGGAAGAATGCCGTGACGTGGCAAGATACGGGGAATCGGTCTGGGTTGGCGGGCGTTCCTATAGCTATCCATTTGGATTGCTGGCTGTCCCGCGTTTCGTTGTCAGTGCGATCAGGGAAAAATTCGCGTTGCTTTTCGATGGCACTCGTCCGGAAACCGCAAAAGAATGGTTTAGCGCAAGCTACGGCCCGAAACTCGCCGGGGAAATCGCTATTCCGCTAACCGAAGCGTGGTCCGGCGCAAGTGGTGAAAATCTCGCCTCATCGGTCGGCGACAGTATCCCCGGAAGCATACTGCATACGCTCTATTTGAAATTCGCGAGCCGGGTTACGGGCCGCGCGGTCTCGTGCGGTTACAGCCGCGAGAAACCTGAAAACCCCGGTGTTTGGCACGTTTACCCGGAGGGGGGCGTTGGCGTCCTGTGCCGGAAACTGGCTGAAGACATAGGGGAATCGATCAGTCTTGGTTCTCCGGTAAAGAAAATCGTCGTCGAAAACGGGAAGGCGGTTGCGGTCGAGGCCGGCGGACAAAGGTATGAGGCATCCGCTGTCGTAAGCACAGCGCCCGCGCATATATTGCCAAAGCTCGTAACGGGTACCGACGAACTCGACTATCTTTCGAAGTTTAAGTTTCGTCCGATGACGTTTGTAAATCTGCGTTTTGAAGGACGCGGTTTGATCCCGGATGTCGTTGTCTGGACACCCGAAGACAGGTTTCCGTTCTTTCGCCTGACGGAAACGGCCGTTTCGATGCCCTGGCTGGCGCCGGAAGGCAAGACCCTGATCACGGCCGATATCGGTTGTGAAAAAGGCGATGAGATCTGGGAGATGGATGAAGACGCACTTGGTGAACTCTGTGTCGAACGCCTTTCAGAACTTATCCCCGACGCAAAAGAGAGATATCTCGGCTGCCGCGTCCTCAGAACACCGCTGGCTTATCCCGTGTTCCTAAAAGAATATGAAGAAGACAGGAAGCGTTTTGAGCGGGGAACCGGTATTGACGGACTTTACAGTATCGGCCGAAATGGCGAATTCAGGCATGTTTTCATGGAAGACGCTTATTGGCGGACTTTGGAAAAAATGAAAGAGCTCGCCGTTAAACTGGAATCGAAATAGACAAAAGAACAGATGAACACCATTTGAACAAGGAACTAAAGTTTGTTGTCCAATCTCTCCGCCTATGGATTCTGTCGATCACGGCAATGGCCTACTATGGCTGTTATTTTTTCTGGCTTTTAGAATTTCTTGTTCCTGACGATTTCGGTATCTCGGACCGGTGGCTTCTCAGCCGCGTTTGTTTCAGCGGGCGTTTTTGTGATATTTTCCGCGATTTTATTTCGAATTCGGTCCGGTAGGCGGCGGGTTTGCGAGAGGGCGTGTGTGCGATAATGCGGGATGTCATGCATTTGAGTTCGGGTCGAAGAACATTCAACCGAAGGCCCGCAGGGCGACGCGTTGAACGAGATGGCACGAGGGTGAATCATTCCATAACCGCCGTATGGCAGCTCGAGTCTGATAGCCGTGGCTTTTAGGCCGCTTAAACATCCAGACATCCTCACCTGGTCGCGTAGCGGCAGGCAGTCACCTAGCCGTGGCCTTCAGGCCACGGGGGATGTAAATCGATTTGTCGCGCCGCGTATGCGGCGCAAGTCCGAACTAGGCGAAATCCGTCGCATAGCGGCAGGCAGTCACCCAGCCGTGGCCTTCAGGCCACTTAAACATCTAGACATCCTTACCTGTCGCGTAGCGGCAGGCAGTCACCTAGCCGCGTCCTTCAAGGCCACTTTGACAAAACAATTAATCCTTACATGCCGTGTAGCGGCAGGCAGTCACCTAGCCGTGGCCTTTAGGCCACGGGCGATGTAAATCGGTTCGTTGTGCCGCGTATGCGGCGCAAGTCCGAAATAGGCGAAATCCGTCGCGTAGCGGCAGGCAGTCACCTAGCCGCGTCCTTCAAGGCCACTTAAACAGGTAGACATCCTTACCTGCCGTGTAGCGGCAGGCAGTCACCTAGCCCTGGCCTTTAGGCCACTTTGACAAAACAATTAATCCTTACCTGCCGTGTAGCGGCAGGCAGTCACCTAGCCGTGGCCTTCGGGCCGCTTTGACAAAACAATTAATCCTTACCTGCCGTGTAGCGGCAGGCAGTCACCTAGCCGTGGCCTTCAGGCCACGGGATGTAAATCGATTTTTCGCGCCGCGTATGCGGCGCCTGAAAACGAATATTCCAAACAAATCTTCTTTGTGATAAATTCCCATAAAATTCTCACAAGGAGGCACCTCACATGGCCAACACCTATTCCTCTCTTTTCTATCACCTTGTTTTCAGCACAAAGAATCGAAAATATTTTCTGAAACCTGACAAGGAAAACCGCATCTGGGACTATCTTTCCGGTATCGCTCGAAACATCGGCGCTACTCCGATTCAAGTTGGTGGAATCGAAGATCACATCCACGCATTGCTACGTGCAAAGCCGGTTCATTCGCCCAGCGTCTTGATGAATCAAATAAAGGGCAGTTCCTCTCACTGGATCAAAAATGAGTTCTCCGATTTGTTTTCATTCGGTTGGCAGGACGGTTACTCGGTTTTCTCCGTCAGTAAGTCGAATGTGGCGGCGGTTGTAAGCTATATCAAAAACCAGCGCGAACATCATTCAAACCTAAGTTTTGAAGACGAGTATCGAAGGATTCTGAGTCTTCACGATATCGACGAGGTTGATGACCGGTTTCTTTTTGGTTGATTCATTGTGGCGCCGCTGACGCGGCGCAAACGAGATTACGCTGCTTCTCCGTGGCGTAAACGCCACGGCTAGCAGACTGATCGGCACTACGTGCCAAATGAGGATTTCATATTGTGAAATGGCCGCGGCTTGGGAGACTCGGGGCCGTTACGCGGCAAGTAAGATCCTTGTCTTTTTGATCTGTGCGACGCTGACGCGGCGCAAACGAGATTGCGTTCCTTCTCCGTGGCGTAAACGCCACGGCTAGGAGACTGATCGGCACTACGTGCCAAATGAGGCAATTATTGATTGACATTTCGAATTGCTAAAACGTAGACTCGAATTGATGTCGATTCGGCTCAAAACCTTGTTCTTTATTCTTATTATGGCAATTGGCGCCATGGGCGGAGCTCCGCTAAGCGCTGCGGAAACCATGAATGGGAACAGGGTTTGCCCGATGAAATGCTGTAAGAAGGCGGCGAAGGCGAAAGAAACGGCGGGACCTCATCGCAATAACTTTTGCCGGCTTACGTCCTGTACGGAAACGATGCCGTCGGCGCCCTCATCGTCGAACGTAGTCCAGGCATCCTTTATTGTTTCGACCGTGGCCGAACACGGATTCTCCCGTATTGCGAATTCGACAAGACCAAAGGACATCAGGGACGGGAATTATCTTTCAGACTTAATTCCGTCCGGCGCCCCGCTTTTTCTAACCCACAATTCTCTCTTAATCTAGTTTTTTAAACCCGAAATGCGTCTATTTTCAGGACTCCGTGTGCCTGAAAAACCGGCGCGTTTTTTGTTTTGTATTTCGCCGGATAGATTCTTCCGGCTCAACATTTATCGTTTTATTAAACCAGGAGTGACCAAAATGAAATCGTTATTATTTTCTACAACTTTGATTGCCTTCAGTCTGTTTATTGCCGCATGCGGCGGTGGCGCAACCGGAACTTCAATGAAGACGATTGCCGAGAAAAAGGTGAACGACAATCTGACCGTTTCAATAATGAATGCCGACGGAAAACTCAAGAACGGCGAACAGGACATTACCCTCAAGTTCACCGACGGGTCCGGGAATCCGGTCGAAATAGAAGCGGCGGCGCTGAATTTCAATATGCCGGCAATGGGTTCGATGGCGGAAATGAATGACGCCGCGACCCTTACGACTACGGGAACACCAGGTGAGTTCAACGGCAAAGTAAGCCTTCAGATGGCAGGTGAATGGCAAGCGCAAATCAGTTACGAAGGCAAGGAATCGGGCAAGACGTCGATCTCGACGACGGCGTATTAGGAGTTTTCATCTTCCATGTTCCAAGTTTCACGCTCGTGGGATCGGATCTTGAATTCTCAGGTACCGCGCAGCCGAAACGAACTTGGAATCTGGAACTAACCAACAATGATCAACCGAATCATAGAATGGTCCCTTCAGAACCGCGTTATCGTTATTGCCTTGTTTATAGGCGTCGCGGGCGCCGGCTACTGGGCGCTGCGGAATACCCCGATCGACGCCATTCCCGATGTTTCGGAAAACCAGGTCATCGTGTTTACGGACTGGCCGGGGCGTTCCCCGCAGGAAGTCGAGGACCAGATCACCTACCCGCTCGTAACCAGCCTCCAGGGACTCCCGGGCGTGAAGGTCGTGCGTGCAAGTTCGGCGTTCAGTTTTTCGATGATCAACATCATCTTTGAGGAAAACGTCGAGTTATACTGGGCCCGGACGCGGATCCTCGAACGCCTCAATGTCGTTTCTAATCAGTTGCCAGAGGGGGTGACGCCGACGCTTGGTCCGGATGCGTCCGGCGTCGGCCAGGTCTTCTGGTACACACTCGAATCCGACAAATACAGCCTTCGGGAGCTCCGTACGATCCAGGACTGGTTTGTGCGCTATCAGCTCAACTCGGTGAAGGGCGTTGCCGAAGTTGGATCAGTCGGCGGTTTCGTACAGCAATACCAGATCGATATTGACCCGGGCAAACTTCGCGGGTTTGGGATACCAATTTCTAAAGTCGTCGAGGCGGCCAGGCGTTCGAATACGAACGTCGGCGGAAATGTCGTCAAGCAATCGGGGCGCTGGGCGGTGGTCCGCGGTGTGGGTCTGATCGAATCGACGGCGGATGTCGAGAATATCGTGATCGGTTCCTCGAACGGAACGCCCGTTTTTGTAAAAAATGTCGCCAACGTAAAACTTGGAGACGCATTTCGCGTCGGGGCATTGGATAAGAACGGCAAGGAGGCGGTCGGCGGGGTCGTCATCGCGCGCTACGGCGTAAACACCCTCGAGGTCATCGATGCGACAAAGAAAAAGATCAAGGAGATCCAGGTGGGCCTCCCGGAGGGCGTCAGTCTCGTTCCGTTTTACGACCGGACGGAGCTTATAAACCGGGCCTCCGATACCCTAAAGTGGACCCTGATCGAGGAGCTCATTCTTGTCTCGCTTGTCCACATCTTCTTTCTATTTCATTTTCGTTCGATCCTGATCGTTTCGATTCCGCTACCTCTCGCCGTGCTGACCTCCTTCCTGTTTATGTACTTTATGGGCATAAGCTCGAACATCATGTCGCTCGCGGGAATAGCGATCGCGATCGGCGTGCTGGTCGATGCGGGAATCGTGGTCACCGAAAACGCATTCCGCTATATCGAAAAGAATGAGATCGATACGAAGGACCGGCCGGCGGTTCGAAGGGCCGTGCTCGAATCGACGAAACTCGTCGGGCGCCCCGTCTTTTTCTCGATGGCGATCATCATACTCGCCTTTGTCCCGGTGTTTGCCCTCGAGGGCCGGGAGGGAAAACTATTCCATCCCCTTGCCTATACAAAGACCTTCGCGATGATCGCCGCAACGATTATCGGCATGAGCCTGGTCCCGGTTTTGTGTACCTATTTGCTTGGCGGAAAAATGCACAGCGAGGGCAGCAATCCCCTGATGAGGTTTTTGCGCAGGCTTTACGAACCCTTTCTGACTGCCGCCCTTAAACACCGCCTGATAACGCTTGCTATCGCGCTTGTCTTGTTTATTTCGGCCTTGTTTGCGGCGAGCACGATCGGGTCGGAATTTATGCCGAATCTGAACGAGGGCGACCTGATGTACATGCCCGTCACAGACCCGGCAATCTCGATGGAGGAAGCTCTCGATCTTCTGCAAAAACAAGACAGGATACTGGCTTCTTTCCCGGAAGTTGAACATGTCGTGGGAAAGGTCGGACGCGCCGAGACATCCACCGATCCGGCTCCCGTCAACATGAACGAGACGCTCATTCATCTAAAGCCAAAATCGGAATGGCGTCCCGGTGTCACACGTGACGGCCTTATCGCCGAGATGGATTCGAAACTAAAGCTTCCCGGTGTGACGAACATCTGGACCCAACCGATCATCAACCGGATCGAGATGCTCGCAACCGGTATCCGTTCCGAGATCGGGGTAAAGATTTTTGGAAATGACCTCAAAACGCTCGAGGAGTATTCGAATAAGACTGCCGATGTGCTACGCACGGTGGACGGTGCCCGCGATGTCTACCCGGAGAAGGTCATCGGAACTCCCTATATCGATATCGATATTGACCGCCGGGAAGCAGCCCGCTACGGCATCGATGTCGGGATGATCAACGAGGTCGTCGAAAAAGGGATCGGGGAAACGAATCTCTCGACGACTATCGAAGGACGCGAGCGATTTCCGCTCCGTGTGAGATACGCCGAAGAGTTCCGCAAGGACGTAGACAGCCTTGAACAGCTCCCGATTGTAATGGCTGACGGTCAATCGATCCCGCTCTCGCAGGTGGCCAAGATCAGGACCGTTACCGGTGCCTCGATGATTCAAAGTGAAAACGGCCTTTTGAAAGGAACGGTCCTCTTGAACGTCCGCGGTCGCGATCTGGGTTCGTTTGTCGGTGAGGCGGACGAGTTGTTGCGGCAGAAGATCGACCTTCCGCCCGGATATTATTTTTCGTGGAGCGGCCAGTACGAAAACCAGCAGCGTGCGAAAAACCGTTTACTGATCGTCGTTCCGGTAGTGTTGCTCGTGATATTCGGCCTTCTTTATATTACCTACAATTCGGCGATCGAGGCGGCGCACATATTATTGGCGGTCCCGTTTGCCCTGACCGGCGGCGTTTTCCTGCAGTGGCTTTTTGGCTACAACTTCTCGGTTGCAGTCTGGGTCGGGTTTATCGCCCTGTTTGGAACCGCGGTTCAGACCGGTGTCGTGATGGTCATCTATTTGGAGGAGGCAGTTGAAAAGAAACGGAAGACCTATGGCGGGCTCGATAAATCGACGCTCATGGAAGCGGTAATTGAAGGCGCCCTCCTCCGATTGCGGCCGAAAGTGATGACCGTGACGACCGTTGTCGCCGGACTATTGCCGATCATGTGGAGTACATCGACCGGCGCTGAGGTCATGAAACCTCTCGCGACCCCGGTACTTGGAGGGATGGTCTCGAGCCTGCTCCACGTCCTGATCGTAACACCGGTTATTTTTTACATAATCCACGAGCGGCGCCTTAGGTCTGAGAATGAAACCGGGGAGGTCCATACTCTATGATTCACGTCATAAGAATCCTCTTCGTTCTTTCGTTACTTATCGCCGGGGCGACTTGTTTGATTGCCCAGTCCACGGCGACTGTCACCCGTCCGCAGTTCCTGGATCAGGTAAACGGGATAACGGCCGACGATGCGGTCCGGATGGCGATTGCCAACAACGATCAGATCAACGCGCTCCGGAAAGAAGCGGAGGCATCCGAACGGCTCGTCGCGCAGGCAGGCCAAAGGGCGCGGATGAGCGTCGAGGCGAGCGGCCAACAGAGGACCTTTGGCTCGGCGCATCGTTACACGATCCAGGGCACGATGCCGCTCGAACTGGGAGGCCGGCGCCGGACGAGGGTCCTGACCGCGCAACGTGAGGCTGAAGTTAAGCTCTTGGCGGTGGCCCAGGCGGAAAACGCTCTTGCCGCAAGGGTCCGTATGAAATTCGGCGAAACCCTGGCTTTGGCATACAAGCACGAATTGGTCGAAGATTTCCTGCGTTCACTAAGCGAGAGTTTTCGGCTGATTCAGGCACGGGTCGTTGAAGGGAAGACGGCGCCGCTTGAGGAAAACATGCTGCTTGTCGAGTTGAACAGGGTCCGCGCGAAGCGCGAGGTCGCCGAAAGTAATGTCCTCATCTCGCTTCTGGAACTCAGAACGCTTATCGGTCTGGATCCCGCCGAATCATTGACTTTAAGAGGTGACTTTGACCAAAGCCCCTCGACGTTTGATTCTGCCTCTGTACTTACTGCCCGCGCGCTCGACTCGCGCCCGGATTTACTTGTTTTGAAGGCGATGGAAGATCTCGCCGATGCGGAGATCGAGATGGCCGCCAGCAATGGCAAGCTCGACGCGATGGCGACCCTTGGATATCAACGCCTCAAAATGACCGAAACCGTGCAGTTCAATTACGTCGTATTTGGAATCCGTTTTCTGCTTCCTTATAAAAACCGGAGCCGGGATGCGATCGAAGCGGCGGTTATCTCGAAGGAAGCGATGGAAAAACGGCGCGCCTTTGGTGAACTTGTTGTCCGGCAGGATGTTGCGAAAGCGTTGGTCAGGTATGACTCGGCCTTTCGATCGATGTCTATTACGCGCGCCGGGGTCGTCGGGCAAGCCGAGCAAAATCTGGATGTCGTCAGGCAGATGTACGAACTGGGTTCGAATTCATTGCTTGAATACCTGGCTGAACAAAGGCGAGTGATCGAATTGCGGGAAAGCCTGATCGACTCGGAACTCGAAACGTATCTGGCAAAGGTCGAGATTTACAGGGCGACCAACGCCCCTGAATTGGTGACAAGATGAATAACGAAGAAGAAAGACCGGAAGTAGCCCGATCGCCGGATGAAGAGCGGGCAAACGGGTTTGAGATCGATGAACCGATCAAAAAACCAGGTGGTTTTATTGTGGGGCCGCGACTCGTCATCGCTGCAGCCTCCGGTATCCTGGTCATTTGTATCTTGGCCTTCGGCATCTGGTACATGTTTTTCCGTGGTCCCGGCGGGAAGCCCGTCGCGGCCCCCAGGAATACATCGTTCAGCGAGACAAACGGCGGCAAGCCTGTCCCGGAAAATGAGCGGATGATCACGCTTTCGGATGATCAGCTGAAAGCGGCAAATTTGAAGATCGTCGAGGTCGGCGAATCCCTCGTGGGGACAGCGGCGGAAGCGACGACGACCGGTGTCATAAACGCAAACGATTATGCCATGACTCCCGTCGTTACGCAGGTAAGCGGTGTGGTCAAATCGATAAACGCGGACCTCGGGCGCTTCGTCCGGCGCGGTGACACGATCGCTGTAGTTTCGAGCGAAGAACTCGCCTCCGCGCAGTCGGTTTATTTGAGCCGAAAAGCCGAGCTTGACGAGGCAAACAAGAGATATGCACGCGCCCTGAGTCTGTCGGAGATTTCTGAGGAGTCGAGAAACGAACTGGACAGCATGACCGCAAAGCTCGAGGCTGCCGAAGCGATGTTGAGCGAGACGAAGGCCAACTATGAGCGTTCCAAAAAACTTGCTTCGATCGGAGCGATCAGTAAGCGTGAGCTTGAAAAGGCGGAGACGGCCTTCAAGACCGCGGCGGCAGAGCGTGAGGAAGCTTCGAAGCGGTTCGAGCGCTCCAAGAGCCTTTTGAAGATCAATCCGGCCCGACGCAATGAGATTGACAGCTATCTGACCATGGTCCGTAAGAAACAGTCCGAGGTCGGTTCCGAGCGGGCGAGGCTGCTCGTCCTGGGTCTTTCAAAACGCAGGATTGATTCCTTGAATTCGCCTTCGCAGATAAACGCCGATCTCCCGGTCGCATCACCCGTGACGGGTACGATTACCGAAAGGATCGCAAATCGAGGCGAGGTCGTCACCTCGAATGGAAAGCTGGCTAAGGTGACTGATCTCTCGACAGTCTGGGTTATCGCACAGGTCTTTGAAAAAGATCTCGGAAGGCTTCGTATCGGCAGCGGGGCGGGCGTCACAACAGATGCCTATCCCGGCCGGTATTTCCGCGGGAATATCTCATATATAGATCCGGAGCTGGACACTTCAACAAGAACCGCGCAGGTGCGGATCGAACTCTCCAATGCAGGTCAGGAGCTAAAGATCGGAATGTATGTAAACGTCGCATTTGCGACAATTGGGGGTCGGGAAAAAACGACGGCGATGGTACCGGAAGCCGCGGTGCAGTTTTTGGGAGACGAACAGGTGGTCTTCGAAGCGACGGAGGATCCGAAGACCTTCGTTATCCGCCGGGTCTCATTGATGGACAAAACGGGAACGAATTACCCGGTCAAAGAGGGAATCTTCGTGGGGGACAAGATAGTCACCGAGGGGAGTTTCTTATTACGGGCCGAATGGCTTAAAACGAACTGAGAGGGTTAATTGAAGATTGAGGATTGAAAAGACAGCCTTTAGTCTAAACAAACCCAGGTTCTTGCACCGAGCGTGCTGCGAAACGAAGGTAAAGAAAAGCCGGGCTGCTGCCCGGCCATAAAAAAATCATCAGTAAAATTTCCGTCTTACTTCCGGTTCTTGAACAGGAGCCCGAGAAACAGTCCGACCGCCGCTGAAATGAGGATTGTCTGACCCGGTTTCTTGCGGGCGTATTCCTTTACATCCTCGACGATCTCCTGCGGGCCCTTTTCCTGAAGTTCTTTGAGCTTGTCGCCAGCCTGGCCAAATTTCTCCGTCGCAAAGTCCTTCGCCTTGGCTGCCGCTTCCTGCAGCTTCTGCTGATATTCCTGAGCTTGCATCTTTAGATCTCCCAAATACTCATCATCCAGATCTTCCTCACCCTCGACGGGTATCAGACTTTGTTCGAGTTCCTTTTCTGCTTTTTCAACTTCCTTTTCAAATTCCGACATCAATTTTCTCCCGATTTAATAAAAACTAAAAGGTCCGCCTTTTGCAGCAATCCGATGTTTTCTTCCGCCATTAAGTTGTAACGATTACGGTCACGATATTGTTCAAAATATCTTTATTAACCTTCGTGGTTCAAAACATAGACTAGGTATCTGCCAACGTCATCAAAATCGTAGCCGTAAAATTCCATTCCGACCTTCTCCAAGACCCTGCGGGAAGCGGGATGATCCTCATCGACCGTCGCACA
>Ga0224512_10001447_pt1 | contig 22842 bp, 17 predicted proteins | sample SF_May12_sed_USG_4_FD_169103 | JGI IMG/M metagenome (GOLD analysis project Ga0224512, IMG submission 169103) | Sediment microbial communities from San Francisco Bay, California, United States - SF_May12_sed_USGS_13 | ecosystem: Environmental > Aquatic > Marine > Sediment | place: USA... | reverse complement strand
AGGGCGTCCAGGCGTCGGACTTGGGCTTCTGCACCGAGCTGGGAGAACCAGACCCGGGCCGCGCGCGCCACGTCACGCGCTTCATCGTAGCGACCCTGCTCCGCCAGCAGCAACGCGAGGTCCCGGCCGGCCTCGGCACCGAGCGCCGGTCGGTGGTGGACCTCGGCTTGCTCGATCGCTTCGCGATACGTCCGCTCCGCTCGATCCAGATCCCCGAGTGCGGCGGTGGTCAACGCAAGGACCCGAAGGTCCTCCGCCTCACCCATCACGTCTTCCTGATCGCGATGGATCATCAACGCCCGGTGAATCTCGCGGTCGGCGATCTGGGGTTCCCCACGCAACGCGCGAATCTCAGCGCGTCCCGCGATAGCGGACGCGAGCAGTGACAGGTTGCCAGTTCCCTCCGCCGCGTACACGGCACGGTCGGCGGACTCCAGCGCGTAGTCGAGCTGCCCCAGGTCCCGATATGTGATCCGGAGGTCGTTTTCGGTCTCCGCGATCCCCTGCGCCCACCCCGCGCGCTGAAAGGCCGCGAGCGCGAGCGTGTACCAGCTCACCGCGTCGAGGTGCTGGCCACGAAGATTGGCGACGATCCCGAGGTTGTTGCAGCACCGGCCCAGCGTCCCGAGGGCTCCCTGGGCCTTGGCTTCGGCCAGGGCGCGCACGAAATAGTCGCTAGCCTCGTCGAGCCGACCGGTCTCGAGCGCGATCGCCCCGCGCACGTTCAGCGCACGGGTGTGCAGCGGTCGATCACCGGTGTAACTCAGCACCGTGTCCACCCAGCGCGCGGCCTGATCGTGATGTCCCAGCCGGCCGTGCGCAATCCCGCAGCAGAGCGCCAAGGTCGGCGAGCCGGTGATTGCATCCGGCTCCCGATCCCGGAGCCACCCGATCACCTCGGCGAAGCGCCCCTGGTCGGTGAGATTGCGAACCCAGTTGAGTTCGGCGAGCGAGTCCCGCAGGTTCGCGACTACCACGACACGGTGTATCCCGAGAAATGGTCGATGAACGCGTGGAAGCGCTGCCGCTCCCGGTCGTGCCAGGCGCTCACCTTCTCCCACGGGGACTGTTCGTTGGCCCGGAACCAGATGCTGAGCCGGCTGGCCTTGATGGCATCGTCGTCCCGATCGACGTCCCCGTCACGGTCCACGTCGGGATTCGCGTACCCGTAGAACAGCGTGAGTCGGGCTGGCTCGTCCGGATCGAATTGCAGCGCGTCGGGCCCCATGTCCACGATCAGGCGGCTGGGGTCCACCGTGACGCTGATCAGCACCGAGTCGCCGTCGGCCAGTGGCGTGCCGTCAGGCAGGGCGCGCAGCGAGTGCTCGCCGAGACTGAGACGCCAGAACGTGGGTGCGTCGTCCTCCTCGTCGTGCTCCCGATCGCGCCATGCGGCCTTGTACCGGATCGTGAATGACCGGCTCTTCCCGGCGACCGCCCAGAACTCGCGATAATACGCCTCGAGGGGCGGCGCTGCATCTTGCTCCACGAGGATGTGCTGTTCAGTCGCCTGGTTCGACCCACCGTACGTCCAGTCGGCGCTGGGAGCGATTCCGCCCAGATCCCGGTCACCCGGCGCCGTGGCTGGTTCCGTGCAGGCCGCCACGAGGCTGAGTCCGGCAAGGCCGACCATCCATGCATGTACGTTCACTCGCCCTCCCTGGTGGATCGTTTAGTCCTGCGAGGGATGCCTGCGCAGCAAGCGACGCAACCGTTGGCGTGAGATGCGCAGCACGCGTGCCGTTTCGCTGCGATTACCGGCACAGAGCGCCAGCGCGGCCTGCGCCGCAGCCTCGTCGATCGTTTCCAGCGGAGCCGGAAAGGGAAGCGGGCTGGGCCGCGCGGGTGCCCGCGTCGGCCCCGCGACGCCCAGCTCCCCCAAATCCAGCTCCCCGGGAGCCGACAGCAGGAGCGCGCGCTCGATGGCGTTCTTGAGTTCGCGGACGTTGCCCGGCCAGTGGTAGGCACGAAGCGCGCGCTGCGCGCGTTCGGTCAGGATGGGCGCGGGAAGTCCGTAGTGCCGCGCCAGCCGATCCAGCAACGTCCGCGCGATCACCAGCACGTCATCCCCCCGCTCACGCAGCGGTGGCATGGTGAAGACGATAACGCCGAGCCGAAAGTAGAGATCCTGCCGGAACCGTCCGTCACCGAGCGAGGCCTCCAACGGCTCATTGGTGGCCGCAATCACGCGCACGTCGACCCGCCGCGACTTGGTCCCGCCGACGCGACGGACCTCCTTGTCCTCGAGCACGCGGAGCAGCTTCCCTTGGAGATCCGGGGCCAGCGTGCCCACCTCGTCGAGGAAGAGCGTGCCTCCCTCCGCGACCTCGAACAACCCGGGTTTCGTCGCGTGGGCGTCCGTGAACGCCCCCCGTTCGTGGCCGAACAGCTCCGACTCGATCAACCGCTCGGGGAGGGCCGTGCAGTTTACCGCCACGAAAGGGGCGGCACTCCGCGGGCCACCGTCGTGGATCGCGCGGGCCAACAACTCTTTGCCCGTCCCCGTCTCCCCCATGATCAGCGCCGTCGCATCGGCGTGCGCGAGAATGCGCGCGGCGCGTCCCAGTACCTCTCGCAACGCGGGGCTCTCTCCGAAGATGTCGCGGAACGCCTCCGCCTTCACGGCAACCGGTCCTCCCGCCCGGGGGACCGTCTCGCCGGCGCGCTCCACCGCTGCAGCCACGGCATTGCGGAAGATCTCGAGATCCGCGGGCATCGCGAAGTAGTCCGTCGCGCCGTGGGTAACCAACGCGATCGCCACGCGTCTTCCCGGATCCGCACCGACGACGAACAGCGGCCGCTCGGACCCCACCCAGTGATCGTCGAGCCACTGCACGGCCTCCCACTCGGCTCCGCCGGCGGCCACGATGCTCCCAACGAGGTCAGGCGCGTGCACCGGACACGCATCGGTCGGCGCGTATACCTGAACGGCTACGCCAAACCCCCGTGCGAGCTCATCCCAGAGCTCCGAGAACGCCGGGGACAGTTGGACAATGGCCAGGGAGCGTTTCGGCACCTCCCCCTCCTCCCGCAACACTGGCCCTTCCGCACTTAGCATACCGGTCTTGTGATACATGTAGGTGATTGTCCTGTAAGCACTAGCGGCGCTGCGCGGCCTGGCTAGCTGTACGGTTTCGTACCAGGCTGGATTAAAACGTACCAGCCTCTCGGTCTGGCAGCGACGGGGTTTTGGTGTCGAAACGCACCCGCGTGATTGGGCCCCATGGCCGTGATGGGGACCCCGTGATGGGGCCCCATGGCAAGGATCGCGCGCGGACGATCATCCCCGGCAGGAAGGTGCACCCTCGACCTCGCTGTCAGCTGTAACCAAGAGAGCAGAAAACACTTGCGGAATCACAGGCCGCGAGCGGCGAGGCAGCGCCGCACCTGGATCTGCGCACAATTACGGTGCCCCAAGCCCTGCCGCACGCACCGTCCGGGTGCCTCCCCAGCCACCGAACGACCGTGCGGCTCGTCCGGAGCCGACCAATGCCGCGTCGCGGGGGTTCTGCTGCCGGCGAATTCCTTGGCCCCACGCTGCCGCGACGGACGCACCGTTTTGTGACCTGGCGCACAAAGCCGCGCACTGAAGCTGTGCGCCTGGCAGTTCGTCGTCATTGGTCAACCGATTGATGCGAAAAGACTTACAGTCGTCGCCGCCACGGCATAGAGATTGCTAAGGGGAACAGTCCCAGAGATTGCCGAGGGGAACAGTCCCGAAGCTGTCGGAGATCGGGCCCTATCGGCCCGTTCTCGCGGAGAGATCTGGCCGCCATGAGTCACCCGGGAGGGTTGTTATGCAGGGGTCACACGTCCTGAGAGCCTGGCTGTCCTTCGCTGCCGCCTGCGTTGGGATCCTCGCGGTCCCGGCCGGCGTCCAAGCGCAAGGGAGGCCCGAGTGTCCGGACAACGGTGCATGGGTTACCGCCAACGTCGTGGCGTTGGATCAGGTCTTCATCTACAACCGCCGCGGGGCCTTCGCGCCGGGGATGATCTACGCGCTGGCGCGGGACGTGGTCGCTAAACCAGGAACCGCCGGCGGGCCAGGCAAGGTCATGCTGCGGCCGGACAAGCGGCCGCGCCCGTTGACCCTGCGCGTCAATCGGGGTGACTGCCTGCAGATCAACTTCACGAACCTGCTTTCTGATCCGCGGGTTGAGCAGAGCACCGTCCCGCAGCAGGTCCCCGGGGCGCCCCCGGGCATCTTGACCGAGGGGGACCCCAACATCCCGAACTGGGACAACCAACCGGCCGAGCGGGCCGCGTCGATCCACGTGATCGGCATGCAGCTGCTGGGCACGATCGGCTCCGACGGCTCCAACGTGGGCCGCAACGCCACCAGCCTGGTCACTCCAGGGAATTCGGACACGTACTACCTCTACGCCCAGCGTGAGGGCACCAACCTGATGTACAGCGCGGGTGCCCAGACGGGCAGCGAGGGCGACGGCGGCACCATCGCGTTCGGGCTATTCGGTGCGGTGACCGTGGAGCCCAAGGGCTCCGAGTGGTACCGCAGCCAGCTCACGAACGAAGACATGGTGCTGGCCCAGGCGGGATATGGGACGGGCGCACCCGCATTCACGCCGGGTCGCCAGCCGATCCTCGACTATGACGCGACGTATCCGCCGGGACACCCGCGGGCGGGCGTGCCGATCCTCAGAATGACGAACGGCGGCGAGATCGTGCATTCCGATTTGGCGGCGATCATCACCGGCCCTGGGCGGGAGTCGCTGTGTAACGGGTGGACCTACTCACCCGTCCCGGCGTCGCCCAACCGCTGCCAGCCGTTCCGCGAATTCACGGTCATCTTCCACGACGACATCAAGGCCGTGCAGGCCTTCGACGCGTACAACGACCCGGTGCTGTCACACACGCTGCACAGCGTGCGGGACGGGTTCGCGATCAACTACGGGACCGGCGGGATCGGCTCCGAGATCATCGCCAACCGGCTGGGCCTGGGCCCCGAAGGCCAGTGCAACGAGTGCAAGTACGAGGAGTTCTTCCTCACCTCGTGGGCCGTGGGCGATCCGGCGATGGTGACGGACGTGCTGGCCAACGCCAGCGATCCGGCCACCGGTAACATCGCCACGGTGGCGCTCTATCCGGACGATCCGTCCAACGTCTATCACAGTTACGTGAACGACCACGTGAAGATCCGCAACCTGCACGCGGGTCCCAAGGAACATCACATCTTCCACCTGCACGCCCACCAGTGGCTGTACACCCCGGACGCCGCCGAATCGTCGTACCTGGATAGCCAAGCCATTGGCCCCGGCTCGTCGTACACGTACGACATCGCGTACGACGGCGGCGGCAACCGGAACAAGACGCCGGGCGACGCCATCTTCCACTGCCACTTCTACCCGCACTTCGCCCAGGGGATGTGGGCGATGTGGCGCAACCACGACGTGTACGAATTCGGTACGCCGGTTGACGCAGCCGGCGTGGTGCGTGCTGGGAACCCCGTCGACACGCGCGCCCTGCCTGACGGCGAGATCGTGGCCGGCACGCCCAACCCGGGCGTGGTCCCCATTCCGGGACTCGCCATGGCGCCGATGCCGACGGCGGACATGCCAGGGTATCCGTTCTATATCCCCGGTGTAGCCGGTCACCGGCCGCCCAAGCCGCCGCTCGACACCGAGGTGGACGGGGGGTTGCCCCGACACGTGGTGAATGGTGGGGTCGCGCACGCCCCGCCGCTCAACCGGCTCGACTTCGACAAGGTCAACGACGAGCTCGACGTGACCTTCCTGCCGGAGACGGGCACGCCGCTCGAGGTCAACGCGATGCGCTTCCACGCCGCCCAGAACCCGGTGACGGGTGTGGCGACGGGGATCACGGGTGGTCAGCCCAGCTACATCGCCCCGGCTACTGGGACTTCGGCGGTGTCGGCGGCCTTCCGCGTCAACGGGCTTCCCGGGAAGCCGGGCGCGCCATTCGCGGATCCGTGCGTGGACGACTACGGGAAACCGTCTACCCACAGCCGCACGTACACGTACCGTGCGGCGGGCTTCCGGCTCAACGCTACGTACAACAAGCTGGGCTGGAAGAACCCGCAGCACCACATGGAGGCGCTGGATCAGGATGTCGGCAACTTCCTGAGCGGCGCCAAGCCGCCGGAGCCCTTCTTTTTCCGGGCCAATTCCAACAGCTGCATCAACTTCTACATCACGAACCTGTTCCCCAACGTGTACCAGCTGGACGACTTCCAGGTGCGCACACCGACCGACGTGCTCGGCCAGCACATCCACCTGGTGAAGTTCGACGTCACGTCGTCGGACGGGTCGGCCAACGGCTGGAACTACGAGGACGGCAGCCTGGCACCGGACGAGGTCACCGAGCGGATTCACGCCATCCGGGTGTTCAATGAGTGCGCGGAGCCAACCGACCCGCGCGACGGCCAGGCAGACGGCAACGGGCAGATCGTCTGTCCGGTGGCCACCGAGCATCCGATCTTCAAGAACGTACCGGAGGTGGTGGCCACGGGGCTGCACGTAGGCGCCCAGACCACGATCCAACGGTGGTACGCCGACAAGCTGATCAACAACAGCGGCGACGACCGGACGCTCCGGACGGTCTACACGCACGACCACTTCGCGCCGTCCACTCAGCAGCAGGCCGGGTACTACGCAGGCCTGTTGATCGAGCCCGAGAACTCGACCTGGAAGATGGCCGAGTCGGGTCAGCCAATGGGCGGGCGGAGCGACGGTGGCCCCACCAGCTGGCAGGCGATCATCGAGGTGCCGGACAATCCCGCCACGCCGAAGGATGAGACCGACTCGTACCGCGAGTTCATGTTCGAGGCGCAGGACTTCGCGCTGGCGTACCGGGCCGGGGCCAACAACGCTCTGAAGCCGATCACGGACGAAATCACCGGCGTCACGCTGATGGGTATGCACGACCCGGCCAACGCCGTCAACCCGCCCGCCAAGGCGGAGATCGGCCTGCCGTTCCTGCTCCAAGTGGCTCCGCAGTGTCCCGGTGGCGTGGCGCGGCCGTGCCCGGAAGCCATCTCGGCGGACGACCCGGGGACGTTCCTGCTCAACTATCGGAACGAGCCACTGCCGCTCCGCATCCGGGATCCCTTGACCAACACGCAGGCCGCAGGCGTCGCGGGCGACCTGTCGCATGCGTTCCGCTCGACGCTGGGGCTGGCCGCCAACGGCACGCCCATCAAGCGGGCAGATCCGCTGATGGATGCTGACCCGGCCACGTGGCCGGTGGCGCCGCTTACTGGCGGTGTACTGGCCGGCGACCCGGCCACCCCGTTGTTCCGGACATACGAGGGGGACAAGGTCCAAGTCAGGACATTGGTGGGTGCGCACGAGGAAGGACACAACTTCACCGTGCACGGCCTCCGCTGGCTGTTCGAGCCGAGCTGGGCCAACTCGGGCTACCGCAGCTCCCAGATGTACGGCATCTCCGAGCACTTCGAGTTCGAGATACCGGCGATGGGGGCCGTCAAGGGTGAAGGTGAGGTGCCGTGGGAGGATTACCTCTACCAGGGCGGCTCCGCAGTGGACAACCTGTGGAACGGCACCTGGGGCATCATGCGCGCCTATCAGGGGATCCAGGGCGACCAGGCGGGCGAGGCCCCGTTGGCCACCCTGTCCACCAACCCCACCGGCAAGGGGCCGCGCAACGTAAATCCAAGAGATTTCCGGGCGTCCTGTCCGGTGTACCCTCTGGGCAATCGGGATCCGCGGAACAAGACCTTCAACATCGTGGCGATCCTGGCTCGGGACCTCCTGCCGGGCGGCGCGCTAGTGTACAACTCGCGCGCCGTCAACGGCGGCCCGCTGACGGATCCCAACGCGATCCTCTACGTTCACAAGAACGACCTGCAGACCAAGGGCGGGAAGACGACGCTCAAGCCGGGCATCACCCCGGAGCCGCTGGTCATCCGGGCTGCGGCAGGCGACTGCCTGCTCATCACCCTGGAGAACTGGCTGCCAGCCGTCATGCCGGACAATGCGGGCTTCAGCACGATGCCCATGATCATTGACCAGTTCCAGGCGAACCAGCTCGCGCCATCCAACAACGTGGGGCTCCACGCGGGCCTCGTGCAGTACGACATGTACGACAGCGACGGGGCCAACGTGGGCTGGAATCCGGTCCAGACGGCGGCGCCGGGCGGCGTGATCACCTACCAGTGGTACGCTGGTGACCAGGTGGTGTGCCGCTTTGGCAAGCCTGTGGAGTTCTGCGCCGGGAAGGAGGATGGGTTCCGGGTGGCGGTGCCCACGGAGTTCGGGGCCACGCCACTCATGTCCTCCGATCGCATCAAGCACAGCCAGAAGGGTGCGATCGGGGCTCTCATCATCGAGCCCGAGGGATCCACCTGGATGGGAGACGGATTCACGCTGGACAGGGGCCGCGAGGTTTGTCCCTCGGGCGCGAGGTGCAGCAGGGTCTCGGCCACCGTCACCGTCACGAAAGCGGACGGGACGACGACCAAGTTCCGTGACTTCGCTCTGGTCTTCCAGGACGACCTGAACCTGCGCTGCGTCGGCTGCGGCAACGCGGCTGCCGGTGATGCCAACGCCGTACCCAACCTGGCCGACTCCGAGGATCCGGAGGATTCCGGCCAGCGGGCGCTGAACTACAAGACCGAGCCCATGTGGCTGCGGTTGGGCTTCGCCCCGGACGCGTCGCTCGAGTTCACCCGGGATGAGGCGTTCCGCGATGCGCTGAGCAACGCGCAAGTGGGCGGCGATCCCGAGACACCGATCTTCACGGTGGAAGTGGGGACCGACGTCCGGTTCCGAGTAGTCCAGTCGGGCGGGCACGCGCGGAACCACGTGTTCACGCTGCACGGCCACGGGTGGCTGACGCAGCCGTTCACGGACAAGTCGCGAAAGATGGGGGAGCAGCCGCTGTCGGAGTGGCGGGGAGACCAGGAAGGTATCGGTCCGAGTTATGGCGGCAACTTCCTGATCACGCACGGCGCCGGTGGCAAGGGCGGCGTGACCGGAGACTATCTGTTCCGCGACTTCGCCTCCTTCCAGTTCGACGGCGGCATCTGGGGGCTGCTGCGGGTGTGCGCTCAGAACAAGGGTGGCAATATCGGTAACCGCGAGTGCCTGCCGGACATGAGCGGGACGCAGTAACAGCAGGACGCGGGTGAGGCAGGGGCTGGACCCCTGTCTCACCCGAGTTGGATCACAAGCGAGGCGCGTTTTCCGGGGCGAGTCACGCCCGGCGAACGTCAGCAAGGTTGATCGTCGCGGGTTAGAGGGACCTGCGGGTGAATCCCTCTTGCTGGCCGTGTCCGCACGGCTCAGCACCACCCGCCGGCACAGCCTGGCCTCGCGCCAGGCTGTGTGTTTCTACGGGTCTTGGACCGAGCGAGGTGCGTTGTGGGATTCCGTCAGATGAGCGCCCTGGTCGCCGTCACCTTGATGGCGATGGGTTCGCGAGCGATGGCGCAACATGAGCAGCATGCCGCGCACGGCACCCGGCCGCCGGCCTCGACCGCCGACACGGCGCTCGGAACACCGTTGCTCGCGAAGTCCGTCGTTCAGAACGGCGTGAAGGTCGAGCTGACGCTGGCCCGGCCCGCGATCAGCCGGGCGGATGCGTCCGCCGTGCTGGAGGGCGAGGACGTGGGCGTGCGGTTCGTGTTCTCGGACAGTGCCACGGGCAGGCCGCTGACCGACCTGAGCCCAGCCGGGTGGATCGACGCGCGCAAGGCCGGCACCGTGACCGAACTCGCCGCCTGCCGGGACAAGATCCAGTCCTACCTGCGCGGCACCCTGCAAGTCCGGCCCGCGGTGGATCTCAACAGTTCGTATGTCCTCGCCCTGACCGCGGGCAACGCGGTGGCCGTCTACGATCCCATCGTGGGCTTCAACATCAGCAAGCTGTACGCGGCGGCCCCGCTCGGCAGTGAAGGAGAGGACTGGGCGCTGACGCCCGACAACGAGCGGCTCTTCGTCACCATGCCCCAGCTCAACACGGTGGCGGTGGTGAACACGAGCATGTGGCGGGTGCAGACCAACATCCCGGTGGGGCTCCGGCCCACGCGCATCACGTTCCAGCCGGATGGGCGCTACCTGTGGGTGGTTGATGGCGGACCGGGGGGCAGCTCGCCCGGGGTGACGGTGATCGATCCCGTGTCGCTGGCACCGGTGCAGCACATCCCGACCGGGGCCGGCGCGCGCGAGATCGCCTTCAGCGCCGACGGTCAGTACGCGTTCGTGGCCAACCACCGGAGCGGGACGGTGTCCACCATCGACATCCGGCGCTTCGCGGTGGTCCACGAGCTACCCACGGGCCCGCATCCGATGGGGTTGGCCTGGTCGGAGTCGGGGAAGACCGTGTACGTGACCCACGAAGACGACGGATCGATCGTGGTGCTCGATCCGGCGCGCCAGCAGATCGTCGCCCGGCTGGCCGGCAAGCCCGGCGTGGGAGCCGTCGCGTTTGGGCCGGGCGGTCGGTGGGGCTTCGCACCCAACCCGGCCGCCGACGAGGTCTCCATCATCGACGGGACGCGGGCGACGATCGTCGACGTCCTGCCGTTCGGGACGGCACCCGATCAGGTGGCCTTCACCGAGAACTTCGCCTACGTCCGGGCGAGCGGCTCGCCGAACGTGGTGATGATCCCGTTCGACGTGCTCGAGGCGGAGGGCAAGGCGAAGGTCATGTCGTTCGAGACGGGCCGGCAGGCGCCCGCCAAGTACGGCAGCAATGCCACAGCCGCGGCGATCGCGCCGGCGGCGCACCACATGGCCGACGCGATCTACGTGCCCAACGCGGCCGAGAAGTCGATCTACCTGTACCACTACATGATGAGCATGCCGATGCCCGCCGGTCGGGTGGACACGTATCCCTTCGAGCCCAAGGCGACGCTGGTGGTGGACCGCGCCCTGCGCCAGACCGCTCCCGGCGTGTACCAGACCACGTTCAAGGCGCCGGCCGACGGTGAGTGGGACGTGGTCTTCCTGTTGGACCACCCGCGCGTCGTCAACTGCTTCGATTTCCAGGTCGCCAAGAACCCGGAGGTCAAGCGGGAGACGAAGCCGCGTCTCCGCATCACCCAAGTGCCGGCAGCGACGACCCTCCCCGTGGGAGAAGCGACGGAGCTGCGGTTCCGGCTCGCCGACTACTACACGGACGAGCCGCGGGGCGAGCTCACGGATCTGTGGGTGTGGGTGTTTTCGAGCCGCGGGTGGAGCCAACGCGAGCTGGCACGATACGTGGAGGACGGGATCTACGCGGTCGACCTCACGCTGCCGCGGAGTGGTCCCTACAACCTGATCGTCGCGACCAAAACCCTCTCCCTCGCGTTCGAGGACACGTTCCCGCTGGTGATCCGCGCGGGGGGACCGGAGCAGCGGTGATGGCGAACCGCGGGGAACTCGCGGCACCGGCGCTGGGCGAAATCAGCCGACTCAGCGACGCGCTGACGGCGGAGTATCTCGAGGAGCATCGGCTGCTGCCGATCGCGCGGCGGAATGGGCACGTCCTGGTCGCCCATGCCGGGCCGCCGGATCCCCAGGCGGTAGCCGAGCTGACCGAGCTGTTCGGCGCCGGCGTGCAGCTCGTCTCCGCCCCGGAGGAGGAACTCCTCGCGGCCGTGCGGCGCGCGTATGGGGCCGAGGGATCCACCGCGGCGGAGTTCATCGCCGGCTACGAGTTCGGCACGGGCGACGCGACGGACGACGAATTGGTGGCGCACGACCTCGAGGGCCTGGCGAACCAGGCGCCGGTGGTGCGCCTGGTGAACCTGCTCCTGGGGGAAGCCGTCGCGGCCCGGGCGAGCGACGTCCACATCGAGGCCGAAGGCCGGGGACTCCGGGTGCGCTACCGAATCGACGGGGTGCTCCAAGAGGCACCCGCTCCACCGCCGGCACTGCGAGCCGCGGTGGTCAGCCGACTGAAGATCATGGCGGAGTTGGATATCGCCGAGCGGCGGCTACCCCAGGACGGCCGCGTGCGCCTGCGGGTGGACGGCCGCGAGCTGGACGTCCGCGTGAGTACGCTCCCCACGCTGCACGGGGAGAGCGTCGTGCTGCGGCTGCTCGATGCCCAGCACGAACGGCGCCGCCTGGAATCCCTCGGCATGGGGGACGACACGCTGGCGGCCATTCGACAGTTCGGCACGAGACCCCAGGGGGTGTTGCTGGCGACGGGCCCCACGGGAAGCGGCAAGACCACCACGCTGTACGCGCTGCTCGAGGAGATCAGCAGCGGACGGGAGAAGATCGTGTCCGTGGAAGACCCGGTGGAGTATCAGCTCCCCGGCGTCGCCCAGGTGCCCGTGCGGCCGAAGGGTGGACTCACGTTCGCGCGCGCCCTGCGTTCGATCCTCCGGCAGGACCCCGACGTGCTCTTGGTAGGGGAAATGCGGGATCCGGAGACGGCGGAGATCTGCATTCAGGCCGCCCTCACGGGGCACCTGGTGCTCTCCACGCTGCACACCAACGACGCGACGTCCGCGTTGACGCGGCTGCTGGACCTGGGCGTGCCCGACTATCTCGTGGCGAGTACGGTCGAGATGGTGTTCGCCCAGCGGCTGGTGCGCAAGACGTGCGAGGCGTGTGCGGCGGTCGTGAAGCCGGCGGCCACGGTCCGGCAGCAGCTGGCGCAGGACGGCTGGGAGATCCGGCAGGTCCACCGCGGCACCGGGTGTGAGGCGTGCCGCGGCACCGGGTTCCGGGGGCGCGTGGCCATCTACGAGTTGCTGGTGGTGGACGAAGCGATTCGGGCCGAGGTGCTGCGGCGCCGGGGATCGGGAGCGATCCGGACCCTCGCGCTGGAACAAGGCATGCGGCCGCTCCGGACGGACGGCTGGCGGCAGGTCGCCGCGGGCCTCACGACCCCGGAGGAAGTCATTCGGGTCACCACGGCGTGATCCACCCCGCGGTCGCTGGGACCGCGGGTACCGCAGAACGGGGTTGACCATGCGACGCACACGCGACCGGCTCGGCTTCACGCTCATCGAGATTCTGGTGGTCATCATCGTGCTCGGAGTTCTGGCCGCCCTGGTGGCCCCCAACGTGTTCAGCCACGTGGGGAAGGCCAAGGACGTCGCTGCCCGATCGCAGATCGAGCTGTTCGGCGCGGCGCTTGACGCCTACCGGTTGGACAACGACGGCTATCCCAGCTCAACCCAGGGCCTCGAGGCACTGCGCCGCGAACCGCTCAGTGACCCGCGCCCGCGCAACTGGCGCGGTCCGTACCTCCGCAAGGAGATCCCCCTTGATCCCTGGGGCCGGCCCTACGACTACCGGAGCCCGGGCGTGGCCAATCCGTGGTCGTACGATCTGGTGAGTTACGGGCGGGACGGCCAGGAAGGTGGCGAGGGGGAGAACGCGGACATCAGGAGCTGGGAGTGATCCGTGCCTGAGTTCGCGTACCGGGCGGCGACGCCCGACGGCCGCATCATCCGCGGCGTCCAGGAAGCAACGAGCGGACCGCTCCTCGAGCGACAGCTCAGCGCGAGCGGCCTGCTGCTGCTGGACGTGTCGACTGCGCCGGCGGCTCGGCGGACCGGTCGCGGATTCCGCAGCCGGCGGGCGGACGTCGTCGAGGCGGTGCGCTATCTGGCCACGCTCATCGAGGCGGGTTTCCCCCTGGACCGCGCGTTGGGCACGACGAGCCGCATCGTGGCCCGGCGGGACGTGGCGCAGGCACTGCTGGCGGCGCGCGAGCGCGTGCGGTCCGGGGTGGAGCTGGCCACGGCGTTCGACGAGCAGGGTCGGATCTTCCCGCGCTTGACGGTGGGGATGATCCGGGCCGGTGAGCGCGGTGGCCACCTGCCCGACGCGTTGAACCGGCTCGCCGGGCAACTGGAGCGCGAGGAGGCGCTGCGTTCGCAGGTGCTGAGCGCCCTGTTCTACCCGGCGATCGTCGCCGTCGTCGGCGCGGCGGCCCTCTTGGTGCTCGTCCTGTACGTGCTGCCCCGCTTCGTGGCGGTCCTGGCCGAGGCGGGCGCCGCCCTCCCCCGCTCGACGGCCTTGCTGTTGGCCACCTCGGCCTGGCTGGGCCGCTGGTGGCCGCTTCTGCTCGCCGGTGGGGTGGCGGCCGTGTTCCTGATCGCCGCCTATCGGCGGTCGGCATCCGGGCGCCTGGTCCTCGATGAGCTGCTGCTGCGGGTCCCGGTTCTCGGCGCGCTGCGCCAGCGGCTGGTGGCGGCCCGATTTGGCCGGTCGCTCTCCTCCCTGCTCGGGAGCGGGCTGCCGATCCTCCCGGCGCTGGAGGTGGCGGCGAGCGGGCTGTCCGACACGGCCGCGTCGCGTCAGGTACGCAAGGCGCGGGACGACGTCCGCGCCGGCATGCGGCTGGCTCAGGCGCTGGACCAGGGAGCAGCGTTCCCGTTCCTGTTCGTCCAGATGGTGGACCTCGGCGAAGCGAGCGGCCGGCTGGTGGAGATGCTCGACCGGGCCGCCGTCTCGGCGGAGCGAGACCTCCAGCAGGGGCTCGAGCGTCTGGTCCGACTGGTGGAACCGGTGATGATCGTGGTGTTCGGCGCACTGGCGGGATTCGTGGCCCTGTCGCTGCTGCAGGCCATCTACGGCTTTCGTGCAGGAGGGTTCTAGGTGCGCCTACTCCGGCAGTGGGTGAACGCGATCCGGCGGTGGCGGGACCGGCTACCTCGACGTCGGCGAGCCCGCGTGGGCTTCACGATCGGGCTCGATCACATTGTCGCGGTCGAGTTGCGATGGGGGCTGACGGGGCCCCGCGTGGGCCAAGTGCAGACGCGCCCCCTGAGCCCGCCGGCGGACGACGGCACCTGGCCGGATCTCACCGACGCGTTGCGGGAAGTGACGGAGGCCTTGGGCGTTCGCATCGCCGCCGCCAGCATCGCGCTGCGCCGGCCGATCGCCCGGGCCAAGGTGCTGGCGGTGCCGCGGCTCAGCCGCCGTGACGCGCGCGCGCTCCTGACACGGAACGTGCGCCGCTATTTCGTGGTCGGATCCGAGCCGGTCGAGGCGGACGCGATGTGGCTGCGGCGCGGCAAGCGCGGCGAGACGGTGCCGGCCCTCGCGGTTTGTGCGGACCGCCGTCGGATCGAGATGATCGAGCAGTGCTTCGCGGCCGCCGGCGTCACCGTGGACGGCCTGACGGCAGCATCGCTCGCCCTCACCCACGCGGTCTGTCGGAGCCTGACGGCAGCCCGCCGGGGGGGAACGGTCATTGCCGTCGAGACCGCCGGTTGGTCGGAAGGCATCGCGCTGTGCGACGGGAGGCCCACGGCGCTTCAACCGTGGGCCCAACCGGCCGCCGGGATCGCGGAGCTCGTTCGCGGGCTGCAGGAATGCGGCGCCGATGTGCCGGAGCCGGGGGCCAGCGACGTGACGGGCATCGTCCTGGCGAGTGCGGAACGGCGGGAACACGTCACGGAGGCGGTCGCGGCCGCGACGGGTCACGCCCCCATCGACTGGGCGGGTGTGGACTACCTCGAGCCCGACGCGGTAGCCGCGCTCGGGGCCGCCCTCGTTCCGGAACGGGCTCCCCTGCTGCTGACTGATGCCGCCCGGCGGGTCCGGCGGCGGCGAATCAGGTCGCGCATCGCGATGCTCGGCACCGCGGCGGCCCTCCTGCTGGCCGTGTCGGCCGGCCTGTATCGCCTCGACCTCGCGCGCGAGCTGCGGCAGGTCACGACCGCGCGGGGGGCCATGGCGCAGGAGGTCTCGGCGGCGCTGGAGCTGCGGCGGTCGGTGACCGGCGTCCAGGAGCGACTCAAGGCGTTCGCGGAGGCTGAGCAAGCCGAGATCGACTGGACACCGGCGTTGGCCGCGCTCGCGCAGGCGCTGCCGGATTCCGCCTACCTCCTCTCGTTGACGGCGGACGGCATCGAGATTCGGCTGGCCGGCGTCGCCAATGCGGCCTCCTCGGTCGTTCCGGCGCTGGAGGCGTCACCCTTGCTCGGCAAGGTGTCACTGACGGCCGCGCGGCGCGCCGACGGCGGCGTGGATGCGGAGCGCTTCGACGTCGCGTTGTTCCTCGATCCGGAGTCGATCGGAAGGTCACGGGCGCGGCCGGAAGGAGCGCATCAATGAGAATCCCGCCGTTGTCTCCGCGGGACCGCCGCGCCGTGGGAGTTGGCGCGATCCTGCTGGGGCCGCTCATCGTGTGGGTGGGAGTCGTCTCGCCCTACCTGCGCGGCGCCGCGTCCGCTCGCGAGCGCCTGACGGCTGAGCGGGAGCTGCTGGCCAGGGAAACCGAGCTGGTGGCCGGGGCCGCCGCGTTCGCTGCCGCGTGGGGGGATGGCTCGCAGCGCCTGCTCGCCGCGGCACCCCGGCTGTTCGCCGGAGAGAACCCGGCCGTGGCGACCGCGGTGTTGGCCCGATACCTCCACGCTGCCTCCAAGATGAGCCGGGTGCTGTTGACCCAGGTCGAGCCCGCACCGCCGGTGAGCGCAGGCCCCGGACTCCTGGCGCTGCCGCTCCGGGTCGAGGGGGAAACGGACCTGGAGGGGATCATGTCGCTGCTCTACACGCTCGAGGGAGGGCTCAAGCTCGTCCGGGTCGAAGGCCTGCACCTGCGCGGCCTGCGGACGGCTGGGGCCATGAGTCCACAGGAGCCGGCCGTAGTCCACTTCAGCTTCACGGCCACGGGCTACGCGTTCTCGGACGCTGCCGCGAGCGAGGCGCCCGCGCGATTGGAAGAGGGTGGGCCATGAACGCGCTTCGACGATGGGGACCCGGAAGCCGGCTGGCGCTGGGCGCGTGCCTCCTTGCTGGCGCACTGGCGGTGTGGGGCAGTGGGGAGGCGTGGCGACTGGAACCGCTTCCAGAGGGACCGCCTGGGCAACCGTGGAACCTGGCGATGGCAGACGTGGCCACCAGCGGTCATGTGGAACCGACCTCCGTCGTGTTCGCCGCCGTGTCCCGCGACCCGTTTCGGTCGGATCGGCGGCGGTCGCTGGCCCGCTACCGCATGCCCGGCGAGCCGCTCCCTTCCGCGATCACTCCTGGCCTGAGACCCGTCTACGCCGGCCTCGCGCTGGTGGGAACCGCCGTCAAGGGCAATGATAGGCTCGCCGTCCTTCAGATGCCGCGTCAGTCCGCCAGGCTCGTCGCGGTGGGCGACAGCGTTGCGGGCCTTCAACTGACGAGCGTGGAGCGACGCATGGTCACCCTGAGCGGCCCGGACACCACCGTGGTGCTCGAGCTGCCCGGTCCGCCCGGAGAGGCCCAGCGCAGGGCCGCCGCGGACACGGCCCGCCCGACACCGGCCCCCGCACGCCAGCCCTCGACCGATGGCACCGAGCCGGCGTCTGGACCCGCCGCCGGCGTCGACTCGCCGGCGCAGGCTGCGTCATCGACGAAAGGGAATGACCGATGACCGCCCGAACCGCTGCATGGGGCTTCGGTCTCGTACTCGCCCTGGCGGGCGTAGCCCCCGCTCAGGAGCCGGTTCCGAGACGCGAGCAAGCGCAGGTCGCGGAATTCGACTTCGAGGACGCCGACATCAAAATCGTCCTCGCCGCACTCGCCGAAGCGGCCGGGCTCAACATCGTCATCGGGCAGCTTCCCGCGATCCCCGTGACGCTACGGACGAGCCGTCCCATTCCGGTAGGGGAAGTACGGAGCCTGTTGGAAAGCCTCGCACGCGCCAACGGCCTCGAGTTGGTGAGTCAGGACGGGTTCATTCGCATCGTCGATGCGAGTGCGGCGGCTGCGCAGCCGGCGCGCGCACAGCCCAGACCACCGGGAATCGCGGCCGGCCAGGCATCGGAGCGGCGGTTGTACGTGCACCACCTCAGTCACGCCCGGGCATCGGTCGTGCTGCAGACGCTCAACGAACTGTTCAATCTCACAGGTGCAACCGGAGGCCAGCCGGACGAAGACGACGCGCTTCCCCTCTCGCAAGCACTGCGCGCGCAGCAGGTGGCTCCCGTCCAGCCAGGCGTCCCGGGGGGGCGGCCGGCGCTGGCGGCCGGTCAAGACCAGGGGATCCCTCTCAGGCTCGAGCGGCCCGTCGAAATCGTCGAAGATCCGGCCGGTAACACGATCCTCGTGCTCGCGACCCCCAGCGACTACGAGGTGATTCGCGAAGCGATCGAGGCGCTCGATCATCGGCCGCTGCAGGTGCTGATCGAGGTCGTGGTCGCCGAGGTGCGACACAATCGAAACACGGCGCTGGGGATCGACGTCAACATCCCGCCGCGTCCCGGGGACGACCCGCAAGTCGGTTTCACGCTGCAAGGCCTCTCGGCGGGCGACGTGGCACTCCAGATCCTCGGGATCGGCTCGGTCAATGCCGACGTCGTGGTGCGAGCCCTCGCCAGTGTGGGGGATGTCAGCATCCTCTCGCGCCCCATTCTCCTGGCCCAGAACAAGAGCGAGGCCCGCATCCTCGTGGGCGACCAGCGCCCGTTCATCCAAGTGTTCCGCGCGCTCCCCACGGACAACGCCGTGCGGGACCAAGTCGTCCAGTACCGCAACGTGGGCACGCAACTCTCCATCCGCCCCACCATCAGCGCGGATGGCTACGTGAATCTCGAAGTGTCCCAGGAAGTGAGCACGGCGACCGCGGAAACCCAATTCGGGGCGCCGGTGATCAACACTCGGGAGGCGGAAACCGATTTACTGGTGCGAGACGGGCAGACCATCGTGCTGGGCGGACTGATCGACAGCCAGCGGGAACGCACGCACAGCGGGATCCCGCTCCTGATGGACATCCCGGTGCTGGGGTTGCTGTTCCGATCCACGCAGTACCGGGTCGTCAAGTCGGAACTCCTGCTCATGCTCACGACGCATGTCATTCGCACCGATGACGATCTGAACGAAACGATCCAGCAGTTGCGGGAGCACATGGGGCAGCTGAACAAGACGCTGCCGGATTCGATCGCGGTGATACCGGGTCCTCGGGCGCTGCCCGATTCGCTCGACGTGCGGCCGGACACGCTCCCGACCGCTCAGGACACCGTTGCGGTGCCCACCGGCCGGGCAGAACGCCGCGGGGGCCGGTGATCAAGGGGCTGGTCGCTTCGCGAGGGGGGCTCACGCTGGTGGAGCTTCTCGTGGTGCTCACGATCGTGGGGATCACGTCGGTGGTGGTCGTTCCCGCCTTCGACCGTCTCGGCCAGGGCGGGGCCGCGCAAGCGACGGCGGAACTCGTGTCCGCGCTGCATGCGACGCGCGATGCGGCGGCCTCACGCCGGGTGCCGGCGGTGTTGACGCTCGAGCTCGCCTCCGGTCGGTATTGGGTGGTCGTGGATGCCCCGGGAACCGCCGGAGCGGATACCCTTCAGCGGGGCGGCCTGCGCCGGACGCCGGCGATCCGGATTGGGATCGGCCGTCACGCCGGCTGGACGACGATCGCCTACGATCCGCTCGGGCGCAGCCGAGGAGGTCCGGTCTACATCTCTGACGACGATGCTGCGTATGCGATCGCCGTCGATGCCTGGAACGGTGCGGTCGTCACTCGGCCGCGCTGAGCGAGGGTTTACCCTCGTCGAGGCGCTCGTAGCCCTCGCGATCCTCGGGCTGGCCGTCATCGTCGCGCTGGAGGTCGGGGCGCAAACGCTGCGAGCCCAGGCAGCCGCCGAACGTCACTTGGAGGCCGTGGTGGCGGCGGAGTCCCGCCTCACCGAGTTGACGCTGCTCCCGGCCGATTCCCTGGCGATGTACAGCGAGCCTCGCTGGGGAACCGTGGTGCTATCCCGCCCGTACCGTTGGCGCGCGTTGGTGCGGCCGGAACCGCAGGCCGACGGTCTGTGGCGGGCGGCCGTCGTGATCGAGTGGGCGGCCGGAGACCTCGCGGTGGAAACGGTGTTCTACCGGCGGGGCCGCGCCATGAAGCGGGAGTTCAGTCCATGAGCGCCCGCGCCCGCGGATTCACACTCGTGGAGCTGATGGTGAGCCTGGCCGTGGGGGGGCTCGTGGTGGCGGCCGGCCATGCCGTTCTCCAGACCACCATCGATGCGGCTGCGCGCTCGCGAGCGGCGCGGGAACCAGCATTGGCGGCAGCCACCGCGCGCCTAATGCTCACGGACTGGTTGCGCTCGGCAGCGGTGATCGAAGGCGCGGGATCGTTCCGGGTCATCCACCGCGCCGGCGTCGGCGCCCACCTCGACGAGCTCGAGTTCGCGGTCCACCATGGTGGGCACCTGTATCCCGGTCCGCACCGCATCCGGTTGTGGGTGGACCGGTCCTCGATCTCGCCACGCCGGGGCCTCCTGGCCGAGGTGATCCCGCTGGGGGGGGACCGCGCATCCGCTGATACCCTGGAGGTGGCCCCCGAGGTGATGAACCTCGGGATCCGCGTGCTGATCCTGTCCGACGCACGCGAGCGGTGGGTGCGGGAGTGGGAGTCGGTGGCGGAACCGCCGCTCGCGATCGAGCTGCGGCTCGCCGGACCAACCCACGTGACCTTGGGTGCCGCGCCGCCACCGGAGTCTCTCTCCCCGATCCTGGCGCTCCCCATCGTGGCGCAGGTGGCGGTGGAGGCGTGGTGAGTCGGGTGCGGGGTTCGGGGGGCTTCGCGCTCGTCGCCGTGCTCTGGATGCTGGTGGCGGTGGGCGCCGCCGGCATCGCATTCCAGGCGGCGGCGCGCGCGGAACGGCGGGCGATCGCGAACGCGCGGGACGGCGTGCGTGCCCGCTGGGCGGCACACGCGGGCCTCGCCCGCGTGCTGCATGCGCTGGACTCGACCCTGGGGCGGGGACGCCTGGGACTCGACGGGGGCGCGCCCATGGGAATGGCCCTGCCCCCGGTACAGTTCCGCCTGAACGAGATCGCGGTGCGCGCACGCACATACGATGCGCGCGCGCGCGTCAACCTCAATCTCGCCGACGAACGCCAGCTGGTGCAGTTGTTCGGGTCGCTGGGTCTGGACCGGCCACAGGCCGTCTCACTGAGCGCGGCGGTGCTCGATTGGCGCGACCCGGACGGCGTCGTCCGCCGCGGAGGGGCCGAGGCGGCTGCGTACGCCGCGCGACGACCGCCCTCGCATCCCCGCAACGGGCCCTTCACCGCCGTGGCGGAGCTTCGCGGTGTGCTGGGCGTGACGCCACGAGTCTACGCCCTCGTCGCCCCGCACGTGACCGTCGTCGGGGACGGCCGCATCAATGTGAACGCCGCGTCGGCGGTGGTCCTCGCCACCCTGCCCTCGCTGGACCAAGCCGCAGCCGCCGCGATCCTGGCCCGGCGCGGCACGGGACCGTTTCGAAACGCGTTCGAGGTACTCGCGGCTCTTCCGAGACAAGCCCGCGAACGGATTGAGGCGGATCCGGCGTCGTTCCTGGACCGGATCGCGCTGAGTCCCCGCGAGCTCGAGATCGAGGTAACCGCTAAGGACGGGGGGCCTTCAGGAGCTGGCGAGCTGCGTGCGATCGTGGTCCTGGAGGGAGGGGCCGCCGTGACGGTCGCCAAGGTGGAGCAGTGGTAGCGGGCCCGGCGGCGGCCCACCGAGCCCCGCACGGCCGGGCGAACGGGTCCGGTGTCACAAAGCACCCCCTTCTTGTGTCTCTTGTCACCGTCCAGCGGGCACCCGCTGCGCGGCCCAGCGCCGTCAGATCAGTTCGCCGGACTCCGTGATGGCAGTGTTTGATAAGTCGTTATATGACAACGTATTAGCTTTCGTGCCAGGCCTGGCTCCACCGTGGCGCCGGCCGGCCCAGTGAGCATCGCCGGGCGACGAGCGTGCACCGAAATGGGGCGCCTCTTCGGTCGACCGGCGAGTGAGTGGTCGCGGGCACGCGCATTGCGTCAAAGGCCCCGCGGCGTCGGTTCTTGGCCGGGGGGGGTCAGGAGACCGAACACAGTGGGTCCCCGTGGACGGTACCGCGAGAGCGCGTGGTGCCCGGTCACGGAGTCCTGATGGCTCTCGGACACGGTCTGGGAACCATGCCGGTCTCGGGAAAGGCCCGAGCCGAACACCAATCTCGTAGGAGGCCGTATGAGAGCCGTACGCGTTCTGGCCGTCGCCACGGTGGCGACATCGCTGGCATGCAGCGAGGGCAGCGACCCCGCCCAGATTGCTGGGCTGGAGACCGCGAAAGGGAGGCCGGACCTGAACACCCTGCAGGTGTGTGAGGCGTCGTTCCCGACCGGCGTCTATTACAGTGACTTGCGGGTCCTGTGCGACAACACGGCGGACCCGGGCACCCTGTTCCTCTCGCGGAACAACGCGAATAAGGACCGCTGGGGATTGATCGGCAAGCTCAACCGAGCCGGGCAGAAGTGTTCTGAGGACGGCAACGTGGCTGGCGCGATCGAGAAGCTCACGGAGTACTTGAACCAGGTCATCTATCTCCGGGGCAGCGGAAAGATCTGGGAGCCGGTCGGTGTGGATCTCGCCGGGGATGCCCAGGACTTGATCGACGCCTTCAATCCCGACCTGACCGCGTCTCCGCGGACGTGCCCGAGCGGTGATCCGGCCGCCGGGTGATCTCTCCCACCATTCGTTGAGTTGTCAGCGCCGGCGGTCACCCGACTCGGGTGACCGCCGGCTTTCATCGTCTGACCATGCGCTCCAGGCCCCAGCCCGCCGTGCAAATGAGGCAGAGCCGGGCGAGCGTCCGCCGTTGCTCCGCGCGACTCAGGATCGTGGCGAACGTGGCTCCGCTGCGCCCACCCCAGAGGGTTCACACGGCCAGGAACAGCGGGGCGTCGATCGGGCGATGCAGCAGGTCGCCGGGATGTGCCGGCCGGGACGCGGCGTAGAGCGCGAGTGCGAGGCCGACGGGCAACCAGGCGAGCGCCCACACCAACCCGATGACGACGACGGCGCGAAGGGTACGGAACATCCGGCGGTGCTCGACGCTGCCGGCCGTCAGCGGGTGGCGGGTGGCCGGCCCGTCTCGGCGGACGTCCGGTCCTCCAGCAGCTCTACCGGCGCGCCGTTCTCTACGATGAACGCCACCCGGATGCCCGGAGACGG
>Ga0224512_10001446_pt1 | contig 22864 bp, 17 predicted proteins | sample SF_May12_sed_USG_4_FD_169103 | JGI IMG/M metagenome (GOLD analysis project Ga0224512, IMG submission 169103) | Sediment microbial communities from San Francisco Bay, California, United States - SF_May12_sed_USGS_13 | ecosystem: Environmental > Aquatic > Marine > Sediment | place: USA... | reverse complement strand
CGATCGCGGCGAGCGCGCGGTCGCCGGCGAAATCGCCCACCACGGGGATCACGAGGTCGCGCGCCTGGAGATCCTGCACGAACCGAAACGCGGCCTCGTCGGCCAGGTAGCCGGCACGCTGCCCGTGCCGGTCGGTCTCGAGCACGAGCTGCCGCAGCGTCGGATAGTGGGGCAGGGGCGCCCGCCCGAAGCTCTGGAAGCGGAGATCGAGTCCCGCGGCGATAAACGTCTCGTGGAACCGGCGGAGCGTCGCGACGTCTTCCGGAGACAGCGGGACCTCAAAGCGCTGAACCGTGGCGAGGACGGTGTCCGCGGCGGCCCGGGTCGCGCCCGCCGTTGCCGGCGTGGAGTCGACGTACGCCACCAGCTCGTCCACGGACCGGGACCCCCAGGCGTCGACGTCCTCGGGAATCGGTCGACCGTGCAGCAGGCAGAGATACTCGAGTCGGTTCCGCGACCGGGCGAACAGGGCCTTGAACAGCAGATGCTGGAGCAGGTTGTCGCGCCGGATGTCGACGATGAAGGCCACCGCGGGCCGAACGGCCGCAATGTAGGAGAAATTCTGATCGGGGCCGACGCCGATGTACGCGCCGCCCGCCAGGTTCCGCTCGGCGAGGCCCCCGACGACGTGGAGGTAGGACCGCTCGTTCGAGATCAGGTTGTCGGTGTCGAAGTAGCCGCCGGGCTCCGACAGGCGCTCGACGAGCGGGGCGAACCGGACGTCGAGCGTGCGCCGGGTGGCCGCCTCGGGGCTGCGGCCGCCGACGCATGCCGCCCCCACGAGGGCGAGCGCCCATGCCGCCACCCGCCACCCCGACGCGTGGAAGGTGCGTGGGCCAAATGGGACTCGTCTGCTCTCACCAGAACTCATTGACATCCCTTGGCTTTGAGGCCTCACGCGGTTTCGGGGGCCAGCCGTCATGACGCCGCCCCCCCTTCGATTTCACGGTTGATTCACGCCCCGGCCCTAACGTGGTCCACACACCCTCACCCCATCCCGTTCCCGGAGGCGGCGATGTCGAAACGCGTTTCCCTCAAGCTGACGAAGGACCAGAAAGACGCGGTCAAGAAGGCGACCGGCAAGGACGCCGACGAGCTCGAGCTGAACGTGGACGAGCTCGAAGACCGCATCGCCCCCGCCCGCCTGGTCCGCAGCAAGCTCGCGATGTAAGTCCTCCGTCTCTCGGAGAGCCCAGCGCCCGGCCAGCCGCCGGGCGCTGGCCATTTCGCCCCCCTCGTGCCCGCCAACCCGCCGCTCCGCCGACCACTGCGCGATGTATAAGTGACCGACGGGGTTGCAGTTACATGGTATGGCGGACGCCCGCCCAGGGCAATAGGCGACAACTCCGATCGCAAATTCACGCGGAATTCACGCTGCCCGGGTACTCTGTCGCCAACCCGCTAGCCTTGGAGGCTACGATGTCGAAGCGCGTTTCCATCAAGCTGACGAAAGAACAGCAGGACGCCGTCAAGAAGGCGACCGGCAAAGACGCCGGCGAGCTCGAGCTGAACGTGGACGAGCTGGAGGATCGCATTGCGCCGGCCAAGCTAGTGGAAGGCATCTAGCGACGTCGTAGCACCCCGAGCACCCCGAGCACCCCGAGCAACCCGAGCACCCCGAGCAACCCGAGCAACCCGAGCAACCCGAGCGCCCGGCCCCGCCGGGCGCTCGCCGCGTTTCAGGCTCAAGCTGGTTCTCGCGCGAGCACTTTGGTCATGCAGCGTATTCCCCCGTCGAACACGGCGAGCCACGTAAACGGCGCCTCCACGGGACGGACCTCGAATCCCAGCCCCGTCCAGATGTCGGCGGCCGCGGCATCGAGGGCGGCAAGGTGCGGTCCCCCGTCGGTCCCGTAGCGGGGCACGGTGACCCGCCGCCGCAGGGTGGGGCCGTCCCGCCACGTCTCGACGAGCACGTTGTTGTAGCCGATCCAGCCGGGCTTCCAGCGGGGATCGGCGCGCTCCCGCGTGAGCGGCAGGCGCTCGACGTGGTAACCGGCGTCCGCCAGATCGGTCGCCACCCGGTCGAGCCGCTCGTCCCGCTCGCGGGCTTCGAACGGCTCGCCCGCGACGCGCGCCGCGAGGGCCTGACTGCCGACGAGGGCCGTCGGTCGCCCCGAGGTCGAGTGCGGGCCGGCGAGCGTGAGGTACAGGTCCTGGTGGCTGAGCGGCTGCCCGCCGCGCGAGGGGATGACGAGTGGCGGGCATTCATTCCCCGACGGGAGTGCGGCGACGCGGTCGTGTTCCGCGCCCGCGTCACCGCCCACCACCGCGTGCGCGTCGTCCACCAGCACGTTGGCCCCGTCCAGCGGTTGCCGCAGCGGCCGACAGCCCCAGCCGAGATGCGCGGCCACCAGCGGTGGAATGTCCTCGTCCAGACCGCCGTCTGGGCGCTCCACGATCGGTGAGGCGAGGAGACAGACGGCTTCATCGTTCTGTGCCACGAGAAACGGATCCTGCACCCAGAGCGTGAAGTCGCCCCACGGCACGCTGCCCAGCTTGAGGGTCTTGCCTTCGAGCCGCACGCCGCCGCGAAACCGGAGCGTCGCGGGCTTGGTCCACGGGAGCAGATCGAGGTTGGCCGTCCCCAGCCGCTCCGACACGAGTGCGGCGTGCTCGGCATGATGCAGCATCGTGCAGCGCACGCCGGGTCCCAGCGCCGCTCGCACGGCGGCCATGCAGTCGAGCAGGCGGGGCACGATGCGGGGCTCGTGGGCCGGCAGGGCCATCAGCACGTGGGTGATGCGCCCGGCGACGTCCGACAGCAGCCGGGATGCCGTCACCGGCGCACCGCCGTCACGCCGGTGAGCCGCGCGCGCACCGCGGCGTCCTTGCCCGCGGCGCGGAGGGCATCCCAGAGGCGCGCTACGGTCTCGCCGTCCACGAGCCCCGGTGGGGAGCCGACGGCGGGCGTCGAGAGTCCCTCGGCGCGCCGGTACGCATCCACGGCGTCCACCAGGTCCTGCGTGTACAGGAAGGCCTCGCGAGTCGGCGCGATGCTGTCCGCCGCGGGACGATAGAGGCCCAGGGCGTGCAGGATGACGCGCAACTGGAACACGTCGCCGCCCGTCGCCTGCGCGAGTTCACGGTAGCCGAGCGTCTGGCTGATCGTGGCGTAGATGCGGCGCAGCTCCGCGACGGGCTCCGGATGCTCGCACACGTTGATGTCGGCGGTGACGCCGTCCGGCCGGCGCGACATCCCGGCGCGGCCGTCGGCGACGATCACCGCCGCGGATTGGGCGCGGCCCTTGCGCGCATCGCCGCCGGCCGCCTGACCGGCGAGGAGCGCGTCGATCAGCCGATCGGCCAGGTGCCGGCCGTCCGCCGCCGTGCGCTCGAAGCGGTCGGCCACGGCGGCCAGCACGGCGGGGCCCTCCAACAGGTTGCCCTGGGTGACGTAGTCGGCCCCCGCCCGGTGGCCGGCCCAGGCATTCGTGCTGTCGCCGGTATGCTGGGCGGTCCCGCCCACGAGCCCGATGACGCCGATCTGTCGGCGCGCGGCGCCGGGGTCGGTGGCCGTCGTGCGGCGCAGCGCGTCCTCGGCCGAGACGCCGCGGGCGAGCAGGTCCAGCAGCTCGGGACCGTACTCCACCCGCGTGAACGCCTGGGTGGCGACGGCGCCGACACCCGCCCGCACCCACGGCACGGCGTTGCCGACGCAGGGCACGCGCGTGGTCACCGCCACCCCTACCTCGCCCGTGGCGCGGTCCACCGCCGCAATCGAGAAGGTCGCAAACCGCAGCGAGTCGCCCCACGCGCGGGGTTCCTGTGCGTGCCCGCCGATGGGCACGGCGAGCGCCAGCACGAGCACCATGCGAGACATCCGCAACTCCTTTCGCCGGTCACGCGGGGGACTTCCATCCCTGTCACCCCGCCTTCAACTTCCCTTCATGGCCGATGGGTGGCTATTGCGCGACTGCGCCGAACGGCGCCCGCCGGGCGCCACGGCCACCGAACATACGGCTTTCCCTCACGCCGGAGAACCTTCACTCATGAAGCGCTATGCAGTCAGCCTGCTCGCGGTCGCCGCGCTGTTCGCCGCCGCGCGGGTCGCGACGGCGCAGCAGACGCCGTCCGCGGAGTATCCCGGCCTCGAGACCGGCACGATGTGGACCTTCGACATCCCCCCGCTCGACTATTGGGCCCAACGCTACGATTTCCGGCCGTCGCCGGACTGGCTGAACCACGTGCGGCTCTCGGCGGTCCGGCAGCCGGGATGCTCGGCCTCGTTCGTGTCCGCCGACGGCCTCGTCATGACGAACCACCACTGCGCGCGCGGCTGTATCGAGGGGGTCACGCGCGACGGGGAGGACTTGCTCGAGAACGGCTTCTACGCGCGGACCCGGGACGAGGAGCGCAGCTGCCCCAACATGACGCTCGATCAGCTGCTCTCGATCCGCGAGGTGACGGACAGCGTGACGGGAGCGGTGCCGGCGGGCCTGTCGCCCACGCAGGCGGCCGAGCGCCGGGCCGCGACCATCGTGGACATCCAGAACCGCTGTGAGGCGCAGGGGACCGGGCTCAACTGCCAGGTCGTCAATATGTACCGCGGCGGCAAGTACATGCTCTACACCTTCCGCCGCTACACGGACGTGCGCCTGGCGTTCGCGCCCGACGGGCCGATCGCGTTCTTCGGTGGCGATCCCGACAATTTCACGTATCCGCGGCACGACATGGACGTCTCGTTCTACCGCGCGTACGACAATGGACAGCCGGTGCGGACGGACCACTTCACGTGGAGCGAACGGGGCGCGTCCGAGGGCGACCTCGTGTTCGTCGTCGGCAACCCCGGGTCCACCGGCCGCCTCAACACCATGGCGCAGCTCGAGTATCTGCGCGACGTGCAGTATCCCGCGTCGCTCGACGCCCTCGCCCGCCAGATCGCGGTGTTGCACGAGCTGAGCGACATGGACGCGAGCCGGGCCCGGGCGTTTCGCAACCGGCTCTTCGGTCTCGAGAACAGCCAGAAGGCGATCACCGGCTATCGGGTGGGGTTGACCGATGCCGACCGCCTGGCGCACAAGCGCACGTGGGAAGCGAACTTCCGGGCCAGGGTGAACGCCAAGCCCGAGCTGAAGCAGGCCTACGGCGATGCGTGGGATCAGATCGCGAAGATCCGCACCGACCTCGCCGCACTCGACGCCCGGCGCCGGGTGGCGACGTTCAACATGTTCGGCTCGCGCCTCATGACCATCGCCGGGGTGGTCGTGCGGTACCCCACGGAGATGGCCAAGCCCGACGGCGAGCGGATGGGCATGTTCCGCGACGCCAACCGCGCGGGGCTCGAGCGCTTCCTGGCGGCGCCGGTGGACACCGCCTACGAACGGCGCATGCTCGCCGCGTTCTTCACGGCGATGCAGGACGCCGTGCCCGCGACCGATCCCGCGCGGCGGGCGGCCCTCGGCGGTCAAACCCCCGCGGCAGCGGCGCAGCGGCTCGTGGCCGGCACCACGCTCGGGTCGCCCAGCGCCGTGAAGCAACTGCTCGATGGCGGCAGCGGCGCGGTCCAGACGTCCAGCGATCCGGTGATCGCGCTGGCGCGGGTGATCGATCCCATCGAGCGGGAGTTGAGCACCAAGGTGAACGACCTTCAGGACCGCGAAGCACAGCACGACGAGCGCATCGCGCGTGCGCTGCTCGCGGTGTTCGGCAACTCCGTCGCGCCGGACGCGACCTTCAGCCTGCGGATCTCCGACGGGGTCGTGCGGCGGTATCCGTACAACGGGACCGTGGCCGCGCCGTTCACGACCTTCTACGGGCTGTACGACCGCTGGACGGCGTTCAGCGGCAAGAGCCCATGGCACCTGCCGCCGCGCTGGATCGACGCGCGGGAGAAGGTGAACCTGGCGACGCCGCTCAATGCGGTGTCCACCAACGACATCATCGGCGGCAACTCGGGCAGCCCGGTGATCAACCGGGACGCCGAGATCGTCGGGCTGATCTTCGATGGGAACATCGAGCAGCTGCCCAACCGGTTTCTGTACCGCGAGGCGGTGGAGCGATCGGTGTGGGTCGACGCCCGCGGCATCGTCGAGGCCCTGCGAAACGTCTACGGGGCCGGGGCGCTGGCGGACGAGCTGCTGGGGAAGAAGTAGCGACGACGGAATCTCTCGCGAACGTGAAACGTGAAACGTGAAACGTGAAAAGGGTGGGTCCTTCCGCCTACCCGCTGCCCGCTGCACGTTTCACGTTTCACGTTTCACGAACTCAAAGGAGACGGCTATGCAGCACGTTCGTCGGAGCGCCCTGCTCGGCGCGCTGGTTGTTGCCGCGTTGGTTCCCGGAGCGGCTGCCCAGGTCGTGCAGGAGCGGGTGGACCTGGGGGCGATCCAGCGGATTCGGGAGGAGGGGCTGCAGCGGTCCCAGGTGCCGCAGTTGATCGGACACCTCACCGACGTCATCGGCCCGCGGCTGACCGGCTCGCCCGGGATGAGGCGAGCCAACGACTGGACGGCCGAGAAGTTCCGCGAGTGGGGGCTGCTGAACGTCGTCGTGGAGCCGTGGGGCGAATTCGGGCGCGGCTGGGAGCGGGTGAGCTACAGCGGGCGGGTGGTGACGCCCTACGTGCAGGCGCTCCAGGCCATTCCGACGGCGTGGACCGGTTCCACCAAGGGTCTGGTCACCGGGCGGGCCGTCGTGGTGTCGGCCGACAGTGCGGCCGAGCTTGCGAAGTTTCGCGGCCGGCTCAGGGGTGCCGTCGTGCTGCTGCAGCCGGAGCCCGAAATCGAGGCGATGTGGGAGGTGCCGGCGCGCCGGACGCCGCTCGACGACCTGCTGGGGGCCGCGGCGGAGCGCGACGCCCCCGACCCGGCCGCGCGGCAACGCAGGTTCGCCCGCGTCCGGCAGATGCGGGAGGTACGCGACTCGGCTGACGCGATGTTCCGGCGCGAGGGCGTCGCTGCCGTGCTGACGCCGTCATCACGCGCCTACGGCATCCTGCGCGGGGGCGGGAACGCCGCGGGCCGCGATCCCAAGAACCCGGACCCCCTGCCCGAGCTGGTGGTTTCGCAGGAGCAGTACGCCCAGATCTTCCGGAACGTCGAGCGGAACATCCCGGTCACGATCGAACTGAGCGTCACCAACCGGTTCTTCAGCGACGACCTCCAGGCGTACAACACGCTCGCCGACCTGCCCGGTGGCGACAAGGCGGACGAATACGTCATGCTCGGGGCGCACCTCGACTCCTGGCACCTCGGGACGGGCGCCACCGACAACGGGGCGGGCTCCGTCGTGATGATGGAAGCCATCCGGATTCTCAAGACGCTCGGGCTCCAGCCACGGCGCACGATTCGCATCGGGCTCTGGAGCGGTGAGGAGCAGGGCCTGCTCGGCTCGCGGAACTGGGTCGCCAATCACCCGGAGCTCCACCCGCGGATCTCGGCGTACGTGAACGTGGACAACGGGACCGGCAAGCTACGCGGCATCTGGGATCAATCCAACGAGGCGGCCATCCCGGTCTTCGAGGAGCTGCTCTGGCCGTTCCGCGACCTGGGCGTGGTGGTGGTGCGGCACGGCGACACCGGCGGGACGGACCATCTGTCGTTCGATCGGGCGGGGATCCCGGGTTTCAATTTCATTCAGGATCCGATCGCCTACGGCACCATGACGCACCACACGTTCCTGGATGTGTACGACCACCTTCAGCTGGACGACCTGAAACAGGCGGCTGTGGTCGTGGCCGCGACGGTGTACCATCTCGCGATGCGAGACGAGATGATGCCGCGCAAAGCCCAGACGCCGGCGACGAACTGACGCTAGGGAAACGCGAAACGTGAGACGTGAGGCGGGAGGGGGCTTCCCCCATCTCGTTTCACGTTTCACGTTTCACGCTTCATGCGAGTCTTGGCCTCCCCCCAGCCCCCTCTCACCCTGGTCGTGCTCGCGGCCGGGCTGGCGAGCCGGTACGGCGGGCACAAGCAGTTCGCGCCGGTTGGGCCGGCGGGCGAGGCCTTGCTAGACTACGGGATCTTCGACGCCCTGCGCGCCGGCTTCGATCGGATCGTGCTGGTGATCCGCGCCGCGCTGGAAGCCGAGTTCCGGCGCCGGATCGGGCCCCGCTGGCGCGACGTGGATCTCCGGTTGGTGCATCAGCGGCCCGAGGCCGTCGGGGCCGGCGTCATCATTCCGGCGGAACGGGTGAAGCCGTGGGGGACGGGGCATGCCGTGCTTGCGGCGGAAACGGAGCTTGTCGGACCGTTCGCGGTGAGCAATGCGGACGATTTCTATGGAGCGGATGCGTACAGCTCCCTCGCGACGCACCTTCGTGGCGCGGGTGGCGCGCGCGACGAGCAGGCGCTGGTGGGCTACCGCATGGCCGACACGCTGTCGCCGTACGGCGGCGTGTCGCGCGGGCTGTGTGTGGTCGATGGGGACGGCCGGCTGCGCGGCCTCACCGAGGTCCTGGACGTCCGGGCAGCGCACGCCGCGATCGTCGGGCGGAGCGCCGACGGCGCGAGCCTCACCCTCGCGGCGGACGCCATTGCGTCCATGAACCTCTGGGGGTTCACGCCAGCCCTGCTGCCGCGACTCCGTGCCGGCTTCGGCGCGTTTCTCGCCGCGCGCGGGTCGGCTCCCCACGCGGAGTTTCAGCTCAGTCCGGCCATGCACGCGCTGGTCTCGGACGGATCGGTGGTGCTGCGGGTGCTGCACACGGATGAGCGGTGGATGGGCATGACCTATGCGGACGATCGGGAGGCGGTGGCCGCTCGGCTGGCGACGCTCGTGGCGGACGGTCGCTATCCCTCGCCCCTCGCCGCGCCCCGGCGCGCGGAAAGGACGGACGGCTGATGCAGCTCGTGACGATGGACTGGCTGGTGGTGCTCGGGTACGGATTCGTGGCGGTTGGCATCGGGCTCCTGTTCACCCGCCGGGCGGGGAGCGGGATGCAGGAGTTCTTCCTGTCGGGCCGTCAGCTGCCGTGGTGGCTGCTGGGCACGTCCATGGTGGCGACCACGTTCTCCGCCGATACGCCCAATCTGGTCACGGACCTCGTCCGCACCGGCGGGGTGCGGCAGAACTGGCTGTGGTGGGCGTTCCTGCTCACCGGCATGCTCACCGTGTTCGTGTACGCCAAGCTGTGGCGCCGTTCCCAGGTGCTCACGGACATGGGCTTCTACGAGCTGCGCTATTCGGGCCGGCCGGCCGCCTTCCTGCGCGGGTTCCGGGCGCTGTATCTGGGCGTGTTCTTCAACGTAGTGATCATGGCGAGCGTGACGCTCGCCGCGATCAAGATCTCAGGTGTACTCCTGGGCGTCGACAAGTACACGACCGTGATCGTCGCGGCGGGCGTCACCATGGTCTACGCCGCGTCTGCCGGGCTCTGGGGCGTGGTCGTGACGGACTTCTTCCAGTTTGCGATCGCCATCGTCGGGGCGTTCGCGGCGGCCTACTACGCGCTGCAGCACCCCGCCGTCGGCGGGCTCGACGGGCTGCTCACCAATCCCGCCGTGGCGGACAAGCTGAGCTTCCTGCCCGATTTCGGTGACTGGCGCACCGCGGTCGTCGCGTTCGTGATCCCGATCGCCGTCCAGTGGTGGAGCACCTGGTATCCCGGCGCCGAGCCCGGGGGCGGTGGGTACATCGCGCAGCGCATGCTCGCGGCGCGCAATGAGCGGCACGCCATGAAGGCCACGCTCTGGTTCAACATTGCCCACTACGCGCTCCGTCCGTGGCCCTGGATCATCGTGGCGCTCGCATCACTCATCGTGTTCCCCAACCTCGAGGCCATCGGCACCGCGTTCCCGCATCTCGATCCGAAGATCGTGCGCCACGATCTGGGCTATTCCGCGATGCTGACGTTCGTGCCGCACGGGCTTCTGGGGCTCGTCGTGGCCTCGCTCGCCGCGGCCTACATGTCCACCATCAGCACGCACCTCAATTGGGGGGCGTCGTACGTCGTGGACGACTGCTACCGGCGCTTCCTCGCCCCCGACCGCGACGACCGGCACTACGTGACGGTCGCCCGGCTGGTCACCGTCGTGCTCGTCGTGCTCTCCGCCGTCGTCTCGCTCTGGCTCGAGAACGCGATGCAGGCGTTTCAGATCATGCTCCAGATCGGAGCCGGGACGGGACTGATCTTCCTGCTGCGGTGGTTCTGGTGGCGGATCAACGCGTGGAGCGAGATTTCGGCCATGGCCATCTCGTTCCTGGTCGCCGTGTACTTCACGTTCTGGCACGTCAAGCTTGGCTTCCCACCGCTCGACCCCTCCCTTCAGCTCGTGATCGGTGTGGCGATCACGACGATCGGCTGGCTGCTGGTGACGTTCCTGACGCGCCCCGCCGCCGCGGCCACGCTGCAGGCGTTCTACGACCTGATCCGGCCGTTCGGCCGGGGCTGGCGCGCCGCCGTGCGGCTCCGCCCCGACGCGGACGACAGCCCGGCCGCGGCCCTGGCGAGCTGGTTCCTGGGCTGCGTGGTGGTGTACGGCGCGCTGTTCGGCACGGGCTTTCTGCTATACGGCAAGCTCGTCCCGGGCTTCGCCTGCGCGTTGGTCGCGGCGATCGCCGGCGTGGGGCTGTTCCGCACGATGGCGAAGGTGCGGTTTGAGTAGGCCGGAAGGACGGAAGGCTCAGACCGGCTCGACGCTCGCGCCCCCCGCGGGGTCGGCCACGAACAGGACGTCGTCGAGCGAGCCCTCGATCTTGCGCGGGGCGTAGAAGCGCGCCGCGAGCTCGTCCAACATCCGGTCGACGGTGTCCGTGCGCCCGGCCGCGACGATGCATCCGCCCATGCCCGCCCCGGTCAGCCGGGCGCCGGTGGCGCCGGCCTCGGTCGCGATCTGGACCAGCTCGTCGAGGGCGGCCGTGCTCACCTCGAAGTCCTCCCGCAGGCTCGCGTGGGCGGCGCTCAGCACCGCGCCGAACGCGTCGAGGTCGGCGCGGGCCATCGCCGTCTCTCCGCGCGTCACCCGGTCGACCTCGGTGATCACGTGGCGATACCGGCGTCGCACCGGATCGTCCAGCGCCCGCGCCCCGGCCTCGAGCAGCTCGGCCGGGGGGCGGGCCGCCACCAGCTCCCGGTAGCTCATCCCCGCGAGACCGAGATGCGCCGTGACCGCGGCGAGCGCGGCGGCGCACTCCTGGGTGCGGTGGTTGTAGCGCTGCTGCGCGGCGCCCGATTTCTCCGCGCGGGCGAGCGAATGCGCCACGACGAGCCGCCAGTCGGGCGGCACGGCGTGCGGCGTGAGTCGGAGCGGAGCGAACTCGACCCGGCTGGCCGTGCCGGCCACGGCGCCGAGGCAGATCGCCTGATCCATCCCGCCACCCTCGGTCCCGACGTAGCGCTCCGCCTCCGCCAGTTGCTGGGCGAGCGCCAGCGGCATGGGATGCGCGCCGTTGACGTGGAGCAGCGCACGCGCCGCCGCCACCACCAGGGCCGACGAGGAACTGAGTCCCGCCGCGATCGGGATCGACGAGCCGATGACCCCGTCGAACCCGTCGAGCGGGTCGAGGGTGCGCGCGAGCGCCTGCACGGCCGCCTTGGCGTAGTTGCCCCAGTCGCCGGCGGGATACGGCGGAATGTCCCGGCCGATGGCGAAGGCCCGGGTCGGGAACTCGGGATCCAGATTGGCGATGCGGACCACGGCGTCCGTGCGCGGGCGGATCAGCAGCGCCACGTGCCGTTGGAGGGCCATCGGAAGCACCGCGAGGCCGGCGTAGTCGATGTGCTCGCCGATCAGATTGATCCGGCCCGGGGCCCGGATGACCGCGACCGGATCCGGCGCGCCGTAACGCGCGCGAAACGCCGCCTGCAAGGCGGTGAGCGCGGTCGGGTCGCGAGCGCTAGCGGTCGCCATGGCGAGCGGGGCGGGTGTGGGCCGGGCACCGCACCCTGCCGGCGGGGGACGTCAGCTGATGCCGAGTCGCTTGAGGATGTGGGCTTGGACGGAGGGCGTGATCACGCCGCGCTTGAGCAGGTCGGCGAGCGTCGTGTCGATGGTGCCGCGGTCGCCCTCGATCTTTCGGTCGCGCAGCTCGCCGATCATGCGCGCGAGGCGCTGATCGTACTCACCGTGCTTCAGCGCGCCGCTGTCCATTTCCTTCTTGAGCTTCTCCAGCTCTTGCACGATCCGTTGCAGTGTCACGGGTGCCATGGTCGGTCCTTGGTGGGAAACGCCTGAACGGTAACACCCTGAGCGGGGCGCGACCAGTTGCGGTCACCGCGTGCGGGCCGCACGCTCCCCGGCGATCCGGACCCGGTTGCGCCCGCCTTCCTTGGCGCGGTACAACGCGCCGTCGGCGGCGGCGACGAGCTCCGCACCCGGCGGCTCCCGACTGTCCCGGTGCGCGGCACCGATCGAGATGGTGACGGCGACACGGTTGGTGCCGCGCCGGCGCCGGGTCTGCTTGGGCTTCTTCTTGGGCCGGTCGGGTCCGCGGAGGATGAACTCCGCCGCTTCCACGGCGGCCCGGACCCCTTCGAGCGCCGGCCGCACGTCGTCGAGCCGTCCGCCCGCGAAGAGGATGGCGAACTCCTCGCCCCCATAGCGAAACACGCGGCCTCCCGCCCCGACGTCGTCCAACCGCGTCGCCACCATCCGCAACACCTGGTCGCCGACCGCGTGCCCGTACTGATCGTTGAAGGCCTTGAACCGGTCTACGTCCACCATCGCCACGACGGCGGGTCCCTCCAGCCGGTGCAGCGCCTTGTCGAACGCGCGGCGCCCGGGGAGGCCCGTGAGCGCGTCACGGAACGCCATGGCGTACGACGATTCCACCACCGCGATGGCGAGCACCAGCGCAGCGGTGGTGAGAAACCATCCGTCGGCCGGCAGGGCGGCTGCCCCGGCCCCGGCCGGCGCCGCGAGGCCCAGCAGGGCGGCGGCCGCCGCCCAGAGAAAGCCGCGGGCTTCGGGGGTTTGCCCGCGCAGCGTGAGCACGAGCAGCAGCACGAAGGCGAGCGCGAACGCGGCGAGCGCGGGGTCTCCCATCCGCCCCGCGCCCGGGAGCGCCCCGGCGACCCGTCCGCCGGCGAGCGCCGCGGTCAGGGCCGCGGTCTCGGGGCGGGCCAGGACGAGCACGAGGGCGCCCGCCGCGGCGAGCGCGAGCGCCCGCCGCAGGCCGGCGGCGGTGAAGATGCCGGGGTCGGGCAGGAGGGCCAGCGCCGCGAGCCCGACGGGCAGGAGCACCCCGGCCAGATCGCGCACCGCCTCCGGACTGGTACCGGCGACGCCCGCCCAGCTGATCCCGCGGTCCACCAGCGCCAGGGCGAGCAGCGCGAAGAACACGCGTCCCCGGTCGAAACGCCACGCCAGCAGCAGACCCGCGGCGGGGACCAGGAGCGGCAGGAACGCCAGGACGGGACCGGCGGCGTCGAGGGCCGCCGGCCAGCGCACCAGGACCGCCGCCAGCAGGAGCACGAGCCCTTCGGGCACAACCAGCGCGAGGAGCGTTTTCCGCACGTCCGGAGTATAGCCGGGGAAGGGTGCCGGACTGCGAGGCACGTCACGTCCCGAACGGCGGGGGCCGGCTATGTTGGGTGCTATGCGACGACTGCTCTTGCTCCCGGCGCTCGTGCTGAGCGCCGCAGCCTGTTCCGAGACCGGACCGATTCAGCCACCGGTGACCGACACGACGCTCAGCGTCGCGACCCCGTTCCTCACGATCGGGGTCGGCGAGACACAGCAGCTCGCGGCGGCGGTCACGACCGATGCGGGCGACACGCTGGCGGCGGCGATCGCCTGGGTGAGCCGCGATCCCGCGGTGGCGACCGTGACGCCGACGGGGCTGCTCACCGGCCAGGCCGCCGGCGGCGCCGCGATCGTGGCCTCCGCGCTCGGGCGCACGGACTCGGTGGCGGTGACCGTCACCGCCCAGCCGCCGGTGCAACCCGCCCTGCAGCTGGTGACCGATCAGGTCGTCTACCCCGTCTTCGTCACGGCGCCCCCGGGGGACACGGCGCGCCTCTTCGTAGTGGAGAAGCGCGGCCGCGTGCGCATTCTCCGGAACGACACGTTGCTGGTGACGCCGTTTCTGAACATCACGACACTGGTGAGTACCGGGGGCGAGCAGGGGCTGCTCAGCATTGCGTTCCACCCGCAGTACGCCACCAATCGGTATGTCTTCGTGTCGTACACCGACACTTCCGGGGATACGCGCATCGTCCGCTACCAGACCTCGGCGGATCCCGACGTCGTCGATGTGCAGAGCGCCAGTCAGGTGCTGTTCGTCGATCAGCCCTACGGCAACCACAACGGCGGGCTCGTGGCGTTCGGGCCCGACGGCATGCTCTACGTGGGATTGGGCGACGGCGGCGACGCGGGCGACCCCGACGGCAACGGGCAGAACCGCGCGACGCTGCTCGGGTCGATGCTCCGCCTAGACGTGGACGCTGCGTCGCCCTACGCCGTCCCCGCCGACAACCCGTTCCTGGGTCAGGCGGGCGTCCGCGGGGAGATCTGGGCGTGGGGGCTCCGCAATCCATGGCGCTTCTCGTTCGACCGCGTCACCGGCGACCTGTACACCGCCGACGTGGGCCAGAACGCGCGCGAAGAAGTGAACGTGCAGCCGGCGACGAGCCCCGGCGGCGAGAACTACGGCTGGAACCAGATGGAGGGCAGCATCTGCTACACGCCGGGCTGTTCCCCCCTCGGGCTCACGCTCCCGGTTGCCGAGTACACCCACGCCGCCGGCTGTTCGATCACCGGCGGCTACGTGTACCGGGGTACTCGGCTGGCGGGACACCACGGCCGCTACTTCTACGCCGACTACTGCCAGGGCTGGGTCCGCAGCTTCACCCATGCCAACGGCCAGGCGACCGACCCGCGCGAGTGGCCGGCCCTGTCGCCGGGAGGGCAGGTGACCTCGTTCGGTGAGGACGGCCGCGGCGAGCTGTACGTCATGACGGCCGCCGGGCGCGTCTACCGTCTGGTGGCGCAGTGACGCGCGTTCCGCCGCCGCGAGTGTGCGCGAGATCACGAACGCGCGCGGGCCGCGAGCCGGCCCGCGCGCGGCATGGTTCTTCCTGAGCACATGGCCGCCATGGCGCCCCTGACGCTCGTCCTCCTGGCTCTCCTCGCCGTCGCGCTCGCGACGCTCGTGTGGGCGCTGGTGCGCCGGTCACGGGGGCGGCCCATCGGTGGCGTCGAAGGCACCGAGCGGGCGCTGCTCGATCAGCTGTTCGAGTTCGCCCCCCAGGCGATCGTGCTGGCGGATGTCGACAGTCGCGTCATCCGGATCAACTCCGAGTTCACGCGGCTCTTCGGCTACCGGGCCAAGGAGGCGCGGGGACGCTCGCTCGACGAGCTGCTGGCGCCCGACCGGCTCCGCGGCGAGGCGGAGGCGGCGACGGCCCGTGTGGCGCGCGGCGGGCGGGTGAGCTTCGACACCATCCGGCGCCGGCGGGACGGCACGCTCGTGCCGGTCTCGGTGCTCGGCACGCCCATCCTGTACGGCCGCAGTCAGATCGCGGTGTTCGGGATGTACCGCGACATCAGCCAGCTCACGCGCACGCTCGAAGCCCTGCGCGCGTCCGAGGAGCAGTTCTCCAAGGCGTTCCGGCACACCCCGGGGCCGGCGCTCATCAGCACGCTGCGGGATGGACGGCTGATCGAGGTGAACGACGCGTTCGTCGAGATCACCGGGTGGGCCCGGGACGAGGCGCTCGGGCGGACGACGCTCGACCTTGGCCTCTGGGCCGAGCCGACGGCGCGCGACCGGGCCCTCGCCCGGATTGAGCAGGCGGGTGCCGTGCGGAACTTCGAGTATCTGTTCCGCACCAAGAGCGGGGAGCTCCGCACGGGATTGTTTTCGGCGGACGTCATCGAGCTGCGCGGCGAGCGCTGTCTGCTGGCGCTCACCAGTGACATCACCGAACGCACCCGCGCCGAGCGGGCGCTGCGTGGGAGCGAGGAGCGTTATCAGACGGTCCTCGAGGCCATCGAGGACGGGTACTACGAGCTGGACACCTCGGGCCGGATCACGGCGTTCAACGGGACCTTCGAGCGCCTGCTCGGGTACCCGCCCATCCGGCTCCGGGGGCTTGCCTACCCGGAGTTCACCGACGCGGTGACGGCGCGGCGGATTGGCGGCGTGTTGAGCGAGGTGTATGCGAGCGGGACGCCGCAGCGCATTCTCGACTGGGAGGTCATCCGGGCGGACGGGCTGCGGCGCACGGTCGAGGCCTCCGTATCGCCCGTGCGCGATGCCGAGAGCTGGATCGTGGGGTATCGGGGGATCGTGCGCGACGTGACCGACCGGATCCGGACCGAGCGGGCGCTGCGTGAGAGTGAAGAGCGCTATGCCCTCGCCGCCCGCGGGGCGAACGACGGGCTGTGGGACTGGAACCTCGCGACGAACACGATCTACTACTCACCGCGCTGGAAGGCCATGCTGGGGTACGGCGGCGGCGAGATCGGCGAGTCGCCGGACGACTGGCTGCGGCGCGTCCATCCGGAGGACGCGGCCCGGGTGCGCGCCGAGCTGGACGGCCACGCCCGCAGTCCATCGCCGCATTTCGAGAGCGAGCATCGCATCCTCCACAAGGACGGGTCGTACCGCTGGGTGCTGTGCCGGGGGGTGGCGGAGCGCGACGGACTCGGCAAGGCCAGCAGGATGGCCGGTTCGCTCACCGATATCTCGGATCGCAAATGGGCCGAAGAACGGCTCATGCACGACGCGCTGCACGACGTGCTCACCGGCCTGCCGAACCGCGCGCTGTTCATGACCCTGCTCGAGCGCGCGCTCGGCCGGCTCAAGCGGCGGGGCGATCATCCGTTTGCCGTGCTCTTCCTCGACGTCGATCGGTTCAAGGTCGTCAACGACAGTCTGGGTCACATGGTGGGCGACCAGTTCCTCATCGAGGTCGCTCGCCGCCTGTTGCGCTGCGTGCGCCCGGGCGACACGGTGGCGCGGCTGGGCGGGGACGAGTTCACGGTGCTGCTCGAGGACATCGGTGAGGGGGCCGATGCGACGCGCATTGCCGAGCGCATCCAGGCCGACTTCGCGACGGCGATTCAGGTGGGGGCCAACGAGGTGTACACCAGCGCCAGCATCGGGATCGCGCACGGCGAGGCGCATTACCAGCGGGCGGAGGAGCTGCTGCGCGACGCCGACACGGCGATGTACCGCGCCAAGTCGCATGGCCGGGCGCGGCACGAGATCTTCGACGCGGCGATGCACGACCGCGCCGTCCGCGAGCTGCAGCTCGAGACCGACCTGCGCCACGCCCTCGAGCGACAGCAGTTCACGCTCGCCTACCAACCGATCGTGTCGGGCAAGACGGCGCGCCTCGTGGGGCTCGAAGCGCTGCTGCGGTGGCACCATCCCGAGCATGGGTTGATCGCCCCGAGCGAGTTCATTCGCGTGGCCGAGGAAACGGGGCTGATCAACGCGATCGGCCGGTGGGTGCTGGGGGAGGCGTGCCGCCAGGTCACGCGGTGGCAAGCGCTCGTGCCGCCCGCGGACCGGCCGCTGCCGGTGAGCGTCAATCTCTCGGCCCGGCAGTTCGGCGATCCGGCCCTCGTCGAGACGATTGCCGACGCGCTCGCCGTCACCGGCATGTCCCCCGGCTCGTTGCGGCTCGAGATCACCGAGAGCGTCCTGATGGACCACGCCGAAGCCAACGTGCGGCTGCTTACCCAGCTCAAGCGGCTCGGGGTGGAGATCGAAGTGGACGATTTCGGCACCGGGTATTCCTCCCTGGGCTACCTCCATCGGTTCCGGCTGGACGCGCTCAAGATCGACCGGTCCTTCGTGGGTCGGTTGGAGGTGGATCCGGAGAATCGGGAGATCGTCAAGACGATCGTGACGCTCGCGCGGAACCTCAACATGGCCGTGATCGCGGAGGGGGTGGAAACCGAGGGGCAGCGGACCTATCTGCGCGAGCTCGGCTGCGACTTCATGCAGGGCTTTCTCTTTGCCGGGCCGCTCGAGCCGCCCGACATCGAGGCCTTGTTGCGCGAGGCAGCGGGGGCACCCGCCGTGTCAGCCAGTCGCTGACCGGCATCCCGTCCTCCCGTTGTCCCTCTTGGGTTGAAAACTCCCCCCACCGGGGCGATATTCCGGCCCGCTCGGCGGTATCGTCTAGGGGACTAGGACGCGGCCCTCTCAAGGCCGAAACACGGGTTCGAATCCCGTTACCGCTATAGATTGCCTTCCGGCAGGACCCGGCCCCATCGTCTAACGGCTAGGACACCACTCTTTCAAGGTGGGAACAGGGGTTCGATTCCCCTTGGGGCCATCCCCCGCCTCTTCCCGCGGTGGTCCAGCCGGCGCTTCGCCGTGCTGGTGGCGAAACTGGCCCCGCCGCGCCCCGGTCTGCATAATGGGAGACCCAGCCCCAGTTCCGGGAGCCCCACATGTCCGATTCCTCGGGCCGCCTTCGGTATGCCGTCGCGGACCGCGACACCGGCGAGCGCGACCTCGGCGCCGGCGGCGTGGCTTGCCCCGACGCCTCATGTTTCTGACCGACCCTCGCCTCACGCGAGCGGACGGCACGATCGCCGAGCGGGCACCCGGCGCGGCCGCGCGCCAGCGCTGACGGGAAGAGGACCATGCTCGAATCGCATGCGCGGCGCGACTACTGGAAGAAGAACCTCACCTACGTCGCGATCCTGCTCGCGATCTGGTTCACGGTCTCCTACGGCTTCGGCATCCTCCTGGTCGAGCCGCTGAACCGGATCCGCATCGGCGGCTTCCAGCTCGGGTTCTGGTTCGCGCAGCAGGGCAGCATCTACGTGTTCGTCCTCCTGATCTTCGTGTACGTGCGGCTGATGCGCCGCCTCGACCGACAGTTCGAGGTGGACGAGCGGGACGAGGAGACGACGTGAACGTCCAGGCGTGGACGTTCGTGATGGTGGCGCTCTCGTTCGCGCTCTACCTCGCCGTCGCCGTGTTCAGCCGCGCCCGCTCGACCGGCGACTTCTACGTGGCCGCCGCCCGCGTGCATCCCGTGGTGAACGGTATGGCCACGGCCGCGGATTGGATGAGCGCCGCGTCGTTCATCTCCATGGCCGGACTGATCGCCTTCCTGGGCTATGATGGGTCGGTGTACCTGATGGGCTGGACCGGCGGGTACGTGCTGCTGGCGCTGCTGCTGGCCCCGTATCTGCGCAAGTTCGGCAAGTACACGGTCCCGGAGTTCGTGGGCGACCGGTACTACTCCCACACCGCCCGCGTGGTGGCGGTGGTGTGCGCGCTGTTCGTCTCGTTCACCTACGTCGCGGGTCAGATGCGCGGCGTGGGCATCGTGTTCTCGCGGTTCCTCAACGTGGGGATCAACGAGGGCGTGCTGATCGGGATGGGGATCGTGTTCTTCTACGCGGTGCTGGGCGGCATGAAGGGCATCACCTACACGCAGGTGGCACAGTACTGCGTGCTGATCTTCGCCTACCTGGTGCCGGCGATTTTCATCTCCATACTCATGACCGGCGTTGCCATCCCGCAGCTGGGGTTCGGCGCCGAGCTGGCCGACGGCTCCGGCCAGTTCCTGCTGGACCGGCTGGACGGACTCACCGCCGAGCTGGGGTTCTCCGCCTATACCGACGGCAGCAAGCGCACGCTCGACGTGCTGTTCATCACGGCGGCGCTGATGGTCGGCACCGCGGGGCTCCCGCACGTGATCGTGCGGTTCTACACCGTGCCCAAGGTCCGGCAGGCGCGGAGCTCGGCCGGCTGGGCACTGCTGTTCATCGCGATCCTCTACACCACGGCGCCCGCCGTGGCCGCGTTCGCCCGCACCAACCTGCTCGACACCGTGTCCGAGCGTCCGTATGCCGAGGTGCCCGCCTGGTTCACCAACTGGGAGGCCACCGGGCTCATCCGGTTCGAGGACCACAACGGGGACGGCATCATCCAGTACACCGGCCCCGCGGCCGAGGCGCGAAACGAGCTCACGATCGACAGCGACATCATGGTGCTGGCCAATCCAGAGATCGCCCGGCTCCCGGCCTGGGTGGTGGGGCTCGTCGCGGCGGGCGGGCTCGCGGCGGCGCTCTCCACCGCGGCGGGACTGCTGCTCGTGATCTCCACCTCGGTGTCCCACGATCTGTTGAAGCGCACGTTCGTCCCGAAGATCACCGAGCGGCAGGAATTGATCGCCGCCCGCATCGCCGCGGGCGTCGCGGTGATCCTGGCGGGCCACTTCGGGATCCATCCGCCGGGGTTCGTGGCGCAAGTCGTGGCGTTCGCCTTCGGGCTCGCGGCGGCGTCCTTCTTCCCGGCCATCCTGCTCGGGATCTTTACGAAGGGGATGAACACGTGGGGCGCGGTGAGTGGAATGGTGACGGGCATCGCGTTCACCGGGGGCTACATCGTGTGGTTCAAGCTGCTGCACCCCGAGCTCAACACCGCGGACCATTGGCTGTGGGGCATCTCGCCCGAAGGGATCGGAACGGTGGGGATGCTCCTCAACTTCGGAGTGGCGCTCACGGTCGCGCGCTTCACCCCGGCGCCGCCGGCGGACGTGCAGCAGTTCGTGGAGGACATCCGGGTGCCGCGGGGCGCGGGGCCGGGGCACGAGGTCTCCGCGTAAGCGCGTCGGCCCGGGCCGTTACCAGCCCTGGACCACCGCGATCCCCACCCACACGTGCCGGCCCGGCGCATCCACGCCGCTGGCGTGCGTGCGGTACAGGACGTCGCCGAGGTTCTCGAGGCCGGCACTCAGCGTGAGGGTTCCCAGGGTCGCGCCGGCGAGCACGCTGTGGACGGCGTAGCCCGGCGTCCCGCCCGGCTCGATGCGCGGATCCAAGAGATCGCGGCTCGACAGCCGATCCTGCCGCGCCGCCCAGCGCAGCTCGTAGCCGATCCACCACCGCCCCTGCGCGCCACGCCAGCGGAGGCGCGCGTGACCGGCGAGCGGCGGGATCTTTGCCATCGGCTCGTCGGTGCCGTCACCCAGTGTTTGCTCGCCGCGCGTGTAGAGCAGGGTGCCGCGCGCCTCGACCGGACCCGCGCGATGGACCGCCATGGCTTCGACGCCCCAGACGCGGGCATCGCCCACGTTCCGGCCCTGAAACACGCGCTCGCCGTCGAGCAGCGTGTCGCCGCGGAAGGTCGCCGGTACGCGGTCGATGAAGTCGTCGATCAGCGTGCGGTAGGCCACGAGGTCCACCGCCGTGCGCTCGAGATCGATCCGGATCCCGGCTTCGTAGCTGAGTGACCGTTCCGGCCCGACGGCCGAGTTGGGAACGACCACCCCGCCCGGCACGGGCCCCACGTTGGTGAGGTCGTAGAGGTTGGGGGCGCGGAATCCCTGGGCCAGCCGCAGGGCGAGACTCACGGGCTCGGCAACGCGGGCGACCAGCCCGGTCTGGCCGGTGAGCGCGTCCGTGCGCTGCTCCGCCCGGCCGCCCAGGTCCGTGCCGACCTCGGCCACGGTGCGGAAGCCGCTCCAGCGCCCGCCCGCCTCCAGGCTCAGCCGCGACACCAGCGCCACGTCCGCTTCCACGAACACGCCCACCCGCTCCATCGTGGCGCCATCGGGGTACCGGCCGGCCGGGAGCGGGCCGGCGGCGGTGGCGCGCGTGAGGGGCGTCGCCGTCCGAGTCGCGAGATCCGTGATTTCGCCCCAACTCGCCATCACGTCACGGTACGCCTCGGCCCCCCACGTGAGCGCGACGACGCGATCGCCCGGCTCGAAGCGCGACTCCCCGACGACACTCAGGCCCGGTGTGTACACGTCGTCGCGCGTGTACTCGATCGTGCTCGCGGGTTGGCCGCTCACGAGCCGCTGGCGCCGCCGGCCCTCGCGCTGCACGGCAAGGCTCGCCGTCGTCGTCAGCGCCCGCAGGCCGGGCGTGCCAGGTCGGTACGCATGGCGTGCGTACGCGAGCTGGCGCGTCTGCGGGTCGTAGACGTGCTCGGCGTCCGGCCCCGCCGCGGGTGCGCGGAACGTGACGTACCGGTCGTAGCGCGGCACCTCGTCCAGCGCGAAGTGCTGGAGCGCCACCGTCAGCCGGTGTAGGGGGGTCGGCGTGTACGTGACGCGCGTGTCGAGGCCGAACGCCCCAAACCCCGTCGGCCGCTGGGCGCCCACGTCCCCTCCCGCCCGCAGGTCGCCGGCCTGCTGCAGCGTCACGCCCCCGGCGATCCGCAGGTTCCCGGCGGCGTACCCCGTGGAGAGCCGGACGCGCGTGCCCGCATTGGCGGAGGAGACGTGTCCCGCCCCGGCCAGGCTCCAGCCCATGCGGAGCGGATGCGGCTGCGTGATCACGTTGAGCACGCCGCCCTGCGCGTCGGAGCCGTACAGCACGGAGGCCGGCCCGCGGAGCACGTCCAGGCGGTCGATGGTTTCCGGATCGATGGTCGCGAGATACTGCCCGGGGCCGTCGCGATACGTCCCGTTGTTGAGGGGGATCCCGTCGACCAGCAGCAGCACCTGGTTGCCGACGAGGCCGCGGAGCACCACGGCGCCCTGTCCGGCGGAGGTCTGCTGCACGTGCACGCCCGGCGTATCCCGCAACAGGTCCGCGGCCACGCGACTCGCCGCGCGGTCGGCGGCGGTGGCGGTGTCGATCGAGGCGGTCGCCGGACTGCCGGCTCGCGATCCCTGTTCGGACCGGGTGGCGGTGATGAAGATCTCGGGAAGCCGCACGGCCGAATCGGCGCGCACGGTGTCACGCACCTGGCCGGTGGCGGGTGGAGCGGCGAGTGTGAACGAGATCGCCGTTACGGCCCATCGGGCAGCGCGGTGAATGATCGAGCGTCGCATCGGTCCGAAGTATACCCGACCGCTGCGGGCGAAGTTCAGGCGCGCGCGGCCGTCAGTGCGCGCGCGTCCGCCCGCAGCGTCACGTCGAATGGGCAGCGCGTGCCGATGCCGGCCAGCCAGCCCCGGGCCTCCTCGGTGCGGGAGGCGGCGCGCAGCGCCTGGCCGTAGAGGAACCGCTCGTGCGTCAGCGCGAAGCACGGCGACGCGGGCGCGAGG
>Ga0224512_10001445_pt1 | contig 22872 bp, 19 predicted proteins | sample SF_May12_sed_USG_4_FD_169103 | JGI IMG/M metagenome (GOLD analysis project Ga0224512, IMG submission 169103) | Sediment microbial communities from San Francisco Bay, California, United States - SF_May12_sed_USGS_13 | ecosystem: Environmental > Aquatic > Marine > Sediment | place: USA... | reverse complement strand
CGAGCACGAGAGCTGGCAGGTACTCGAACGACGAGGGTACCGCCCGGAGAGACTCGATCGGGAAGCGATGCGGCGCCGGTATCCCAAGTGGAACGCGGACCGCTACCGGGACGGCTACTTCAGCCCGCGTGGAGGCTGGGTCGAAAGCGGCGCGGTCGTCGCATGGCTACTCGCTTCGGCGCGCCGTGCCGGCGTCCGCTTCGTCGAGGGGCAGGTCCTCGAGGTGGAGACGTCGGGAGCGCGCGCGACCGGGGTGCGGGTCCGCTCCGAGTCGGGGCACGAGCAAGCCGTGGACGGCACCGAGGTCGTCGTATGCGCGGGGGCCTGGACCCCAGGCTTGGTGCCCTCGACCGCGGCGGTGCTGACCCCGGTCGCACAGCCGGTCCTCCATTTCGGCGTCGACGATCCGAATGAGTATCGAGGGCCCGGCTTCCCACCCTTCGCGGCGGACATCGCGGGCTCGGGCTGGTACGGCTTCCCAGCGCTGGAAGACGGGCGGCTGAAGCTGGGGCACCACGGCCCGGGCGTGCCCCGCGACCCGGATTCCCGCGGCTCTGTGACCGCCGAACACGTTGCGGCCGCTCGAGCTTTCTTCTCCGAATCGATCCCCTCACTCGGCGGTGCCCCCGTCGTCGGCCAGCGCGTATGCATGTACTGTGACAGCAGCGATGGTGATCTGCTCATCGATCGACCTCCGCACATCAGTGGACTCGTGGTGGCCGCGGGGGGCAGCGGTCACGCGTTCAAGTTCACCCCTCTGCTCGGAGGAATCATCGCCGACGCCGTCGAAGGACGGCAGAACCGCTGGTTGGCCCGCTTCGCGTGGCGGAGTCCGACATCCTCGAAGAGCGAGGAGGCACGATACCTCATGACCAAAGGACGCGAATCATGAAGTTCATCCACACCGATGGCGCGCCGAAGCCCGCCGGCCACTACAGCCAGGCGACGGTCTATGGCGGTGTCGTCTACGTAGCGGGCATGCTCGGCATCGATCCCGCGGACCCCGACGCCGACAAAGGAGATGCGGCGCAGCAGGCGCGTCAGGCGCTGAAGAACGTGGCCGCGGTCCTCGATGCCGCAGGGTCCGACCTCGACCGCGTGGTACGCATGGAGATCTTCGTCTCCGACGTCGAGCTATGGGGACCCGTCAACGACGTCTACACCGAGGTGATGGGAGACCACAAGCCGGCGCGGGCCATCGTACCGGTCAAGAGCTTCCGCGACCCGTTCGTGCTCGAGATCGTAGCTACGGCAGCACTCGGAGGCTGAGGGCCGTCAGACGCCCATCCGAGGCAGGGTCATGTTGTCGAGGAAGAGCCGATCCCGTCGCGACAGGGAGCTCACGCCGTCCTCGTCCACGATGTCGAGGAGCCTGAGTACCTCGTCCCGATTGAGGGGGTGAAGGCGCCCGACATTGATGCCGTGCCATCGATCCCGATCCTCTTGCTGGCGCACTCCTGCAGACGAGTAGTGCGAATTGGGCGCTTCCACACGACGGTTCGCTTCGATCCGCCGCTGGCGCCACTGGCGGTACCAAAGTCGGAGCGCGAGACCGCCAACGGCCGCCATCAGTACGGTCGGCAACAAGATGCTCATCGTTTCACCCGACTCCCGATTTCCCCGATGCCTCGGACATCCCCCTGGATGCCGTGCCCATCGTCTTCTTGGACGATCGATCGCCCCGGAAAGTTGCAGGTGGGGAACCGACGTGCGCAACTCCGGTCCGTGGAGCAGCGTCAGATCGGACCGGCGTCGGCCTTGATCGGTCGCCGTCGCACCGCGGCCCGCAGGGTCAAACGCCCCGGTCCGGACGGCGCCGGCTTGAGTACGGGGCCCGCCACGGAGCCCTCGCCTCTCACTTCGAGCACGTAGTCGAAGAGCTCGGGACGGGCCTCGACGGCATCTCCGCGACTGAACAGCACGATGCGCGGGATCTCCCGCAAAAGGCCTTTGGTGAGCACGAGCGTTCGAATCCGGGCCTCTTCATCGAGTCGATCGAACGGCTGCTCGATCGGTAGAGACGCGATGATCGATCCACGCCCCGCGATGAGGGACGCGGCGGCCAGCCGCAGCGCGATCCTCCCGGCGGCGAGATCTTCTTCGGACAGGGGTGTGAGGATCCCTTCGCTCCCCTGCAAGTGGACGGTGCCGCCGTCGAGCGTCATGGCGAGCACCCGCGTGCCGGAAACGCGGGACACGAAGCGCGACGCGCGATCCATGAGCAGGTCTGTCGCGCGCGCGAGTCGGGCCGTTCGCACCCGGTTCAGCGCGGTTACGACCGCGCCGCGCGCACCCTCGAGGGGTAAGCCCGGCTCCCTGACTCCCGAGCCCTCGAGATCGTGAAGGCGAGCGCGGAGCAGCTCGACGCGCTCCGATCCGGCCTCGAGGGCCGCGTGTAGCGTGAGGGAGCGACGCTCCAACTCTTGGAGGTGATCCGGCTTCGGCTCGAGCTGCTCCCAGCGACTCCTCCACCAGCTCCCGTCCTGGACCACCGACTCGTACTGGTCCCTGAGCTCCGCGAGGACCTCGTCGTAGTGACTTTCCAACACCCGACCGCACGTAGGGCAGGGAGCCTCCGGACCGGCCGACTCCATTCGACGGATGCGGACCCGAAGCTCCCGCGCTCGATCCCGGTACGCGTGCAGCGTCGTCTCCGCGTCTTGCCGCTCCCGGTGCCAATCCATTGTCGCGACCTCCAGGTCACCGTCGATCTCGGTGACGTCGGCGCGACTCGTCAACAGCGCCCTCTGTGCCGTCCGGAACTCCGCGGCGACCTGCTCCGGGTCGATCCGAACCGCGCCGCGGATCGGACGATCCGCGGGCACCGGAATCTCGGGTACCTCGGGGCTGCGGGCACCGAGGCCCTCGAGGGCAGCATCCGCCAAGCCGAGTCCGCGGCTCTCGGCGACCGCGTCGGCCGCCCGGCGAAACGCCCCATCGAGGGTCTCGATCGATTCTCCCGACCACCAGCGCGCGATGGCACCGGCAGGGCCCGTGGAGCCCGACTGCACGTAGAACTCGGCAATGGCTCGCCGAGCCCTTCCGCCTCCCCCCAACACGGCGGTGAGTCCCTTCGGGATCGACGTGCTGACGCGGCCCAGCCCCGGAAGCGAGCCGTCGAGCGCCTCCAGCGCTCCGTGCGGTGAGTCGGTCCGATCGCGCCCGCGGTCCGGCAACACCTCGTTGACCAGGGCGACCGCCTCCCCGTCGGCCGCACCGTCGCGGTCCAGCTCCGCGATGACGGCCTCCCGCATGAGTCGGGGCGCGTCGCTGGGGTGCCACGCCTCGGCCGGCACACGCAGGTCTTGGCCCGCCTCGACCGCGAGGTGGAGGGCCTCACCTCGCAGGGCTCGCAGAGGTTCACCCTGAAGTGCGAGAAGGTCCTCGGGGTTGGCGCCCTGCAACCGGAGTCGGACGATCTTATCGGCGATTCCTCCGGGCACTTCGCCGGTGACCTCACGGACTCTCCTGCGAATCCGGTCTGGATCTCCCGGGCCGACCTTCACGGGCGCCAACGCGACCACGGGGCGACCCGGCACCGTGTGGAAGGACACTTTGCCACGCTCCATGTCCACGACCAGGAAGCCTTTCTCGTCGGCAGCCTCATTCCAAGGATCGAGGGCCACCCGCTCCAACGAGCCCGAGTAGCGGGCCCGCTCCGTGAGCGTCTTGCGACGGTGCTCCCCGCCCAGCGCGATGTAGTCCCATTCCGACGGATCGATCACCAGGCGCGCCTCACCGCCGCGGCTCTCCTCCGCGTGGAGCACGAGGAGATTCCATCTCATTCGTGGATCGGGGTCGGGGAGCGCCGGTGGCTGGCGCGTGACCGCGCGGTAGGGAACGAGGCACGCGTGCAGCCCAAGCCGTTCGATGAGAATCGAACGGGTGAGCCCGGTGGCGGCCTCCACGTTCGGGAAGGTGTCGAGCACAGCCAGCGCACCCGGATCACCCGGCCTTCTGGACGTGTCACGCGGGCCCGCCACCATCAGCACCGGGGCGTCGGGCAACGAGACACGAAGCGTCTCGAGGCCTCGAGCCAGAGCGACCACGGCGCTCGCGGGTGGGTCAGGCCGATCGAAAACATCTCCGGCGACGACGACCGCATCGGGTCTCAGCTCCACGACGGCCTGTACGGCCCGCTCGAAGGCGGCTGCCACGTCGCGCTCCCGCATGTTGGCGCCCTGCTCCAGCCGCCCGTACGCCCGAAAGCCCAAGTGCAGATCGGAAAGATGCGCCACGATCATCGAGGCGGCACCGGTTCGAAGTCCACGATGATAGGCCAGGAAGTCTCGTCTCCAGGACGCGCGATGGAGACGTACTCGGTCGCCTCGTCACTCCCGGCGACGCTCCGGCGCCAAAGTCGAAGCCCCGTCCACCGGGCCGCCGACTCCGGCAGAAGCGGGCTCGCGTCCGTCGGACCCCAAACCAGGTACCCTCCACCCCGCACCAGCGATGGAATCCGGCGGCGGGCCATCCGGGACAGGCCGGCGACGCCACCGACGGCCTCGAGCGCCCGCGCATCTACGATCACAAGGTCATAGCTGCCGTCCAGGGCCGCGATGGCGTCGTCCAGATTGCCTGCGATGACCGTCACGCGATCTCTTCGACCGACCGCGAGTCCCGTGTCGAAGTGATCCCTTCCCAGCTCCACGACGGCCGCGGTCCGTTCGAGCACGTCTGCGCTCGCGGTCGGGTCCGCGCGGAGCACGGCGTGCGGCACCGCCGATGCGCCCCCACCCACCAGCAGGACTCGCGACGGAGACCGCTCCGCGGCCGGCCCCACGGACTCGTCGTCGCCCGTGGAGGCGCCGGCCAAGCCGGGCAAGAGGGCCCTGACAACCGCGACGTCCCACGGAACGCGCTCGCCGTGTTCGATCGGCTCGGAACGGCGAATCACCGAACCCTCGAGCAGCTCCTTGACCGCCACCTCGTCGGCCTGCCGCCGTCGCTCTCGAACGCTCGTCTCGGATCCACGGCCGGGCCGGCGGGCCAGCACATCGACTTCCGTCCGCGATGCAAGCACACCCCCGTATACCATCCCGCCGAGAGACAGCATCACCATGCATCCGATGATGAGGGAGGCCGGAATCGGCACCCGGGGCAGAAGAAGACCCGTCAAAACGAAGCCCAACGCCGCGCCCACCGCCGCGGCTGTACCGGGGCCACGGAGGCGGCCCAGCACATCGGTCCTCGCCAAGGCCGCCATTCCCCCGAGCACCGCACCGGTGCCGTAGATGGGCACGGCGCCCAGAAGCGCCAAGCCGACTCCCTGGCCGAGGCGGCCCGCGCTCAGAGCAGGGAACACGCTCCAAGCAGTTCCGTAGAGAGCCGCGCCGAGAAAGGCGAACAGGCAAAGCAGCCATCGCCGTCTGACGCGATCTACGAGATCCCCATCCGATGTGGGCGAGCTCCAGAGTCCTGCGGCAAACGCGAGTCCCTCGACCGCCAAAACGGTCGTCAACGACCGAACGAACCCCAGGCCCCCATAGAGGAGCAACGAGACTGCCACCTCGGCGGCCACCGCGGCCGAGGCTCCCACCATGAGCGGTGGAAGCCATTCGAGGCGCGGCGGGCGCTTCGTCACGTGTCGGTGGCGCTCATGCGTCCCCGGTGGAACACCAAGACCGGTCGTTCCGTAACCGCCGCTCGTTCCACCCTCCCCACGAGGATCGAATGATCGCCTCCACTCAGGACCTCGTGAACCGAGCACTCGAGCCACGCGGCCGAACCCTCGATGATGGGGGCCCCGGACGCGGCCGGGGTCCAATCCACTTCTTCGAACCGCCCGTCCGACGGCTCCCGGGCGAAGCGCAACGCGACCTCACTTTGGTCCGCCGCGAGAACGTTGATGGTGAATGTCTGCGCAGTGATCAGCCGGGCGTGCGACGTGGAGGCGTGCCCGATGCACACGAGGACCAAGGGGGGGTCGAGCGACACGGAGGTGAACGAGTTGACGGTCAGCCCGTACGGCAAGCCTTCCGCGTCCGCACCGGCTACCACCGTCACGCCGGTCGGGTACGTGCCCATGACCTCGCGTAGCGAGGCGTCAGCTTGTTCGTGCAGGTCCATGGATCAGCTTGCTCACCCGTGGGTCGGCGCTAGCTTCAAAGGTCCGATATCCGCCGAAGGACTCGGCAACGAACCGACCCCAAAAGCTTGATGCGAAAGCACTTACTAGCGATCGCCGTGATCTTAACCGCGGCCACCGGCTGCGACAACGTGGCGTGGGGCGGGATCGAGGTCGAATTGCGTCCTCCTCCGATTTCGGACACGGCGGCCGCCACCGCGAACACCGTCGATGACACCGTCGCTGTCGTGAAGGTCCCGGGACCTCTTCTGCTCGCGGGCGAACGCACCGGTGAGCGGGCTGACTTCGTCATCGTCGGTGAGCTCCTCGCGGCCCGACTCTCACCGTTCCCAGATCCCGACGTGCCGTCGGACGCCACCCGGCTGGCCGAACTCTCCACCCCGGGCTCCGAATGGGTGGTGTACTCCGAGGGTGTCCGAGTGGGTCGGATGACCGTCGAAGCGACCTCTCCAGCCGAGCCCTACTGCGGCGATCGACTGACCCTTTCGGGGACCGTCGAATTGGTACCGAGCGCGGCTACGGCCGTGCGCCTCCTCGCGCTCCCTTCGACCGATGGTGAGATCGACCCGTACGGTGCGTACCAACAACACGCGGACGTCTACGACCAACGGGTCGCCACACTCCAAATCGCGGGTGAGGCGATCCCTCGTTACGGAGAGTCGTGGCCCGCGGGCGGCGTGCTCAGCCTTCGGGAAGACATCCAGGCGTTCCAACCCGCCGACGCCTCCGCGCCGTGGGTCGCGGCGACGTTCGTGAACCAGGACCTGCTCGGCGTCGCCTCGCCCGGCCAGGGGGCGTACTCCCTCTTCGTGGTGGCTCGACCGGAGGCCGGAGGGGAGCTGGCGGAGGCGTTCACCTGGTTCCGTTCGGTGGAATCGGAAGGAAAGGCCATCCCCCAATACCACGATCACCTGGATTGGGACGACGATGGACAGGACGAGATCCTGCTGGACGTGTTCGGAGCGAATCGCCGGTGGTTCGCGACGCTGGATCGCCTCGACGGGCGACTGATCCGTGCGTTCGAAGATCCGTGTGGGTCCGGCGCGGCACCCTCCAACTGATGCCGCCGCGCACGCCGCGGTACCTCGCATTGGCGGCGTGCGTTTTCGTGACCGCCTGCCGTGGCTCGGACGTGAACGGCCGGGTATCGGCGAACCCGGACCCCGTCGCGCGGGTCGTCATCGATGCGATGGGCACGCGCCACGAGCTCGAACAACCGGCTCGCCGCGTCGTTTCGCTCGTCCCGTCAGCCACCGAGACGTTGCGGGCGATCGGCGCATCGGACGCACTCGTAGGGCGGACCGACTACGACACGCAGGCGTGGGCCGCGGGGATCCCGTCGGTCGGGGGCGGACTGGAGCCGAACCTCGAAGCTTTGGTCTCGCTCCGACCGGACGTCGTGATCCGTTTCGGCGGCGAACAGGATCCTCGCACCCCCGAGCGACTCGACGACCTCGGCATTCGCCACGTGGCGGTTCGACCCGTCGCCCTGGCCGATCTGTTCGAGACGAACAGGATCGTCGGAGAGGTGGTCGGGCGAGAGGCGGAGTCCGACGCGCTGTCCCACGCGATCCGTGCCGGTCTCGAAGGTCTCGCGGCCGCCACTGCGAGCTTGCCCCGAGTGCGGGTCGCATACGTCCTGGGGGGCTCACCCCCGTGGGTCGCAGGCCCAGGCACCTACATCTCCCAGGTGCTCGATCTCGTCGGAGGAGACAACGTCTTCTCCGACCTCCGGGCACCCTACTCGGCAGTGAGCCCCGAGGAGCTCAGGTCGCGCGACGTGGACGTCGTGATCGTTTCCAGCGCGGGATCGTTCGACGAGTCGCTCACGCCGAACGCGCGCCTCGAGGTCGTGGGAGATGACTTCGAGGTCCCGGGGCCCGGGGTCATCGCCGCCGCGCGCCGGATCGCAGAGGTCGTGCACGGCCGGCCGATCGGGTGAGCTCGAGCGCCCGCACGACACCGATGAACCGATGGTCACTCGCGTTGGCTCTCGTCGGACTACTCGCGGTTTCGGTCATTGTCGGTGTTCGCTTCGGCTCCGTGTCGCTGACCAGCCAAGAGGTTCTTTCGGTGCTCGGCGGTGGAGGGGATCCGATGTCGCGCGACATCGTTCTCGGACTTCGCCTCCCCCGGGTTCTGCTGGGCGTTCTCGTCGGTGGCGGCCTGGCGCTCGCGGGAGCCACGTTCCAGGCCCTGCTCCGTAACCCCTTGGCCGAGCCGTACATTCTGGGGATCTCCGGTGGCGCGTCGGTCGGCGCCGTCTTGGTTCTCGCGTTCGGCTGGGCAGCGACCGGATCGTGGGTCCTTCCGTTGGCCGCCTTCGCGGGCGCGGTCACGGCGATCGCGATGGTCTTCGGAGTCGCCACGGCGACGGGCCGGGCAATGGACGTCCGAGTCCTGCTCCTTGCCGGTGTGGTCGTGGCGGCGTTCTTCTCGGCCTGCATCACGCTCATCCTCTCCGTGTCGTCGGCCCGGACCGTTCAAAGCGCCGTGCTTTGGATCATGGGAAGTCTCGCCTCGGCGGACTGGGGCAACGTCGGCCTCACCGCCGCATATACGCTTCCTGCTGCCGCCATCCTCCTCACCTTCGCACGCCCGCTGAACCTCATGGCGATCGGGGAGGAAACCGCAGCCTACCTGGGAGCCGACGTCGAGCGGGTGAAGCGGTTCGCGCTACTCATCGCCGCGCTGATCACCGCCTCCGGTGTGGCGGTCGCCGGCGTGATCGGTTTCGTCGGCTTGGTTGTGCCCCACGCGATTCGACTTCTGGTCGGTCCGGACCATCGGGCGCTCCTTCCACTCTCCTTTCTCGCTGGCGGGACCTTCCTGACCCTGGCCGATCTGGTCGCCCGGCTGGCGGTCGCTCCCACCGAGATTCCGATCGGCGTGATCACGGCATTCGTGGGCGTGCCCTTCTTCCTGCTCCTCCTTCGGCGGAGTCTGACGTCGGCATGAAGCTCGAGACTCGGCATCTGACGGTTCGTTATGCCGGGGCGTCGCGCCCCGCGCTCGAGGACGTCACGATGTGCGTGCCGGCCGGCTCGCTCTATGCGGTGCTCGGCCCGAACGGGTCGGGAAAATCGTCACTCGTCCGTGCAATCATGGGAGTGACACCGCTCGTGGCGGGCGAAGCCGTGATCGGGGATCGCCCGGTCACCGCGTGGAAGCGCGGCGAGCTGGCACGCTCCGTGGGCGTGGTGTCACAGAGCGAGTCGATCGCCTTCCCGCTGACGGTCACGGAGCTCGTGGGAATGGGGCGGTACCCGCACGTTGGACCGCTGTCGGCCCAGAGCGAGGCCGATCGAAAGGCGATCGCGCACGCGCTCTCGGCATGCGACATCGATGACCTGGGCGCCCGTGACGTGACCACACTCTCCGGTGGCGAGTTCCAACGAGCACGCATCGCGCGGGCCCTCGCGCAGGAGCCCTCGGCGCTCGTGCTCGATGAACCCACGAGCAGTCTCGACATCCGGCATCAGATGGCGATCCTCGAGCTGCTGCGTTCGTCGGCCGACCAGGGGATGACGGTGCTCCTCATCACGCACAGCCTCGACCTCGCAGCCCAGTTCGCGGATCGAATGTTGCTCTTGAGCCGTGGGAGGGTCGCCGCCGAAGGACCGCCCGCCATCGTGCTTCGTGAGGACATTCTGAGCGAAGTGTATGGGTGGCCCCTGTCGGTGACCACCGACCCCGACCGGGGAACGCCCCGCGTGGAGCCGCAGCGCCGCCGTTCGTCCTGATGAGCCAGCGCCTCGGCCGGCTGCCTCAGTACCGGACGGCGTCCTCCGCCTCTTCGTAGAGCGTCCGGAAGCTCTCGTAGCGCGATGCCGGGATGCCGCCCTCTTCCACCGCCTCGCGGACGCCACAGTCGGGCTCCGTCCGGTGCGTGCAGCCACGGAAGCGGCACTCCCCGGCGGGCTCGTCGAATTCGGGGAAGCACCCGGCGACAGCCTCCGGAGGCACGGCCCACAGCCCCACATCCCCGAACCCCGGGGTGTCGGCGACGAGACCCCCGCAGTCGAGCGCAAGGAGGCGAGAGCCGACGGTGGTATGGCGTCCCGTGCCGGTCTTTCGCGACAAACCGGCCGTGCGGAGATCGAGCGCCGGGTCGATCGCGTTGAGCAGGGACGACTTTCCGACCCCCGACGGCCCGATGAAGGCGGAGAGCCCCTCGCACATGAGCTCGTGAAGTACCTCGAGGCCGGCCCCTGACGGGGCACTGGTCACGATGACTTCGTACCCGAGCTCTGTATAGATCGCGCGCATCGTCTCGGCGGCCGCTTCGGCTCCGGCCAGATCGGATTTGTTGAGCACCAGGATCGGATGCATGCCACTCGACTCGACCAGGACGAGCAGTCGATCGACCAATTGCGTCGTCGCCGCCGGCTGCTGCAAAGAGACCGTCACGAAGATGCGATCCAAATTCGCCGCGAGGATCTTCGCCGCACGTCCCCCCCGCCCTCGCCGGACGAGCTCACTGGCGCGCGGCTCCACGGACTCGATCGCCCAGCTGTTGTCGACGGAAGACACCTGGACGCGGTCGCCGATCACGACGCGACTCCCCGTCCGTCGCTCCTGCTTGAGTCGACCACGCAGGGATGCCTCGACGTGCGTCCCGTCATCGAGGCGGACGACGTACACTCCGCCACCCGTCTCGTGGACCATGCCGCGCCGCGTTCCTTCGCCCTCTTTCGTCACTCGCGAGCTCCGCCCATGACGCGAGAACCCCCTGCCGGGGCTTTGGGCCTCGACAGGGGGTCGCATCGAACGGTTCCGATCACTCGGGATCGGGCACGGCGTCCATCAGCGCCGAGCCGTCAAGCGGCGAACGTCTCCAGGGCGTTGCCCTTCTCGCCCTCGCGCAGCCGCCGCAGCGCACGGTCGCGCAGCTGGCGGATCCGCTCACGGGTCACGCCCAGCATGTTCCCGATCTCTTCGAGCGTGTGCTCTCGCTCACCTTCGAGTCCGAAGTACAGGCGGAGCACCTTCGCGTCCCGGGCTTCAAGCGTCGACAACGCGTCTGTGATCGTCTCCGTGAGGAGCCGGCTCTCGACTTCGATCTCCGGCTCGGCTGCCTCTTCGGTGATGAACCGCTCGACCAGCTGAGAGTCCTCCGAATCACCGATCGGCGCGTCGAGACGGATCTCGGCGGCGTTCAGGGTCTGGAGCGACTCGACCAACTCCGGCGTCAGGTTGGTCGCCTCGGCGAGCTCGTCGGTCGATGGGTCACGCCCCTTCTCCTGCTTGAGGCGCTCCTTCTCGCGGAAGATGCGCGCGAGATCACTCGCACGGTTCAGAGGGACACGTACCGCGCGCCCGTGGTTCGCAAGCGACGCCAGGATGGCCTGCCGAATCCACCACACCGCATAGCTGATGAATTTCACGCCCTGCTCCGGATCGAACTTCCGGGCAGCCGTGACGAGTCCGACATTTCCCTCCTGGATCAGATCCGTGAGGGACACGCCGCGATTCTGGTACTTCTTCGCGACACTGATGACGAAGCGCAGGTTCGCTCGCGCGAGCTCCTGAATAGCCTCCTGGTCGCCCTTCTGGGCACGCGCGCCGAGCTCCTTCTCACGCTCGGGCGTGATGAGCTCGTGACGGCTGACATCGCGGAGGTACTGATCGAGAGCACTCTGCTCCTCGACACTCGCGTCGAAACCCGACAGGAGGTTGCCCTTCCCGCGTCGCTTGCGGCGCTTCGTAGTCGTGGCAGCGGCCATCGTTTGTTCGGTCTCCTTATCGGATTCTCCCCCACCGATCGGAGATCCAACCGATCCGGAGAGACTATGCATACACTTGAATTCGTAAAATCCTGAGCCGTTTATGATCGGGGCTCAGTACTGAGCTGTCAATGCGTCGGTGCGTTTCCTGTCGCATCGAGCATGCTGACCAGGTGTACGGCGTTGACAGGAATACGTAACCCCCATATGGGGTGCTGTTCCTCTTTCCGCTAGTCCTCGCGGGCGAATGCGGCGGTTGCTCCCTCGGGGTCGGCGATCCAAGTTACGGTCCGGCACCGTCGCCCCGTCCCCACGACCCCGCCCGCCATTGCCGCACGACATCGCCATCGCCGGTCGAACGCACGTGGGGCAGGTGCGGCGACGCAACGAAGACTGGGTCGAGGTCGTGCCGGAGCTGGGGGTCGCCGTGGTCGCCGACGGGATGGGAGGACACCCTGGTGGCGATGTCGCCAGTCGGCTGGCGGCCGATACGACGGCGCGCGTGCTCTCCGAGGCGATCGAAGCCGAGAGGGGCGAACAGGGCTTTTCGGAGCGGCTTCGCGAAGTCATGTCCGGAGCGGTACTGAGCGCACACGAGGCGATCCGCGCACGTGGCACCGTCGAGCGGGAGCTCGACGGTATGGGCACCACACTGACGGCCATGGTCATCAACCTCGAGTCGGGTGCGTGGGTGATCGGTCACGTCGGCGATTCTCGCGCCTACCGCCTGCGCGGTGGGACGCTGGAGCAGCTCACGCGGGACGATACGTGGGTCCAGGACCAGATCGATCGGGGCGGAATGCCCGAGGAGAGCGCTCGCCTGAGTCCGTATGCCCACCTTCTCACGCAATGCGTGGGCCTCGAGGACCCACCCACACCCCAGCTTCTTGCCGGGGTGGCACAGGCGGGTGACGCATTCCTGCTGTGTACGGACGGCCTGGTCGGCATGATCACCGACAACCAAATCGAGCGACTCCTCGGGGAAGCACACGACGCCCCGGGCACGGATTCACTGGACGTGCTCTTGGAGGCGGCGAATCGCGCCGGCGGCCAGGACAACATCACGGCCGCCATCGTCTGCTTCGGCTGACGGCCAAGGTCCCGGGCTAGGCCGCGCCGGCGGGTCGCGTGATGCGATCGAGCACCTGATCCGCCGAGACCTCCCGTCGTTCGAACGTGAAGACGCGGAGCACGCGGGCCGTCGTGTACAGCTCCTGAGCGACCTTGGTCAAATCGAGGATCCCCTCGGCTCCTTCGAGTCCGAGACGTTGCACCCGTCCGTCACGTCGCTCGACCAAGACATCGAGTTGGAACATGGCCGGCTTCGCCGGGAAGTCGATCACGACCTCCCCGGACTCCAAGCCGAGATCGGCGGCGAGGTCATCCTCCACGGCTCGCTTCCAGGGCGAATCCCCGACGGCCCAGTCCTCGACGCGACGGCCTGCGAGATCGGCGGCGGTCAGCTCGAGCGCCCGCTTGGGTAGCCGGCGGCGGCGGAGCGCGGGTAACCAGCTCGTGGCGATTCGCTCCGCGACTTCGCCGTCGTCCTCCATGCTGCGACGGCCAATCTCGTACAGGAGCTCCTCGTCGGTCGGTCCGACCAGTTCCTCCGGATCGATGAGTCCGCCACGAACGCTCTCCTCTACGATTCGTTTGTATAGGGCAGTCGCAGCGCGCACCGCATGATGCCAGTAGACATTCCTGAACATCTGATACTTCGCGAAGAGCAGCGATTCCAGGGCTGAGATCGCCTTCTCGTGGACGCCCACTTCGTATACGCCATTCGAAGGGTCTTGTAGAAGCTGTAGCCCTTGGAGCAGGCGGGACACGTCCACCTCGCCGTACGGAACGCCACAGAAGCGAGCATCTCTGCGGAGGTACTCCATCTTGTCCAGGTCGAGGCTGCCACTGACCAGCCCTCGGAGCGGAATCCCGCCGTCGCCGCGGATGAGCTCCGCGATCCGTTCGGGAGCCGACAGACCCAGCGGGGCGAGCGCGTCCCGCAGAGACGGGGACGCGAAGAAGAGCTGGCTCACCTCTTCGTGATGTGCCGGAAGGTGCTCGGTCTCGAGCTCCTCCAGCGCGTGGGAGTATGCGTAGTGACCGATGTCGTGGAGGAGAGCGGCGTACGGCACCAACTCCTCTCCCTCCCACACCTCCGGCGGGACACCGCCCCGTTCACGAAGATGTCGGAGCGCCGTCTTCGTCAGGTGATAGACGCCGAGGGCGTGATCGAACCGGGTGTGGGTCGCCCCTGGGTAGACGAGATGGGCCAAGCCGAGTTGTCGGATGTAGCGCAACCGCTGGAATTCGGTCGTATCCACGATCCGCGCGGCGGTGGCGTCCAGGCGGATCGTATCCCAGAGAGGATCCCGGATGAGCTTGTCCGAGCCGGTCATCTTCATACCTCGGAGTCTATCTCGATGCACGGGCGAATCGAATGCCCCGATGCGTCAGCTTGGCTTTGGCACGGTAGCCTCCCTATCTTCCCGAAGAAAGAGCGAAAGCGCCACCCCCTCCCCGTTCAAGCCTCCTCCGTGCACGCGAATCCAACGCTCCGAGAGCACGTCCGTGCAAAGGCCGAGAACCGGCCCGGAGTCTATCGCATGTATGGGCCGGGCGAGGAGTTGCTGTACGTGGGGAAATCGGTGCGCGTACGGACGAGGGTCCTCTCATACTTCCGTGCTCCCAAGGGTGAGAAGGCGTGGGAGTTGATCCGCGAAGCCGCACGCATCGAATGGGACTACATCCCCAACGAGTTCTACGCGCTGATTCGCGAAATGAAGCTGATCCAGCAGTGGAAGCCGAAGTTCAACGTGCGGCACAAGCGCAAGCGGATCTTCGCGTTCGTGAAGGTGACCGCGGAGGCGGCTCCCCGCGTCCTGCCGGTGAGTCGGGTGGTCGACGATGGATCGACCTACTACGGACCCTTCCCACGTGTGAGGGCACTCGCCCAAACGATCCGGGAGCTTTCCTCGACCCTCGAACTTCGAGATTGCCCCGCGACCACGCCGGTGTACTTCGACGATCAGCTGGAGATGTTCGGGAAGGGTCGCGTGCCGAGCTGCATCCGGGCCGAGCTGCGGACGTGTCTCGCACCCTGCTGTGGCCGACCGACCGTCGGTGCGTACATGGAGCGCGTGGAGCTGGCCAAACGCTTCTTGGAAGGTCGGGCGCACGAGCCCCTGGCCAGGCTCGAAGAGAAGATGAACGCGGCAGCGGCTCGGATGGATTTCGAGTACGCGGGTATTCTGCGCGACCGACTCGAGCGGCTTCACCAGTTTCGGGACCAGCTGGTCGCGTTTCGCGGTGCTGTCGACGGCCTGACGTTTCTCTACCGCGTGCCTGGCTACGCGGGAGATGACCGTCTCTATCTCATTCGCCGGGGTCGGATCCAGAGAGAGATGGCGCACCCGAAGGGGAAACGGGGCAGGGAGCGTGTCGCCCGAGCGATCGAGCAGGTCTATGGCGACCTGGATCGCGGGCCCATGGGGCTCGCTCCTCAAGACGCCGCCGAGATCCTGCTGGTAGCCCGCTGGTTCCGACTCAAGCCGAAGGAACGGAAACGGACCACACCGCCGGAACGGTGGCTCCGGGAGAAGCGCCCTCGAGAATCGACGATCACGGTCGACCGTTAGGGAAGGGCTCCGAACTCAGCGAAACGAGCACCCCGGTTTCACATAATGATCGAGTCAGGCCCGAAGTCGATGGCCGGATCGACCGTGATCCAATCGTATCCGCCGTCTCGCTCCGCAACGAAGCCGTCCAGGCTCATCACGACCGCGTACCGCAGGCGGCGGTGCCCCACGACGCCGTCAGGCTCCGCGGCGCATCACCTACCCGGCCTCAGCGCGTATCGTCGCTCCGTGACCGACTCCACCTTGTCTCGACTGTAAAAGACGGGGTGGAACTGATCGTTCGCCCAGAAGTCGAAGAGATTTCGATAGAAGGGTGACCGGACGTCGCCGCTCTGACCCGGCGTGTTCATACCGACGGACCGGTCCCAGTCGCCGGTGTCCACGATGATTCGGAACGACGCCCCGGACGTCTGGTTGTCCCCGTTGCCCGTCTGGTTCACGGTCGAGCCGTAACCGCCACGCGGCGCAGGCCCCACCTCCAGCATGGAGCGCGTCGCGGCGTCGACCGCGGTCCCCAAGGGGTGCCGTAGGTGCGCGTGGTGATTGTCCGCCTGGCCGTACAGCCACCGCGACATGTCCCGACCGAGCTTGGCCTCCAGTTCGACCATGGCGTCTTCGAGTGCCGAAACGAGCAGACCGTCGCGGGCTCTCATCGGGTCATCTCCGAAGGACCCCGGCGGAACCATGATCAGCTCGATCACCTTGCTGAGCGACAGGTTCAGGCTCGCGTCGACCGGAACCACGGCGTCGCGGACGACGCGACGCAGCTCCTCCTCCCACTGATCGTAGATGGTCGCCTCGACGGACCGCTTGTCCATGACGAAATCCCAGGAGAGCAACATTCGCCGCGCATCTTCAGCTCGACCGCTCGCGGACACTTCCTCCAGCATCGGAACCAGCTGCCGCGCGGGAATCGACAGCTCGTCGGTCTGAAGCCGCATCATGTCCGCTATCGAGAAGCGTGTTCCCCCGTCGAGAACTTCCACGATTCGGAGCCAACGGTAAGGGTCCGACCAGCTGAAGCCGACCGCGTCCATGAATTCGTAGTCGCGCGGAATCAGATCATTGTTTGCGGTGGCGAAGTACCCCTCCGGAGGATTCACCACGTGGGGCTTGGCGATGATCGGCAGGTAGCCGTCCCACTCGAACCGGCCGTCACCCGGTACCGGGACCAGCCCACTCCAATTCCGACGTACGGGCGCGATGCCCACGGACTGCCAGCCGATCGTGCCGTCACGACCGGCCCACACCATGTTCTCACCCGGGATGTTGGAGTAGTCACAGGCTTCTCGGAACTCCTCCCACGTCGTCGCTTGGTCCATTCTGAGCGAAGCCAGGTAGGGGGCGCCCCCGATCTCCATCCACGCCGCCCGAACGGCGTAGGCCAGGTTGCGGGCGCGGTCCTCGAACACGACCGGGCCGTGTCTCGTGTACTTGAGTTCCGCGGTGTGAGGGCGCTGGCCCTTCACCGGTATTTCCTCGGTGATGACGGTCATCGATTCCCATTCGCCCCGATATCGGTACTCGTTCGGGTTCGAAGGATTCGTGCGGTAGACGTAAAGATCTTCCCCATCCGTGGAGAACACGGTCAGTCCCCACGCACCGTACTCGTTGTGACCGATCGAGACGCCGGGCAGGCTCGGTTCGCCGCCGCCGATCACGTTCCAACCCGGCCCCACGAGATGGACCCAGTACCGCAGTGAAGGCGCGCCCTGCGCCCTGTGCGGGTCATTGGCCATCATCGGGTAGCCGCTCTCGGAACGAGCGCCGCTCACGACCCAGTTGTTCGATCCGACATCCCGCTCGACGTCGTACGCGACCACGCGCGCCGCCTCCTCCGCGGCGGCCTCGAGCATCGCGAACGAGTCTTCGTCGCCCCGACGATCATCCACGATGTCCTGCGGTTGGAATCGCACCGAACCGCGGAACGCGTCGTAAACGCCGAGGATGTCTTCGGAAAGTGCCTGGCCGTCGATCGCGGCGTCCAGCTCGAGGAGCGGGTCCCCGGGACCGAACGACGAGAGCTCCTTGACCACCTCGGCGCCGAGCGCGGCCACCCGCCGCCCGGTCGACAGCTCGGCCCCGATGTTCCCCAGCAGACCCTGATGGCGTGAGATCACCACATCGGGGGTCCAATGACCCGGGGTGATTCCGAGCAGCTCGAACTCGATGGTCAGCAGGCTCGGGTCGCGCTCCGTCTGAGCGATGTACGCGTTGATGCCATCGACGTAGGCGTTGATGATCTCGATGCCGCGGTCATGGTAATGGCTCAGCTCCTGGTCCAAGTCCCGCCGGAACTTGAAGAGCCTCGTTCCGATGTCGCGCTCGAGCTCCCGCTCCCCTAGGATCTCGGCGACGGTGCCGGTGGCCTGGCGCCGCCAGAGCTCGAGCTGGAAGAGGCGATCGCGTGCGGCGTTCCACCCCTGTGCGAAGAAGAGGTCGTACTCGGTGTCGGCGTAGATGTGGCTGATGCCCCATTCGTCGACGAGGATCTCGACCGGGCGCTCCAGCCCCGGCAAGTCGAGGGTGGTCGACTCTTGAGCGGCCAATCCCCCGATGCCAACGAGGAGGAGCGCGGAGGCGAGCAGAAGCTGTGCGGGCAAGCGGCGGTAGGTCGTCACGTCCAGGTCTCGGCGAGGGTGGTCCGGCGGAGGCAGCGTAGGCACCGCGCCGGAGTGTCACAAGATCCCGTCACGACTAGAGGGGGCGACGCTGGCTTCGGACACTGTCGACGACTACCCCACCGCGGCGCTCAACGACGACGAGAGCGCCCGGAGCGCGCCGTGCGAAAGCGGAATGATCCCCTGCGAGACTTCGAGCTCGAGGCCGACGTAACGGGTCGCGGGGAACTCCCGCCGCAAGGTCGTGGTCAAGGCGTCGGTCCATCCCCGATACGGCCGGTTCAAATGGACCTTCAGCCCCTCGGGTGCGAGCGCGCGAGCCAGATGCGTCTTCCATCGCCGGGCCACGAACGCCTCCGGGGCACGACGGGGATCGTACAGCAACCCGATGTCCGTCGATCGTCGCCTGCCGTTCCATACCGGCGTGAACGTGTGGACCCCCACATGGACGACGGTGCGCCCTATAGGCGCGTTCTGCACCATCGCCCGGACGCCGGCCCGATGGGGCCGCCAATAGCCCTCGACGACCTCCTCACGCTCCCGCTCGGACATCGATGCCGCCCATTCGGAGAAGAGTCGCGGGTGGCCCTCCGAGCGATTGCACTCTACGAGGAGCCTGCTCACTCGCTGTAGGATCAAGGGGGCCGCAAGGTCGCGAGCGAGGTGCGCTCCGAGCTCCGCCGATCCGGGGTCCCATCCACGGTGGCTTTGTAGCGCCTCTTTGGCCGCCGAATCCGCGAAGTAGCGGGCGTAGCGCGACGGGATGTCGTTACCCGCGTGCTCGCAGGAGAAGATCAAGACCCCGTTGACGGCACCTTCGATCGACCGCGGTAGGCTCACGACCGGACGACGAACGGCCGGTCGCGCCGCAGGCAGTCCTCGAGCAAACGAGCGATCTGCTCGAGCGACCGGCCATCCCGATGAGCCCCGACCATGCGCGCCGCGAGCGAGCCGTGGCCCACGATCGTCTCGAGCGTCGTCGCGTACTCGCCGGGGACGCCGTCCGGTGCGAGCGTGTCGGCGAGGCGCTGCCAAAGGCGGGCCACCTGCGTCTCGGAGGAGTTCACGCCGAAAGCATCGAGCACACGGCGGTCCGAGACGAGCGCGTCTCCGCCTGCCTCGACGGTTCTCAGGAAGAGGTCGGCCAGGCCCGGCGTCTCGATCCGATCGATCCGTTCGATCGAGGCCCACCGCTCCTCTGTGAGTGACTTCACCAGCGCGACGACCATCGACACCACGGCCAGATCGGCGGTCGGGCACTCCTGCGCGTCGATCACGCGGACCTCGATCGCACCTCGCTCGAAGCGGGCGATCGAGCCCCGGGCGTTCGCCCACTCGTGGCGGAGCACGCCCTCGGGGTCGTGCACTGCCAACGCCTCGTAGAGTGGTTCCAGGATTCGCTCACGATACTCGTCTTCGGAGCGGACGGCGTCGGGCACCACGTCCCCCGCAACCTCGGGCACTCGCCGTGCGTTGTGGCGGTACGCCTCGAGTCGAGCGTCGAGCTGCGGCTGCTCGACCCCGTCCAGGAACGGACTGCTGGCTGCCAGCGCCGGGATGAGCGGGATCACCAAGCGGATCGCCGAGTGGAGCCTGTGAAACTCGCGATCACCGTCGAACGGGAGGTTGAGGTGGGTGCTCTGGAGGTTGGACCAGCCGTGGCCCGAGCACCCGAAAATTCGATCGAAGGTCTCGTAGACCCGATTGTACTCGTGTGGCCAGAGCCGAGTCTCTGTCGCCGGGTCCATCCAGGGATGAGCGCCCCCGGGCAGCAGGCCGTACCCCATCGAGCCGAGCGCCTCGATCGCGGTTCGGATCTCACCATGAAACGCGGCACCCAACCCCTGGAGCGACGGTGCCGGCCCGTTCGTCTTCAGCTCGAGGACGTGGAGCACCAGCTCGTTCGACCACGCGAGGTCACCCCGCTCGAGCTCCGCGACGGGTTCGCCGGCCATCGATTCCATCAGCACGTCACAGACGGGCCTGACGTCGAGTGACGCCTGATCGACGATCATGTACTCGATCTCGACGCCAAACGCGTCGAAGAGCCCCAGGCGGCTCACCTGCTCGCCCTGGCTTCGAGAGCCTCGACGAAGTGGCCGATGATCAGGTCGTACAGCCCATCGCCGAGGGCTCCGTCTTCGCAGCCCGCGTCGATATTCGGATTGTCGTTGACCTCCGTCACCAGCGCGCGACCGTCCTTCAGCACCTTCACGTCCACGCCGTAGAGTCCCTTTCCGATCAGGTCCGTAGCGGCGAGCGCGAGCTCCATCACTCGCTCGGGCACGTCCTCCAAGGGCACCGACTCCACTCGTCCATACCGGCCGCTCGCCGGCGCGTCGTGCCGTACGATCTGCCAATGCCCCCGAGCCATGTGGTACCTCGACGCGAAAATCACTCGTCCCCCGAGGACTCCGATCCGCCAATCGAAGTCGGTCGGGGTCCACTCCTGGGCGATGACCAATTCGGATTCCGCGAGGAGTGAGTCGAGCCCCGCGACCAGCTCTGCTTCCGTCGCGACCTTCACGACGCCCAGCGAGAACGCGCTGGTGGGGTCCTTGAGCACGCAGGGCAGCCCGACCTCTCGTACCACTGCATCACGGTTCCCTTCGTGCACGATCAGCGTCTTGGGCGAGGGGATGCCATGCCGCTCGAACAGCTCGGCTTGGAACACCTTGTTGGTGCAGCGAACGATCGATTCCGGATCATCGATCACGACCAAGCCGGCGGCCGCGGCCCTCAGAGCGAAGCGATGCGTGTGGTGACCGATGTGGGTCGTCTCGCGGATAAACAGCGCGTCATAGATTTCGAGTCGCCCGAAGTCGTCGGGCTCGATGATCTCTGCCTTCACACCGGCGCGGTCGGCCGCGCGTACGAACTTGCGGATCGCCGCCGCGTCGGAGGGGGCCTGTGCATCGTCCTCCGACCAGAGAATCGCGATGTCGAAACGACCGTGCTTGCGCCGCGAGCCGGAGACGTGCGGTCGCCTGAAGAAGCGCGCGGCGGATTCCACGACGAACGGCCGGTGCGCGTCTGGAACGTCGCTCGCCGGAACCGCGCGCACGGACGAGAGCGTCCACTCGGCGTCCCCATCCCGATCGAAGCGCGCCCGCATGAGCGGGATCGGGAAGCGCATGAAAAGGGCTCGTGCGAGTCGCTCGTAGCGCTTCGCCAGATTCCGGCCGAAGTAGACGCTCATCTCGAAACGGTCCGAGCGGAGCGGTCTCAGGCCCGTCTGGATGAGGCGATCGAGATCGTCGGATACGACGCGCACCACGGAGTCGACGAGGAGTCCTTGGACGGTGGTCACGGAAGGAAGCGCCCGGTGGCCTCGAGCCTCGGCTAGGAGCGAAACGTAGTAGCCGGTGGTGTTCTTCGAGTAGCTCCGGCAGACGTTGATCACGGTTGCGCGCGGGAGCTCGGCGAAGCTCGCGGACGTCAGGTAGTCGCGCGCCGCGACGACCCGGACACCGGGGATCTCGAACGGCCACCGCTCCGGCCGCTCCACGACGATCAGTCGCGCCACCGGATCACATCTCCCGTGGACGGATCACGAGCACGTTGCCGTCGTACGTCGTCACCCCGAGGAAGATGGCGCCGATCAGCCGGTACGGGCTTACCCAGTACGTACCCGAACCGTGAAGAGGGTTGTCTCCGGAGGGGTCCGAGATCCGAAAATCGCCCGATTTGGGGTCGACCCCCGAGATCACGACGAAATGTCCCACCGGCTCGCCGCGCTGATGGTCGTATCGCGCCCTGCGGCCGTCGAAGACCTCGCGCTCACATCCGTAGAGATAGGTCGAGCTCAGCCCGGTAATCGGTGGAAAGCCGGCGCGCACGATGTCACGCAACAGCTCCGGCGTCAGCTCACGGTGCCGGATCTCTCCTCCCTTCGACAGGAACGCCAGGTACGCTTCCGTCGCGTCGGCCAACCGCGGGTCCGGCTTGTGTGTGAGTTGCTCGCGTAGCTCGCCCGCAAGGTCGACACCGGGTCGTTCGAACCACGACGGATCGAAGACGTCGAGGTTGTACGTGTACAGCGTCGCTTCAAAACCACGCTCGAGTGCGTCGAGCCCGAGCAGGACACCGAGCGTCCCCCCGTGAACGAGCTTGGGGACGGAGTCGATGACTTCGTCGAGCGGCAGACGGGTCCCCAAGAACGCATAAACGGCCTGCAGACAGGTCGGTCCACAGGTCACGTCGTCCGGCTGCTGCCGAACATCGATGTCCGAGAATTCGAAGACCTCTCGCTCGGGCTCCTCGGCCCTGCTCACGCCAGTCGATCCGGATCGGGTGACCAGGCATGCCCGCCCGGTCGTCGGGGCGCCTCGGGGTGAAGCGCTGAGGCGGCAAATATCGCGGGTGTCGAGTTGCGCGAGAAGCGGGTAGGCTTCCGGTCGATCAGAAGACCGGCCCGATGCTTCCCCGAACCGAGTCGAGCTCCTCGGCCGTATCGGGTGTCGGGGCGGTGAGCAGGCTCACGGCGACGCACGCGAGGAGGCCCGCGAAAAAGCCCGGGATCATCTCGTAAAGATCGTAAAAGCCGGCCTTGAAGACGCGCACCCAAACGACCGTCGTCGCGAACCCGACGATCATGCCGGCGACCGCACCCGCCTTCGACGTGCGCCGCCAGAAGAGCGAGCAGAGCACCACCGGAGTGAACGCGCAGGCGATCCCCGACCAGGCGAATAGCACGAAGTCGAAGATGACCCGGACCTCGAGGAGCGCGACGACCAGGCCTACCCCGCCGATGACGACGGTGACGGCCTTGCCCAAACGGGACAGAGCGCGCTCCGACC